>ENA-UERY01001511-UERY01001511.1-human-gut-metagenome-genome-assembly--contig:-NODE-1511-length-14108-cov-2.774571_pt1 | contig 14108 bp, 10 predicted proteins | sample MGYA00242989_ERZ507990 | MGnify/ENA primary metagenome ERZ507990 (study PRJEB26167, sample SAMN06115529) | human gut metagenome | host: Homo sapiens | place: China:Fujian | collected 2015-08-26...
AGTGCGCATAAAATAATACCTCCGCTCATCCACAGGCTGTTCCGGACGTTGATGCCGTCCCTGTAGACAGAGACCAGCGCATATACCATCATCGCCGTGGACAGCATGCAGCAGGAATCCGTATTCACATAGGTATGCATAAACAGTCCTTCCGGCAGGTAGGTCACCGCAAAGCAGAACAGCCAGCGGAATCTGTCATCCTGAAATACTCTCTTCCCGATAAAGTATACAACGACTGCCATCAGCAGTCCGAAAGTCACATTCACCAGGCGTGCAGTGTACAGCAACGCGATCTCGGATTCCGTGAACAGGCTGACAAAACGCATGATATACCCCTGTACAATATATGGAAATACGTTATACAGTGCATAAGAAAATCCATACGCCGGAATCCGCACTTCTTCCTCCAGTCCCGTGGGGATTCTGCCGTATTTGCAGATAAACTGCGGGATCAGATATCTCGCATGTTCATCCGGCGGATTACCATACAGCGGCGGTGTGTTGGCCAGCGGCTGCAACAGTGCAAGTGTAAGTGCCAGTGCCAGGAATCCCAACAGATATAATGTAAAAATAATCTTTTCTGATTTTTTCTGCATTCTGTCATCCTTTAACATTGTGATAATAATGATACAAAGACCCCAAAGTGATGATTCAACTTTGGGGCCTGGTAAACTATTCAGACCCTATTCGCAAAACCACACCTGGGGTGCTTTCCTTTTGCTCATAGGGTTACTTCGTAATATAAAAATAAGTATATATCCTTATGAATGCAAGCATTCAACGTATATATACTTATTTTTTATTACTCTGAATAGTTTATATGTAGAAGCTGCCGGTGGTCTCTTTGTTCATTACATAGTAAACCATGTTCTCTTCGGGCTTTACATACAGCTCTACGCTGGTCAGGTCAGCTGCCTTCTGCTTCAGATCGTATTTCCATACGTCCTTGGCGATCTTCAGCAGTTCTTCCTGAGAGTAGGACTTTCCACCGAACTGAACGCTGATCTCACTCTTTAACTCTGTCTTCTTGGCTACGGGCTTCTTAGCCTCTGCCTTTGCAGGTGCTGCCTTCTTGGTCTCTTTCTTAACTGTTTCCTTCTTGGCTGCAGGCTTCTTAACCTCTGCCTTTACAGGTGCTTTTTCTTCTGCCTTTGCTACAGGGGCCTTCTCAGCTTCCTTCACAGCGGTCTTGGTTTCTGTCTTAACTGGAGTTGTCGGTGCTGCTTTCTTAACTTCTGCCTTAGGTGCTTCCACTTTAGCTGCTACAGGTGCTACAGTTTTCTTAACTACTGCCATGTTACCGTCTCCCTTCTGTACGAATCATGTACAAAAAACATTTTCATTCTCCTCACAAGTACCGTATTTCGGCGCTCGATAAGGGTAGTGTATTCCTTTTCCCTATAATTGTCAACTGTTATGCGAATACAAGGAAGTACAGTAATACGATAATCCCCAGTACGATCCGGTACCATCCGAAGACCTTAAAGTCATGCTTTTTGATATATCCCATCAGGAAGCGAAGTACGAACAGGGATACAATAAAGGATATCACCGTACCGACCAGCAGGCAGGCAAGCTCCATTCCCGTGAATGCAAATCCAAACTTCAGTACCTTCAGGAGGCTGGCTCCAAACATAACGGGAATCGCCAGAAAGAAGGTAAATTCCGCTGCCACCGTTCTCGATATACCAATCATAATAGCACCCAGGATCGTAGCTCCGGAGCGGGATGTTCCGGGCAGTGCCGCAGCCACCAGTTGGCAGAAACCGATGATCAATGCATCTCTGTAGGTCAACTGTGACAGTGTTGTGGTGGTAGGTACACGATTCTTGTTCCAGTTCTCGATCACGATAAACAATACACCGACCAGTACCAGCATAACTGCTACCACGATGACCTGGACCGTTACTCCACTGGTTCCGATCTCTTTTTTGAAGGCTTCGCTCACCGCATCATCAAACAGCAGGCCGTAAACGACCGCAGGGATACATGCTACAACGATCTTCACCCACATCCAGAAAGCATCCATGCTCAGTGCCACATTTCCTACCGTAAAATCTTTTTTAGATCTTACAATACCACCTTTTTTTGTCTGCTGATTTTTCTTCATATAAAAAGGCCAGATCTTGTTCCAGAACAGAACGACTACCGCCAGGATAGCTCCCAACTGAATGACAACATCAAACATATCGAAGAAACCTTCACTGGTCTCCTGAAAGGGAATCAGACGCTCCACCAGGATCAGATGTCCTGTGCTGCTGATGGGCAGCCACTCGGTGATGCCCTCCACGATACCGTAGATAATTGCCTTGATAATTTCTAACATTTTGTTTCTCCTATCTTTTTTATTTTCTGACGAATCAGAGCTTTTATTTTTCCAGATATGTCAGCAGATCTTCATAGCAGTTCTCTGCTTCCTGATAGCCCTCTTCATATAATGCGATCAGTTTGTCCTTGTCTTTCTCTATCCGTCCCACATCACTCTTCTTATGAGGTCTGATCACGAAAGCCTGACCGTTTTTCTCCTGTCTGTCAATATAGTCCAGGCACTCGTTATAACGGACATGTCGGTCTGCCATGAGTTCATATACTTTAGGATATTTCAGGTATCTGAGTTTTATGAGTCCCAGCTGTGACGCAGATGCGGGCTTTCTCACGAATCCCACCTCTTTGGTCATGACCAGGATGTTCTTCCGGTTGCCGTCCAGAATAGATTTCTCCAGAGGAATGGCATCGCTGATGCCACCATCCAGATACAGCTTCCCATCGATCTTCACATTCCGTGCCACCAGCGGCAGGGATGCGGATGCCCGGATCTTGTCGATATCCTTGCGGATATCACGGACACGCAGATACTCCGGCTGTCCCGTCTCGATGTTGGTCACCACGCTGTAGGCCTTGCCAGGATATTTTTCAAAGGTATCGTAATCATACGGATACAGGTAATCCGGAATCAGGTGATAACAGAAATCCACATTGAACAAATCTCCGCTGGTCAATAAGCTTTCCAGGCTGCAATACCGTCTCGTATCCAAATAATCCACACTGACACTCAGCGCCCGTCCCTTTTGTCTGGACAGATAGCTGCACATATGGCACGCTCCGGCAGATACCCCATAGATATGGGAGAAGTCAATTCCTTTTTCGGTAAAAAAGTCCAACACTCCGGCGGTATAGACACCCTTCATGCCACCGCCTTCCAATACCAGTCCTGCCTGATACATTCTCATTACTCTCCTTTCTGCTTCTGCAACTATCCAGACCCCATTCGCAAAATCGCATCTGCGATGCTTACTTTTTGCTCATGTGGTTATTTCGTCACATCAGCATATCGAAAGACTCATCCGTGCAAGCACGATTCGCTTTTCGATATGCTGTGTGACTCTAGATAGTTGCATACTCGGTCTTTACGAACTTACGCAAAGCTTCCAGAGATCTCTCCACTTTTTCGGTGTCCACACAGTAGGCCATGCGGAAATATCCCGGTGCACCAAAGCTATCACCCGGTACCAGAACGAGATCATATTTCAATGCTTTCTGACTGAATACCTTGGCATCCTCTTCCAGCGCCTTCGGGAAAATGTAGAAGGTTCCGCCGGGCTTCACGCAGGTGAATCCCAGGTCTAGCAGTTCTTTATAGAGAATGTTCATATTCGTCTCATACACTGACAGATCCGCTGTCTTATCCAGTACCTGTGCCACTGCCAGCTGGATAATGGAAGGAGGACAGTTATGTCCGATACCCCGGGAGATCTGTCCGCACATATTGATCATGGTCTCCGCATCCTCACATGCCGGGTTCACTGCCACATAACCGATACGCTCTCCCGGCAGGGACAGTGATTTGGAGAAAGAATAACACATGATGGTATTGTCATAAAAATAGGATACGCAGGGACTGTCTACGCCTTCAAACACGATCTCACGATAAGGTTCATCAGAGATCAGATAAATAATATGACCGTATTCCTTGGACTTTTCGCTCAGGATATCTGCCAGTCTCTGCAATGTCGGGGTGGAATATACCACACCGGAGGGGTTGTTGGGAGTATTGATCAGTACTGCCTTGACCTTCTCCGTCAGCATCTCCTCAAACGCCTCGAAGTTGATCTGGAAGTTCTCCAGATTGGGCGGAACCACCTTCAGTACTGCCCCGGTGAGATCCACATAAGGATGATATTCCGGGAAAAACGGTGCAAAAGTCAGGATCTCATCTCCCGGCTCCGTCACCAGACGAAAAGCATGTGCCAGCGCTCCTGCCGCCCCGGATGCCATGAAAATGTGCTCCTTACGATAAGGCAGCCCAAACCTTTTCTCCAGGTTCTCCGCAATTGCCTCCCTGACACTTGTAATACCGAGGCTGGGACTGTAGCCATGCAGTTCCAACGGTTCCTTCGTTGCCAGCATATGGATCATACGATCTGTAAATTCTCTGGGAACCGGAACGGAAGGATTCCCCAGGCTGTAATCAAATACGTTCTCGTATCCGATCTCCTGTCCCCTTGCCGTAGCAAATTCCGAAAGCTGCCGGATCACCGATTTTCCCGACAGCATGTCTTTATATTTCTGAACTAACATACTAATCTCCTTTCCGCAGACGCTTCCTTTCGTCGGAGGAATCGCAAATCAAATTTCAAATTTGATTCTGCGCTGTTTATTTGATCTCTATAAACTTATCTCTGAACCTTTCCGTGGACAGACAGATACTGTTTCTTCCACAGCTTTTGGCCTTATAGAGAAGATCATCCGCTCTTGATGTGAAATTCCATTCCTTGTTATTGCCCACCGGAATCCGCACAAATACTCCCTGGCTTACCGATACATAGTTGCTGCAATTACTGCATTCATGGGGAAGTTTCAATTTGCGGACCTCCCTCAAAATATCTTCCGCTACTCTTCGTATCTTCTCCACCGTCATTCCGGTATAGAGGATCATAAATTCATCCCCACCGTATCTGGCACAGAAAATCTTACCCGGAACCTGCTGTTTCCGCAGAACTCCGGCAATCGCTTTCAGGCACTGATCTCCGGCCAGATGTCCGTAATGATCGTTGTATTCCTTGAAGAAATCAATATCCATGAGTTCTACTCCCATGAGCTCATGTTCCTCATAGGCATGTTCAAAACTGCTCGTAAAGTATTCATGTAAAAAGGTCCGGTTTGCCAGTCCCGTCAGTTCATCATGCATAGCCAGACTTTCCAGCTCCCGGTTGGAAGCTTTCATGTTCGTCCAGTCCAACGTAACGTTTTTCAGCCGGTTCTGCAATTCTATGACATTGATCAGCGCTTCTCTGTTTTCCTGTTGGTATTTCTCATAAATATCAAAATACTGGCGGGTATAATCTATGTATTCCCAGGTGAGACCCTTCTTCTGCAGAAGTTCACTCTTGAAAGGATACAGATCCAGGAAAATATTATAATGCTCTTCGATATGCTTTTCATCAATGATCCGGATCAATTCTTCCAGATATTTTCCATCAGGCAGGATTTCCAGAATTCCCGCCAGGATCACCAGTTCATCCATGATCTCTTCAAAAACATCCCGGTCTGACAATTGCTCCAGAAGATCTGCTGCAAGCTTTAAAGCCTCTTCCTCATGCCCTTGTAATAATTCGCAGGAAATACGATACATTTCTAATGTTATTTTCGAATAATAGCTTTCGGGAGCTTCTCTGAGAATCTGCTCTATTTCATTCCAAAGCTGCAGGGCTTCTTCCATTTCTCCCAGGTACATGTGACAGCAGCCGCACTCGATCATACAGTTGATCCTGTTATAATTCAGCTGATATGTTTTCTCTGACTTACTATAGGAGTCGATTGCTGTACGGTAATGCTGTATCGCCTCCTGCCGCAGGCGCATCCTGACCAGGGTATAGGCAATATTACTCTCCGCCATGCCCTGGATATAATAAAAATGGTATTTTTCTGCATATTGAAGGCAGTTATAATAGGAACTTAAGGCCACCATCCGGTTGTTCTTCCGATCGGACACCGCTCCCATCATATTATGGGCTTGGGCCAGCAGCTCATACATCTGTGCCTTTTTCATATAACCGACACTCTCTGTAAGGCATTGCATGGTATTCTCATACTCGCCGTTCTGCCAATAACACTCCGCCAGATAATAGAGTCCAAGCCCTGTCAGCTTCTGTGATCCGGTGTCTGCTGCATATTCCATCACTTTCTGACAGGTCTCGTTGTCCGGAAATTTACCGTTTTCCCGGTTTCGGATGGTTTCCTCTATGAAATTTTGAACGGTCTGTGGTAAACCCTTTAAATCCATGCCGGTTCCTTTCCGGAATCCCCAAGCTGTCATTGATCATCCCCTGTCAGAGGCCATCATAAACAGCCATGGTATTCTAAATAGTTATCATACCACAGTACTTTGTCACTTTACAAGATTGCTCCGCCAAAAATACACGTCACCCGTAAAAAATTAAGGTTTTATTTAGATTTCATCCTCTGCCCATGCAAGAGCACATTTCACCGCACGATGCCAGCCCTTTAACAGTTTCTTGCAGTCTTCTTCATCCATTTCCGGTGCAAAGGATGCTCCGATCTGCCAGTTCTCACGGATCTCATCACGATTCTTCCAATAGCCTACCGCAAGCCCTGCCAGATAAGCCGCTCCCAGAGCAGTCGTCTCGATACATGCCGGACGGCGTACCTGGGTGTTGACGATATCTGCCTGAAACTGCATGAGGAAATCATTGGCACTGGCGCCGCCGTCTACTTTCAGACTCTTTAAGTCAATGCCGCTGTCCTTCTCCATGGCTTCCAGCACATCTGCCGTCTGGTATGCAATAGATTCCAGCGTGGCTCGGATGAAATGTTCCTTGGTACAGCCTCTGGTAATGCCGACGATGGTTCCTCTGGCATACTGGTCCCAGTAAGGAGCTCCCATGCCCGCAAATGCCGGAACAATATAGACCCCTGCGGTATCCGGCACATGCTCCGCATACTCCTGGGACTGTGCGGAGGTCTTGAGCATACGCATACTGTCTCGAAGCCACTGGATCCCGGCACCGGCTACGAACACGCTGCCCTCCAGAGCATATTCTACGTTTTTGTTTGTGCTGGCAGCAATAGTGGTCAACAGACCCGACTGGGAGGTAATGGCTTCGTGTCCGGTGTTCATTAATAAGAAGCAGCCGGTCCCGTAAGTATTCTTCACTTCTCCCTGCTCAAAGCAGCACTGTCCGAACAGCGCCGCCTGTTGGTCTCCCGCTGCACCGGCAATAGGAATCTCGCCGCCCAGAACGGCTGCATCGGTTCTGCCGTAGATCTCGCTGGAACAGCACACCTTCGGCAGCAGACTCTCCGGGATATTGAAGCGCTTCAGGATCTCCTGATCCCAGCAGAGATTATGAATATCGAAAAGCATGGTCCGGGAAGCATTCGTATAATCCGTCACATGTACAGCACCCTTGGTCAGATTCCAGATCAGCCAGGTATCTACCGTACCGAAAAGCAATTCTCCCCGCTCTGCCCGTTCTCTGACACCGGGTACATTATTCAGGATCCAGGCAATCTTGGAAGCACTGAAATAAGCATCCGGGATCAAGCCGGTCTTCTTCCGGATGATCTGATCAAAGCCGTCTTTTTTCAGTTCCTCAATCATATCGGAAGTACGGCGGCACTGCCATACAATAGCATTGTATACAGGTTCGCCGGTATTTTTATCCCAGATAATCGTGGTTTCCCGCTGATTCGTGATGCCGATGGCCTCGATCTGGTCATCGGTGATACCCAGCACCGCCATACTTTCAATGGCCACTCCCAGCTGGGAGGACCAGATTTCCATAGGGTTATGCTCTACCCAGCCTGGCTGGGGATAGATCTGTGTGAATTCTTTTTGTGCCATGGAACAGATATTTCCCTGTTTATCAAACAGGATACAGCGGGAACTCGTGGTTCCCTGATCCAGTGCCATGATGTATGTCTTTTTCTGTGTGTTATGTGTATCTCCCATTGTGTTATGTAACCTCCCGTTGTTCATTTCCCCGCAATTGACACATATCCCACTCAGATAGGTTTGCGGAAGCCGTTGGGATATGTGGTCATTGCTCTAATTATACGATATCTTTTGTCACCCACGAAACGACCGGGTTGCCACTATATTGACACCTGTGTCAGCTACGTTTTCCACAATGACATCTCCTACATGAATGGGTGCAGCCGCAGTGACATCTGCCAGGGCTTTCATGCAGTCATCGATCCTGCCTTTGGGAATATCGGAAGCCGTCTTCACGGATACCACAGCATCCGGATACCCTTCCACACGCACGGTGGAGGTGACGATCCGGGTAGGATTCGTGACTTCTTTTTCTCCGTAAGCCGCCCCTCTGGGGCACCGGTTGCCGGTCACTGTGACACTATTGTCACCTTCTATGGTCACAGTCAGAGCACACCCCACCGGGCAGCAGATACAGGTCAGTTCTCTTTGTGTTGTGTTCTTCTCTGCCATCGTCTCACCCTCTTTTCTGCCGAATATATTCTACAGCGTAGTTTCCCGCTTTTTCCGCTTCTGTGGATACATGGTCTACCAGTTCGTGTACATGGAGCACATTGCCGCAGGCGAAGACGCCGGGGATACTGCACTCCAGATTCTCTCCCACTACCGGTCCTCCGGTCTTCCCGTCCATATCCGCTCCTAAGCCCCTGGTCAGCTCATTTTCCGGAATCAGTCCGCAAGATAGCAGCAGCGTATCACAGGGAACCTCCCACTCGGATCCGGGGATGGGTTTTCCATTATCGTCCACTTTTGTCAGGGTCACTCCCTCTACACGGTCTCTGCCGTGAATCTGTGCCACAGTAGTATTCAGATACAGAGGGATGTTGAAATCGTCCAGGCACTGGACAATGTTACGCTTCAGTCCGCCGCTTTGGGGGCGAAGCTCTGCCACGCACTGTACTTTGGCACCTTCCAGCACCATACGTCTCGCCATGATAAGTCCGATGTCTCCGGAACCAAGGATCACCACACATTTACCGGGCATCCGCCCTCTGATATTTACATAATACTGTGCCGTTCCGGCGCTGTAGATGCCTGCCGGTCTGCTGCCGGGGATATTCAGTGCTCCCCGGGAACGTTCTCTGCATCCCATAGCCAGGATCACGGTCTCCGTCTCGATTTCCAGCAGCCCGTCCTCTTTGTTCATGGCGGTGACTTTCTTGCGTCCATCGGAGCGCAGGGAAATATTTGTTACCATGGTATTCAGCAGATAAGGGATTTTTGCTTCTTCTGCCATGTCAATATAACGTTCCGCATATTCCGGTCCGGTCAGCTCCTCTTTAAAAGTATGCAGTCCGAAACCGTTGTGGATACACTGGTTCAGAATGCCTCCCAGTTCTCTGTCACGCTCTAAGATCAGCACTTTTTCACAGCCGGCCTTTCTCGCAGACAGCGCTGCCGCCAGTCCCGCAGGACCTCCTCCGATGATGACGATGTCTTCTGTGCGTTTACTCATGGAGTGCCTCCTTTCCGACAGGCGCCTGTGTCCTCTTCCATGTTCCGCCCTCTCCGGGTGCGGTGTCTTTATTTTTACCGGTCAGAATCTCTGAGCCGGTTCCTTCTTTAGTGATCTGTGCCGGATCGAGATGCAGTTCTCTCGACAGGATTTCCAAGGTCTTCGGGGAACAGAATCCCGCCTGGCATCTACCCATTCCGGCTCTGGTGCGGCGTTTGACACCATCCAATGTCGTCGCTCCCACTAGGCGGTGAATGGCTGACAGAATCTCTCCCTCCGTCACCAGTTCACATCGGCAGATCACGTTTGCAAAAGCGGGATTTTCCCGGATCAGGGCTTCTCTCTCCTCTTCTGTGGCAAGTGCCATGCTGGGGATTCCTTTTCTGGTGTCAATAAAATCCTCTTTACGTTCTGCAGGATAAATATTTTCAACAATCTGTGCCACATACTCACCGATGGCGGGGGCACTGGTCAGTCCCGGGGATTCAATCCCCGCCACATCAATGAACCCGGGATGCCCTGCTGCCTCTTCGATGAGGAAATCCGATTTTTCCGCAGGATCTTCGTGCACCAGATGAGCACGCAGTCCGGCAAAAGAAGTGATCGTCTGTCTGCCGTCCAGGGCATCCACGCTGTTGCTTCCCAGGTTCAAAACCTTCGCCAGTCCCTCTGCCGTGGTGTCCACATCCTGCTTGTCCGGAATATCCTCCGCTGTCGGACCTACCAGCAGATTGCCATGGACAGTAGGAGTTACAAGGATACCTTTACCCATTTTGGAGGGCTGTTGGAAAATAGTGGAATTTACCAGATCACCACAATTTTTGTCCATCAGACGATACTCGCCTCTGCGAGGCACGATGCGGATCTTCTCCTCACAGATCATATTGTGAATTTCATCCGCATAGACACCTGCCGCATTGATGACGATGGGTGCCACGAATATCTCACCATCCACCTGCACCTGATACATCCGTCCTTCCTTCGCAGGTGGGTTCTCGGTCCATACCGGTCTCTGTTCCACGATAGCTGTCACCTTGTGGTCACGATAGAACTCTACGCCGTTTTCCGCCGCATTTTCTGCCAGCGCAATATTCAGTCCGAAGGGACAGACGATACCACCGGTGGGGGCATACAGGGCTCCTACGATGTCACGGGACACCGCCGGCTCCATTGCCCAGACTTCCTCCGGGGACAAAAGCTTCAATTCTTTTACCCCGTTCTCCATGCCTCGCTGATACAGTTCTTCCAGACCGGACATGGCATCTTCTTCAAAGCATAACACCAGGGATCCGTTCCTGCGGAACGGGAAGTCCAGCTTCTTCGACAGTTCCTCCATCATTTCATTGCCCCGGACGTTTAACTGTGCCTTGAGAGTCCCCGGTACTGCATCATACCCCGCATGCACGATACCGCTGTTGGCTTTGGAAGTACCTTCGCAGACATCACTTTTCGCCTCCAGTACAGCAATCCTTAGCTTTCCCTTCGCCAGTTCCCTGGCAATGGCGCAGCCACTGACTCCGGCGCCGATAATGATCACATCATAATCCTTCATAACCTCGCCCTGCCTTTCCTATGTTTACATTTATATTTGAATGTCCACCTTTACCTTCTGAATATCCGTTTTCTCTTTATGAATGTCCATTTTTTATTTGTCGCAAATGTCTCTTTGCTATTTATTTTACCATATTCTGCGGGAAAACACGACCGAAAACCAGCAACCCTCTGTGTAAAATGTAGTCGAAAAAACCGGACAGCAATCGCTCACCATCCGGTCTCTTATTATTGTTCTATTTTTCTTCTATAATTGCATATCCCATACTCCCAAGCTTTCCGGCTTCATAGGATTCACTCAAAAGCACGCTGCCCTTTCCCAAATACTCCCGCAGATCAATCGTTGTGCTGCCATTATTGAGACAGACTGTAATCTTGTGATCTCCCCAGGTTCTCTGATAGATATATCCTCCGTCATGATCCATATATCGCAGAGTGTAATCTCCATAGGTCAGCTCCTCATGTTCTTTACGAATAGCAATCAGCCGGGAAAAGAAATCATCCTCTCCATCCTGCACCTTTTCCCAGGGCATGGGCCCCCGCAGTGTTGTCTCGCTACTGCCGTCCATTCCCAGTTCATCCCCATAGAATACGCAGGGAATTCCGGGAGAGGTAAACAGGAACACTTCTGCCAGCCGGAATCTTCGCAGATCTCCCTCGCAGTACGACAGGAACCGGTTGACATCATGGCTGTCTAACAGGTTTAACTGCCCACGCAGCGTTCCGGTACGATATCGCAGTAGCATCTTCACGATACGATCATGAAATTCCTCTGCGGAAATTTTCCGAAGGGCAAAGAAATCACGACAGTTCTTCCGGAAATCATAATTCATGGTGGAATCAAACATGTCTCCGTTCAGCCAGGTCTCCGAGCTCTCCCATATCTCCCCTATCATAACACTCTCCGGATTTTCCTCATGAGCAGCCCTACGAAAATCTCTCCAAAATCCCCGATCCACTTCATTTGCCACATCCAGACGCCAGCCATCCACCTTAAATTCCCGAATCCAATAACGGCATACTTCCATAAAATAAGCTCTTTCCTCCGGATTAGAAGAATTCAGCTTCGGCATCTTCCGCTCATAAGCGAAACAACTGTATGTCGGCTTTTCTTCTTCCGTTGCCGGGCGTATCACCGGAAACTGCAGCCGATAAAACCAGTTGACATATTCGGAGCTTTCTCCTTTTTCCACCACATCGCTAAACTGCGGGAAATACCAGCTGCAATGGTTGAACACACCGTCAATGACAATGTGCATTCCTTTGTTGTGAATATCCTGCACCAATTCCCGGAACTCTTCGTCCGTTCCCATATTGGGGGACACATGAAAATAGTCTAGCAGGTCGTATTTATGATACTCTCCCGCCGTGAATACCGGGTTCAGGTAGATACAGTTGAATCCCAGCTTCTGAATATAATCCAGATTCTCCCGGATCCCCTGTATGGTTCCGCCCAGACGGCTTTTCAACCGGATGCCGTTCTGCCATTCCATCTCTTTTCCCTGTCCTACGATCTCGCGGTGTCCGCTGGCAAAGCTGTCCGGGAAAATATTGTAAACGATTGCCTCCCGGAACCACTTCGGTTCCTCACAGATCTCTTCTCTGCGGATAAACGGATACTGGTAAAATTCGCTTCTCTCTACCGGAAGATATTTTGCGCAGATATCTGCATAATAAAACCTCGTCTCTTCCGGGTCTTTCAATTCAAAATAGTAGCATACCCTGTCATACGGAGTCTCAAAAGTTGCTTCATAATAGTCAAAATGCATATCCGACAGTATCTTCTTCATGTACACTGCCGTAAACACAATAGGATCACCGGGTTGTACGCGGTCTCCGTACCACAGAACACAATCTGTCAGATTATCCTTCGCCACCCGGATACGAATTGTAAGATTCATCTCACTGTTCGCAAATGCATACTGCGACAGCGGTATATGTAAAATTGCTTCTTGTAAAATCATAAGTTCCTCCTGCTTTTAACCTTTGACACCTCCCGAAGACAGTCCCGATACCATGTATTTCTGCACCAGGAAAAACAAAATCAATACAGGAAGTGTTGTCAGAATTGCCGCTGCCGAAAAAAGCGGCCAGTTACGCGTATAGTCCGTAGCCTGCAGAGAATACAGCGCTACCGCCAGTGTATTTTTCTCCGCGCCTGACAAAAAGACTGTGCTGAAAATATATTCATTCCACACATAGATCACCACCAGAACAGAAGAGATGATGATGCTTGGCCTTGCCAGTGGCATGACGATCTTCGTGATCAATTGTCTGTCATTCACACCATCAATTCTCGCTGCATCCTCGATAGCCTCAGGAATACTGTCAAAATATCCCTTCATATTCCAGAAAACAAAAATCGCCATACTTCCCGCATAGATAAATACCAATCCCATATAAGAATTCAACAGATTCAGAGTCTTGATAATCCGATAAATTGCAAACATGGAGAGAATTGCCGGGAACGCATTTAACACCAGTAAAATATATAAAGTCCTCTTTCGTCCGGCAAACCGCATTCTGGGAAATACATACGCAGCCGGCACAGCCACCAGCATAGTTAGCAGAACGGTCAGTGCGCTTAGCAGAAGACTGTTCACAAACCATCTCCCAAAAGGTCTCTCCGTCAGGATCGTAATATAGTTATCCATAGTGATTGTCTTCGGCAAAATATGAAATTCTGTGGAAATAATACTGTTACTCCCACTGATAGATATACTGAATGCATACAGGATAGGAATCAGTGTCAGGAAAGAAAGTAAAATGAATCCTATATTCAGCAATATCAGCTTTACTTTTTCTTTAATTTTTTTCCCTGTCATATTCCCCTCACTGTTCCGAGATTGAAAACTCTCTTCGGTTCATGGTCTTGTAAAGCACCAGTATAATCACAAATACAATAAACGCCACAGCGGATGAATATCCATAGTTGCTGGTAATAAACGCTTTTTCATATACATAGGTGATTACCGTATTAATATCTGCACCAGTCTTCGAACCGGTCTGCATCGTCATCAGATACACAATGTCAAACTGCTTAAACGCCGTGAATGTAGCCATAATGATCACCGGCATCAGAATGGG
>ENA-UERY01001524-UERY01001524.1-human-gut-metagenome-genome-assembly--contig:-NODE-1524-length-14013-cov-5.816877_pt1 | contig 14013 bp, 13 predicted proteins | sample MGYA00242989_ERZ507990 | MGnify/ENA primary metagenome ERZ507990 (study PRJEB26167, sample SAMN06115529) | human gut metagenome | host: Homo sapiens | place: China:Fujian | collected 2015-08-26...
AGAATCGAGACTTTAAAGCAGAGTGGAGAGATGGTAGGAAACCGTACAAGAATCCGTATTGTGAAGAATAAGATTGCCCCGCCGTTCAAAGAAGCGGAATTTGATATTATGTTTGGAAAAGGTATTTCCCGTGCGGGAGATATTCTTGATCTCGCAACCAATATTGATCTTGTGAAGAAGAGTGGTGCGTGGTATGCATATGAGGGAGAGAAGATCGGTCAGGGAAGAGAGAATGCAAAGGCATATCTGGAATCACATCCGGAAGTGATGGAGACACTGGATCAGAAGGTGAGAGCACATTATGCATTATCCGGGTCAGAAGAAGCAGAGAAGGAGCTTCCGGATGCTGAGAAGAAGACAGGAGCATCGAGTGATCTGAAGCTGACACCGGCTTCTAAAGCGGCTGATGAGGCAGAAAAGAAAGAATGATTGTTACCGGGATAGAGGAGCAGACAAAGACGAAGTTTAAAGTATATCTGGATGGAACATTTGCATTTGTGCTTTATAAAGGTGAGTTGAAGCGTTTTGGTATAAAGCAGGGAGAAGATCTCACGCAGGAAAATTATGAAAAGATTCAGAATGAGGTACTGTTGAAACGCGCAAAGAAGAGAGCAATGCATTTGCTGGAGGATATGGACAGAAGTGAGGCGGGATTAAGGGAAAAGCTGAAAGCAGGGCTATATCCCGAAGATCTGATCGAGGCAGCGGTGACGTATGTGAAGTCTTTCGGATATCTGAATGATGTACGGTACGCCGAAAATTTTATCCTGGCCCGGAAAAGCACAAAGAGTAAAAGAGAGATCCTTGCACTTCTGAACAGGAAGGGAATCTGTTCTGCTGATATAGAGAAGGCATTTGAGAGCTGTTATGGTGAAAGCGAGGAAGTGGAGGCAGTCCGTCGGATTCTTGCAAAAAAGAAGGTGGATGTGAGGACAGCGGATGAGCGGGAGATGCAGAAAATATACGGATATTTGGGCAGAAAAGGTTTCCGTTATGATGTAGTCCGTCAAGTGATACAAAATAGTATTGAGAATGCTTGACATTGTTGTGGAAACAGTATAAAATTTAAGTGTTGTATTTAGATATACGTACAATGAAAATTAAATAAGGAGGTGCTCCTGTGCAGATAAGTCTAGGATTAGGAATAGGCATTGCCGTGGCCCTCGCGTTGATAGTCGGAGTTGTTACTCGTTTTGCGACAATTTCCAGTCTGAAGAATAATGCGGACAGCAAAATTGGAAATGCGGAAGCAAAAGCAAGAGAAATTATTGACGATGCAGTGAAAACTGCCGAGACTACTAAAAAGGAAGCTCTTTTAGAAGTGAAAGAGGAATCGATCAAGACGAAGAACGATCTTGAGAAAGAGACCAAAGAACGAAGAGCTGAACTGCAACGCTATGAAAAAAGAGTGCTTGCAAAAGAAGAGTCTGTTGATAAAAGATCCGATGCTTTAGAGCATCGTGAGAACAAACTCACGTCAAAAGAAGAACATCTTCGTCAACGTGAAGCCAAAGTAGAAGAACTTAGTCAGCAACGTGTACAGGAACTTGAACGAATCTCAGGACTTACCTCCGAACAGGCAAAAGAATATCTGTTAAAAACTGTTGAAGATGATGTCAAGCATGACACCGCCAAGATGGTGAGAGAGCTGGAGACGCAGGCAAAGGAAGATGCCGACAAGAAGGCAAAAGAGTATGTTGTCAATGCAATCCAGAGATGTGCGGCAGACCATGTGGCTGAAACTACAATTTCTGTAGTACAGTTACCAAGTGATGAAATGAAGGGACGGATCATTGGACGAGAGGGAAGAAATATCAGAACTCTTGAAACTCTTACGGGTGTAGAACTGATTATTGATGATACTCCGGAAGCGGTTGTATTGTCAGGATTTGATCCGATCCGCCGGGAAGTAGCAAGGATTGCTCTTGAAAGATTGATCGTTGACGGTCGTATCCATCCGGCAAGAATTGAGGAGATGGTAGAAAAGGCACAAAAAGAAGTTGAGACGATGATCCGTGAAGAGGGAGAGGCTGCAGCACTGGAAGTAGGTGTTACAGGTATCCATCCAGAATTGATCCGACTTCTTGGACGTATGAAATTCAGAACAAGCTATGGACAGAATGCGTTGAAGCATTCCGTTGAAGTGGCACAGTTATCAGGACTGCTGGCCGGTGAGATTGGACTGGATGTAAGGATTGCCAAGCGTGCCGGACTTTTACATGATATTGGTAAATCCATCGATCATGATGTAGAAGGATCACATATCCAGATTGGTGCTGATTTGTGCAGAAAGTACAAAGAATCGGCAACTATTATCAATGCAGTAGAAGCTCATCATGGAGATGTTGAGCCGGAAAGTTTGATTGCATGCGTTGTTCAGGCGGCTGATACGATTTCAGCGGCAAGACCGGGTGCGAGAAGAGAGACAATAGAGACATATACAAACAGATTGAAACAGTTAGAAGATATTACCAACCAGTTTAAAGGTGTGGATAAGTCTTTTGCCATTCAGGCGGGTAGAGAGATTCGTGTTATGGTAGTTCCAGAGCAGGTATCAGATGATGATATGGTGCTGATGGCCAGGGATATTGCGAAGCAGATTGAATTTGAGCTGGAATATCCGGGTCAGATTAAGGTCAATGTGATTCGCGAATCACGGGCGACAGATTATGCTAAATAATTAAGAACCGTAACAGAAGATGAAAATGCAGCCCTTGTCGAAAGACAGGGGCTTTTTTCGTTGTCAGGCATATGCCAAAAAGATCCACGGGATCTTTTTGGCTGACAGGAAAGTTTGTTGAAAGTGGAAAGGAAATGGATCAGATGAGTGATGAAATTAAGCGTGTAAAAAGAGAACTGAAGTTTAAAGGCAAAATTATAGATTTCTATCAGGATACAATGGAGATCAATGGGGATCATACCGTAATCTGGGATTTCATAAAGCATAAGGGAGCTGCTGCTGTAGTTCCGGTTACGGATGAGGGAAAGATCCTGATGGTAAGGCAGTACCGGAATGCTCTGGAACGTTATACACTGGAGATCCCGGCGGGAGCATTGGATACAGCGGATGAGCCTGGAATTACATGTGCTTCAAGAGAACTGGAAGAAGAAACCGGTTATCGCAGTGAGAATCTGGAATGGTTGATTAATTTAAGAACAACGGTTGCGTTCTGCAATGAAAAGATTGAAGTGTTTGTTGCAAAGAATCTGATCCCTTCAAAGCAGCATCTTGATGAAGATGAGTTTATTGATCTAGGTGCATATACGATGGAAGAATTAAAGGAAAAGATTTATTCCGGTGAAATTGAGGATGCAAAGACGGTTTCGGCATTGCTTGCGTATGAAGTGAAGTATTGTAAGTAAGATTGTAAGTAACGTATATTCATAATCCCCCGGCATATAATGAAATATCGGATGACAGGAGGAAGTGTCTTGAAGAAATTTCATACAGGAAAGCGTATCCTTACGCTTTTTATGCCGGGCTTTTTATTTGGTATCATTTATACAAATTTTATAGCGAGACAGTATGTCGCGGAACCTGAGGTTTTCAGCGACTATTTTTTACAGCAGTTTTTACAGACCAGGATCGTTGCACAGGAATTTATCTGGTATGTTTTAAAGGTAAGAGCGATTCCGTTTGCAGTTCTTCTTGGGCTGGCATTTACGAAAATGAGAAAAATGACTGCATCGCTTTTTGCAATTTGGACTGGCATATCAGGCGGAATCCTTCTCTCAATAGCCGTGACGGAACTGGGAATCAGAGGAAGTATCTTTTGCCTGCTGGGGATTTTTCCTCAGTTCCTCTTTTATATTCCTTCTTTTCTGATTGTTCTTTCCTACTGCTGGATGTATCCGAAAAGCAGATGGAGCAGAGAAAAAACCATTATGTCTGTCGGTATGCTTTTAAGTGGGATGATCATGGAAACTTATGTAAATCCGTTTTTGCTGCATGCTTTTCTGAAAAAATTTTAGTGGTATTTTTTAAGAACGGTTTTGCGGTTGTCAGACGCAGACAGAAGAGAAAAATAATACTCACTACCAACTGGCTGATAAGAAGTCCCCAGAGGTATCCCTGTATGCCAGATTCAGGGATCACAATATAAATACTAAAGAGGCGGATTGAAAGCCCGATGATATTGATCAGCAGGGTGAGGAAGCTTTTGCCCAGTCCGTTCAGGATGCTTGACAGAGCGGTATTGGTATAGAGAAATGGACAAAGCCATGCAAGTGTCAGAATAAATCTGGCCGCAAGCACACTGTGAAAAAGTGTATTACCGATAAAGTTTCCGGTAATCAGGAAAAAGAAGCAGCTTATAAGTCCCAGCGTGAAGCAGCCGCCAATGGCACGAAGAATCAGTCGGTGTAGAGATGAGACGGAACCGGAGCATTGTTCCTGGGCAACGGCGGGCATCAGCATAACACTGAGCGAATTAGTCAGTGCGGAAGGAAATAAAATGCAGGGCAAAGCCATTCCGGTCAGTACACCGTAAATACGAAGAGATTCTGAAGAAGTACAGCCGGAAAGTTTCAGACATACAGGAATGGAAGTCGCTTCAATCCCCTGGAGCAAGGCGATTGCTGTACGATTCATTGTAAGCGGGAAAGCAGTTGGCATCAGTTCGAGAGTATTTTGCGGAAGTGAACGAAAAAAATGACTGAATTTTCTCAGGGAAGGTAGTTGGGCAGGAGGAAGCTGATGTAAACACGCAAGAGAATAGAGTGCGGAACAATATTCTCCAACTACAATGCCAAGAACAGCAAGCAGGATGCCGGGAGTCTGCCCGTTCTTTTGAAACAGAAGGTGAAGTACTACGACAAAAGAAATGCGGACAAGTTGTTCTAAAAGCTGCGATAAAGCGGGAACTGAGGTTTTTTGCAGACCGTAACTATATCCTGAGATGCAGGTATGGATAGCAGCAGCGGGCAGAGCATAGGTAACCAGAAGAAGGAGATCGGCACATCTTGCATCCCCCATCCAGTGGATGGCAATCCAAAGGGCATACTTCTGAAGAAGCAGCATTTGTATTATGGAAAAAAGAACAGAAAAAAAGAGTCCGGTATATAGAATCGACTGAGCTTCAATATATTTGCCACGGGATGCCTTCTGGGCAACAGTCCGTGAAATTGCAGCTTCGATCCCGGCAGTACTCAGTGAAAGGCAGAAAAGATAAACCGGAAAGATCAGTTGGTAAAGACCGACATTTTCCTCACCAAAGATGTGACTTGTAAACATACGGAAGAAAAATCCCATAAACCGGCTGAGGATTCCAACGAAAGTAAGAATGAATGTTCCCTGAATCAATTTGGTTCTGGCAGGCATGAAAGAGCCTCCTGATGAATTGTTCTTTTAATATTTATTTCGGGAACAGCCTTGACAGAACAAAATACGAGTGATATCCTACTAAAGAAAATCCTAGTACAATACTAGGGATAATTAGCTGGATAAAAGAAGGTGAAAATTTGAAACTGTCAACGAAAGGCAGATATGGTCTGAGAGCCCTGATCGATCTTGCACAATATAGTGAGGAGACACCGGTATCTATCACAAGTATTTCAAAAAGGCAGGATATTTCTGAACGCTATCTCGAACAGCTTATGTCCATGCTGAAAAAAGCAGGAATAGTAAAGAGCATCCGGGGAGCAAATGGAGGTTATATCCTTGCAAGAGATGCAAAAGAAATCTCAGTAGGTGAAGTACTCCGGGCATTGGAAGGAAGTCTGGAACCGGTAGAGTGTGCAGGTCTTGATCCCAGGGGAGGCTGTCAGGCATCAGAAAGCTGCGTGACAAAGTATGTATGGAAACGGATCAATGACAGTATTAACCGGACAGTGGATGATATCTGGTTAAGTCAGTTGGTGGAGGAAGGACGTAATACTCCATGCGATGATAAAGATCGCTCGCAGTGCAAAAACTGAATAAAATACAGGAAAAGAATCAGAACAAAATCAGAACGGATACGGAGGCAAAGGACAATGGGAAAACTAATTTATCTTGATAATGCAGCAACGACAAAGACGGCACCGGAAGTTGTTGAGGCAATGCTGCCATATTTTACGGAGCATTTTGGAAATCCATCCAGTGTATACAGTGTGGGTTCATCAAATAAAGAAGTTATAACGAAGCAGAGAGAGACGATCGCCAAGGCTCTTGGAGCAAAGACGGATGAAATCTATTTTACAGCAGGAGGTTCAGAGTCGGATAACTGGGCTTTGAAAGCAACAGCAGAAGCTTATGAATCAAAAGGTAAGCATATTATTACGACTAAGATTGAGCATCATGCAATCCTTCATACAGGAGAGTATCTGGAGAAGCGTGGATATGAGGTGACTTATCTGGATGTGGATGAGAATGGTATTGTCAGTCCGGAAGCTGTGGAAGCTGCAATCCGCCCGGATACGATATTGATCAGTGTTATGTTTGCTAACAATGAAATCGGTACGATTGAACCGATTAAAGAAATCGGAGAGATCGCACATAAACATGGAATCTTATTCCATACAGATGCAGTTCAGGCATTTGGACAGGTTCCGATCAACGTAGATGAGATGAATATTGATATGCTCAGTTCCAGTGGACATAAGTTGAACGGACCAAAGGGAATCGGTTTCCTGTATATCAGAAAAGGAGTTAAGATCCGTTCTTTTGTACACGGCGGGGCTCAGGAGAGAAAGCGTCGTGCAGGAACAGAGAACGTTCCGGGAATCGTAGGATTTGGAAAAGCTGTGGAACTTGCAGTGGCTTCTATGGATGATCGGATCAGAAAAGAGACAGAACTGAGAGATTATGCGATTGCAAGAATTGAGAAAGAGATTCCATACTGCCGTCTGAACGGAGACCGGACAAGACGTCTTCCGAATAATATCAATTTCAGTTTCCGGTTTGTAGAGGGAGAGTCCCTTTTGATCATGCTGGATATGAAAGGAATCTGTGCATCCAGTGGTTCAGCCTGTACATCCGGTTCTCTGGATCCGTCACACGTACTTCTCGCCATCGGTCTGCCTCATGAGATTGCACATGGCTCACTTCGTATGACCTTAAGTGCAGAGACAACAAAAGAAGAGATTGATTATACGATTGACAATCTGAAAGAGATTGTGGCACATCTTCGCAGTATGTCTCCACTGTATGAAGACTTTATGAAAAAGCAGAAATAAGAGTTAAAGATCAGGACAATAAAAGATAAGAATAGAGGATAAAAATAAACGGTAAAATCAGAGATTAATGGAGGAAAATCAGAATGTATACAGAAAAGGTAATGGATCATTTTCAGCACCCGAGAAATGTAGGGGAAATTGAGAATGCGAGCGGAGTAGGTACAGTAGGAAACGCAAAATGTGGAGATATCATGAGAATTTATCTGGATATCGATGAAAATCAGATCATCCAGGATGTAAAATTCAAGACTTTTGGATGCGGTGCAGCGGTTGCAACTTCCAGTATGGCAACAGAAATGGTAAAAGGAAAATCTGTTCAGGAGGCAATGGAAGTAACGAACAAAGCCGTTATGGAAGCGTTGGACGGACTGCCGCCGGTAAAGGTACATTGCTCCCTGCTTGCTGAAGAAGCAATCCATGCAGCACTTTGGGATTATGCTGAAAAGCATGGCATCAAAATTGAAGGTCTGAAGAAGCCGAAGTCAGATATTCATGAGGGAGAAGAGGCTGAAGAAGAGGAATATTAATGAGTAAAGGAAAAGTAGTTGTAGGAATGTCCGGAGGTGTGGATTCATCTGTGGCGGCATGGCTTTTGAAGGAGCAGGGATATGATGTCATAGGTGTGACCATGCAGATCTGGCAGGACGAAGAAAATACTGTGCAGGAAGAGAATGGTGGCTGTTGTGGACTGAGTGCGGTGGATGACGCAAGAAGAGTTGCGGCTGCGATCGGGATTCCTTATTATGTCATGAATTTTAAGGATGAGTTCCAAAAGAGCGTGATCGAATATTTTACAAAAGAATATCTTGCCGGAAGAACACCGAACCCCTGTATTGCATGCAATCGGTATGTGAAATGGGAGGCACTGCTTCAGAGAAGCCTTTCTATCGGTGCTGATTATATTGCTACAGGCCATTATGCAAGGATAGAACATCTTCCAAATGGAAGGTATGCGATCCGCCGTTCGGCTACAATGGAAAAAGATCAGACGTATGCACTGTATAATCTGACCCAGGAACAACTGGCACGTACTCTGATGCCTGTAGGAGAATATTCCAAAGACAGGATCCGGGAAATGGCGGATGAGATCGGACTTCTGGTTGCACATAAGCCGGACAGTCAGGATATCTGCTTTGTACCGGATGGTGATTACGCTTCGTTTATTGAAAACACAACAGATCAGGTATTGCCGACCGGTAATTTTGTTACCCCGGAGGGAAAGGTTCTTGGAAAGCATAAGGGGATCATCCATTATACGGTGGGGCAGCGGAAAGGGCTTGGATTGGCTTTGGGATACCCGGCATTCGTCCTTGAAATCCGTCCTGAAACCAACGAAGTTGTGATCGGAACTTACGAGGAATCCCTGACTTATACAGTGCGTGCAAATGAACTGAATTTTATGAGTGTGGAGCAGATCACAGAGCCGGTACGTATCTTTGCAAAGATCCGCTATAACCATAAAGGAGCATGGTGTACTGTGGAACGGACGGGAGAAGATGAAATCGTCTGTACATTTGACGAGCCGATCCGTGCAGCAACACCGGGGCAGGCAGTGGTATTATATGACGGAGAATATGTACTTGGAGGCGGAACAATATTATGATAAAAAGTGACTGCCACATGCATACGTGCTTTTCGGCTGACAGTGAAGCAACGGTTACTTCCATGCTGGATGCAGCGGTTGAAAAAGGACTGGAAGGAGTCTGTATCACAGATCATATGGATCTGGACTTTCCGGAGACCCCGGATTTTCCGGCAAATGCATTTCAATTTGACCTGGATGAGTATTTTGGACAGCTTAACCGTCTGAAGGAACAATATAAAGGAAAACTGGATCTGAGGATCGGAGTGGAGATTGGGCTTCAGAAGCATCTTGGAGAAGCGTATCACCGACTGACAGAAGCATATCCCTTTGATTTTGTAATTGGATCTGTTCATCTGGTTGGTGGACAGGATCCTTATTATCGTAAAATCTTTGAAGGAAGAACGGATGAAGAAGTCTACCGGATGGCTTTCCGGGAAATACTGGAGAATGTGGAGGCAGTGAAAGATTTTGATGCACTGGGACATCTGGATTATGTGGTCCGTTATGGAATCCATCAGGCAGCGGAATATTCTTATAGAAAATTTTCGGATGAGATTGATGCGGTCCTGAAAAAACTGATCGCAGAGGGAAAAGGACTGGAAATGAACCTGGCGGGTATAAAATACGGACTTGGATTCCCGAATCCCCACCCGGATGTACTGAAACGTTACCGGGAGCTTGGTGGGGAGATCATTACGATCGGGGCGGATGCCCATGAACCTGCCCATGTTGCTTATGAATTTGAAAAGGCAACGGAAATACTCCGGGAATGTGGCTTTAGTTATTATGCAGAATTTCATGGACGCAAACCTGTATTTCAAAGGATTGTTCCATAAAATTGTATTTAAATGGATTTAGTACTTGAATTTTTGTTCTTGTTTTAGTACAATTAACCTAGTTGATGAATTCTTAACAATCATCGCTTTGTAAAGAGTTTATCGCCATGGCTGAAGAACAGTCATAACTTTTTAAAAACTTTTAGGAGGAATTAATCATGGCAGTAAAAGTAGCGATCAATGGTTTTGGACGTATCGGACGTCTTGCTTTCAGACAGATGTTCGGAGCAGAAGGATATGAGGTAGTAGCAATCAACGACCTTACATCCCCTAAGATGCTTGCTCATCTGTTAAAATATGACTCAACTCAGGGAACATACGCTCTGGCTGATAAAGTAGAGGCAGGAGAGGATTCCATCACAGTTGACGGAAAAGAGATCAAAATCTACGCTAAGGCTAATGCAGCTGAACTTCCTTGGGGAGAGATCGGTGTTGACGTTGTTCTGGAGTGTACAGGATTCTACACATCCAAAGCAAAAGCTCAGGCTCACATCGATGCAGGTGCTAAGAAAGTAGTTATCTCCGCTCCGGCTGGAAATGACCTTCCGACAATCGTTTACAATGTAAACCACGAGACACTTACAAAAGATGACAACATCATCTCAGCAGCTTCTTGTACAACAAACTGCCTGGCTCCGATGGCAAAAGCTCTTAATGACCTTGCAGCAATCAAGTCCGGTATCATGTGTACAATCCATGCTTACACAGGAGATCAGATGACTCTTGATGGACCGCAGAGAAAAGGCGATCTCAGAAGATCCCGTGCAGCAGCAGTTAATATCGTTCCTAACAGCACAGGTGCTGCAAAGGCAATCGGTCTTGTTATCCCAGAACTGAATGGCAAGCTGATCGGATCTGCACAGCGTGTTCCTACACCAACAGGTTCTACAACAATCCTTACAGCAGTAGTTGATGGAGAAGTTACAGTAGATCAGATCAATGCAGCTATGAAGGCAGCAGCTAATGAGTCTTATGGATACAACGAAGATCAGATCGTTTCCAGCGATATCGTAGGAATGAGATTTGGTTCTCTGTTCGATTCAACTCAGACAATGGCTCTTCCGGTTGGCGATGGTACAACAGAGGTTCAGGTTGTTTCATGGTATGACAATGAGAACTCTTACACAAGCCAGATGGTAAGAACAATCAAATACTTCGGAAAACTTCTTGAGGCTTAATTCTCATAAGAGGATCATGACTTAATAAGCAATTTGAATTATTGACTCACAATGGGGTCCGGTCTTATTGTTGGACCGGACTCCATTTTTGCTATCAAGCAAAGAAAGATTAACAGGAGGCTATTATTATGGCAGCACTTAACAAAAAATCAGTAGATGATATTAATGTAAAAGGAAAGAGAGTCCTTGTAAGATGTGACTTCAATGTTCCACTTATCGATGGAAAAATTACAGATGAGAACCGTATCGTAGCAGCACTTCCGACGATCAAAAAGCTGATTGCAGACGGTGGAAAGGTAATCCTCTGCTCTCATCTTGGAAAGCCGAAGGGAGAGCCAAAACCGGAGCTGTCTCTTGCACCGGTTGCAGTAAGACTTTCCGAACTTCTTGGACAGGAAGTAAAATTTGCAGCAGATCCGGAAGTTGTAGGACCGAACGCAAAAGCGGCTGTTGAAGCAATGCAGGACGGAGACGTTATCCTTCTTGAGAATACACGTTACAGAGCAGAAGAGACAAAGAATGGTGAGGCATTCAGCAAAGATCTTGCATCTCTTTGCGATGTATTTGTGAATGATGCATTCGGAACAGCTCACAGAGCACACTGCTCTAACGTTGGAGTGACTCAGTTTGTTGATACAGCAGTTGTTGGATATCTGATGCAGAAAGAAATCGATTTCCTCGGAAATGCTGTAGAGAATCCGGAAAGACCATTTGTTGCAATCCTTGGTGGTGCAAAAGTATCCAGCAAAATCTCAGTTATCGAGAACTTGCTTGAGAAAGTTGATACACTGATCATTGGAGGTGGAATGGCTTATACATTCAGCAAAGCAATGGGTGGAAATGTTGGTACATCTCTCCTTGAGGAAGACTACTGCCAGTATGCACTTGATATGCTGAAAAAAGCAGAAGATAAAGGTGTAAAGCTGCTTCTTCCGGTTGATAATGTGATCGCTGATGATTTCTCAAATGATGCAAATATTCAGGTAGTTGCAAGTGGAGAAATCCCGGATGGATGGGAAGGTCTTGATATCGGACCGAAGACAGCAGAGTTATTTGCTGATGCTGTTAAGACAGCTAAGACAGTTGTATGGAACGGACCAATGGGATGCTTCGAGATGCCAAAATTTGCAGCAGGTACAAAAGCAGTAGCAGAAGCACTGGCTGAGACTGATGCAGTAACGATCATTGGTGGTGGAGATTCAGCAGCCGCTGTAAACCAGCTTGGATATGGTGACAAGATGACTCATATTTCAACAGGTGGCGGTGCATCACTTGAGTTCCTTGAAGGAAAAGAACTTCCGGGTGTTGCAGCAGCAAATGATAAATAATCACCTGACTAAAGTGGGCGTAAGCAAAAAATGAGTCCAGACAGGGATCACGTTCACCATATCTGATAAGTACGGGCGTATGCAACGGACAGGCATGATAGGGTGAATATCCCTGTAATATGGAAAAGGAGATAGAACAATGGCAAGAAAAAAAATTATTGCAGGAAACTGGAAAATGAATAAGACTCCAAGCGAGGCAGTAGCACTTGTAGAAGAGTTGAAGCCGCTCGTTGCGAACGAGGAAGTTGATGTAGTATTCTGTGTACCGGCTATCGACATTGTACCGGTTGTAGAGGCTGCAAAAGGAACCAATATTCAGGTTGGTGCTGAGAATATGTATTTTGAGGAAAGCGGAGCTTATACAGGCGAAATTTCTCCGAATATGCTTGTAGATGCAGGTGTTAAATATGTAGTTCTCGGTCATTCAGAGAGAAGAGATTACTTCGGTGAGACAAATGAGGATGTTAATAAGAAAGTCCTGAAAGCATTTGAGCATGGTATCACACCGATCATGTGCTGCGGAGAAACTCTTGAGCAGAGAGAGCAGGGCGTAACAATGGACTTCATCCGTCAGCAGGTTAAAGTTGGATTCCAGGGAGTCACAGCAGATCAGGCTAAGACAGCAGTAATCGCTTATGAGCCAATCTGGGCAATCGGAACAGGAAAGACAGCTACAACAGAGCAGGCACAGGAAGTTTGTGCAGGTATCCGTGCATGCATCGCAGAAGTTTATGATGAAGCTACAGCAGAAGCAATCCGTATCCAGTATGGCGGATCTGTAAATGCTGCTACAGCTCCGGAGTTATTTGCTCAGGCAGATATCGATGGTGGTCTTGTAGGTGGAGCATCTCTGAAGGCTGATTTTGGTAAGATCGTAAATTATAAATAAGCCGAATAATTTTGTGTAAAGTTAATAAAAAGTAAGCTTATATATAAGCAGAAAGGCTATTTGATTTGGTAAAGATTACCGGTTGAATAGCCTTTTATCAAAGGAGAAGCAAAAATATGATAGGAATTATCGGTGCAATGGAAGAGGAAGTCCGTGAGTTAATTGCGGATATGCAGGAATGTGAGATGAATGAAAAAGCATCTATGAAATTCTACAAAGGAAAGCTTTATGGAAAAGATGCTGTAGTTGTGCAGAGCGGAATTGGTAAAGTAAATGCGGCGATCTGTACGCAGATTCTTGCAGATTGTTATCATGTTGATGAGTTGATCAATACGGGCGTGGCAGGTTCTTTGGATGCAGAGATCAATATTGGCGATATCGTAATCTCTACAGATGCAGTGCATCATGACATGGATGTAAGTGCATTGGGCGATCCGGTCGGACAGGTTCCAAGAATGGATGTATTTGCATTTCCGGCAGATAAGGAACTTGCTGAAAAAGCAATGCAGGCAAATAAAAAGGCAAATCCGGAGATCCGCACCTTTATGGGAAGAGTTGCGAGTGGTGATCAGTTTATTTCCAAAAAGGAAGTAAAAGATCGGATTGTTGAAAATTTTCAGGCAAAATGTACTGAAATGGAAGGTGCAGCAATCGCACATGGAGCATATCTGAATCACATTCCGTATGTTATTATCAGAGCAATTTCAGATAAGGCAGACGGAACAGCACAGGTTGACTATCCGACCTTTGAGAAGCAGGCAATTACACATAGTGTAAATCTGATGAGAGAATTACTGCCGATGATCTAAGGACGGGAAAATAGACGGGAGAAATAAAATGTAAGGCGTAGTACTAATTTTGATTTAGTGCTACGCCTTACATTTTATTTAGCGGTTGTGAATATATTCTTGTAATAAAATTTTTAAGATATTTTTCTCATGAGAAGAAAGTTGAGCATAGAGTTCCTTGCTGCTTTCGGCAAGCCAGGCGAGGTCTATCTGTCGGTCGGCTACGTTCAAGGCTTCCACCTCAGCACGCTTGG
>ENA-UERY01001525-UERY01001525.1-human-gut-metagenome-genome-assembly--contig:-NODE-1525-length-14009-cov-2.939276_pt1 | contig 14009 bp, 8 predicted proteins | sample MGYA00242989_ERZ507990 | MGnify/ENA primary metagenome ERZ507990 (study PRJEB26167, sample SAMN06115529) | human gut metagenome | host: Homo sapiens | place: China:Fujian | collected 2015-08-26...
CTTTATATCTTCACTTTTGGCTATTTTGAGTGCTCTTTTCTTAAAATTGGCAATTTTACTGATATAACTGGTATATTGTTCCATATACAGCCCTACATATTCTTCTTTGATTTTATTGTTATCTGCCAATATTGAGTTCATTTGTTGTATTTCGTAAAGATGATGCGACAAACTCTCATTAGCTTGTTCCACTTTACCTTTTTGTTTTTTCAGTTGTACGGACAGGATGAATAGCAGAATGCAGACAATGCATAATGCAATGAGCAATGCCGTTATGATGATAAATTTATGTTTCTCCTTTTCTTGAAATGCCTTATCTATGAAAAGGTACATATCTGAGGCTTCGATGGTGTTAATTCTCGCATTACATAGGATAGCGTCCTCCATTGCATTTTTCATATATTTAGATGCCCGGTCTATGTCCCCACTCTCAAAGATTAGTTTGGCTAATATTTTTAAAGAGAGGTTTTCTCTAGCTCCATTTAATACATCAGAAATGGCGGATATTGCGAAATACTTAATCGTATTCTCACGATCATTTTTACCTTGATAGGCAGATGCCAGAGAATATGCTATGATTCCGGCATTTCTTGAATAGGGTGTATAACTTTGATAAGTGCTGTCCAGTATATGAATAGCATCATCATACTTTTTATGGAAAAGAAGAGTTGGCGCGGTCATAAAAGCTCGTACATTCGTTGGGATTTCTTTGCATTGGAGCAGCGAATCGCGATAGATTTGTGCTATCAGATCATTTTCTTGTGAATCGTCCTCGTTGGAAGCAAAAGCTTTCTGGTGATTGTAGATCGTGACCTGTCCAAGAAAATATTCGGCTTTGAGTCTAGGAGATAGTTGCTCTTGTTGCATCGAATTGGTAATCGCCAGAGCTTCTTTGAAAAAGCCCATCGAAGATAATATTCTTGAATAATCCAGTTTAGCTTCAATTAAAAGTTCTTTGTCATTACTTTCTTGAGCGAACCTGTTCATGTGGATGGCATAGGCTAAAGCGGAATCTTTTTGGAAAGATGAATACTCAAAACAAAGAGACTGTGCTATCCCAACTTTCTTTCGAATATCCTTGGATTGGCTTAATATTATTTTCAGGCTGTCTATCTGTCTTTGCTTTTGTTGGGTATAACTAGCTTTGTTTTGTAGAGATTTATCTAATACTTTTAACAATGTTTTTACTTCATCGTTTGCTTTTGCTGGTAAACTGATGAAGATAAAGATTATCAATAGAGGTAAAATAAATCTTTTCATATCTTAAGTAAGATTGCTTATTGAATATGGTTGTTTGCAAAGATAAGGAAATCCATATTAGGTTAAGGTTGACAGATTAACTTAATATGGATTTTATGAAAAGCAGGATTTCGCCGGATGAACTACTTATATCCAAATCCTTATTTGTAATATCATTTGTATCTTCTTGCAAACTCCACCGAAACCGAATTGCTGAAACTTTGGCAAACTTCAGCGGCAAAGTCTTTTCCGCACTGAATGATTTTATCCCAGATCTCTTCATTCAAGTTGTTCAAATCGCGGTAACGGACATCATATTTAAGCAATCCGTAGATCAGGCCTGCGTTAAAGTTATCACCGGCTCCGATGGTGCTGACGGCTTCCAACGGCTCTATCGGATATTCTTTGCTGACCAGGTTGGTACGCAAAGATACTTTGTCGCCACCGGCGGTGCAGACAAAACGGGGACAGTAGAACTTTATCTTATCTTTGTATATCTTGTCTACGTCCTGCATATTATACATGTAGAGGAAGTCCTCCAAAGAACCGCGCACAATATCTGCATATTCCAGATTCTCGATAATGGTAGGGGCCAGTTTCATCGCTTCATTCTTGTGTGAAGAACGGAAGTTCGGATCATAGTAGATAATGGCTCTCTTCTCACGCGCCTGATCCAATAACTCGAGAATCTTATCCCGCAATACCGGATTCAAGGCATAGTATGAGCCTACCATAACAATATCATCCTCCTCCAATTTGGGAAACAGTACATCCAGACGTTGCTTCGGATAGTCCTTGTAAAAGATATATTCAGCGTCACTTTGCTCATTGAGGAAAGCGAGCGATACAGGTGATTTGCCATCGGGAAATACATTCACATGATTGGTTGGGATGTTGTTTTCACGCATGAATTGCAGGATGATATTCCCTACACGGTCATTGCCGGTCTCACTGATGAAACCGACGTTGACTCCCATCCTTCCTAAGGACACGATGCCGTTGAACACGGAGCCTCCCGGCACGGCTGCGGAAGGCTGTTCTCCTCGAAAGATGATATCGAGGATGGTCTCTCCGATACCGATTACTTTTCGCATAGTGACCTTGATTTTTCTCCCAGGTAACCGCCGTGGTGGCGTTTAGAATATTCTTCTATGGTGAATTGGGTCTTTTTCATGGTCTGTACCACTAAGATGTCACCGATGACGGTCATCGCGGTTGTCGAGGTGGTAGGAGTCATTCCTAATGTACAGACTTCAGCCGGTTTTCCGGTGCTCAGGCAGACATCCGATTCTTGTGCCAACGGACTGTCCGGATTTCCGGTGATTACGATGAACTTCAAGTCCGGATCGAGGTTATGTGCCAACCGGGTCAGTTCGACAATCTCACGTGTCTTGCCGGAATTGGAGATTAATAAAAGCAAGTCGTTCTTCTGCAAGATTCCCAAGTCACCGTGTTGCGCTTCGCTGGGGTGCAGGAAAACGGACGGAATACCGGTGGAACAGAAAGTAGTAGCAATGTTCATCGCAATTTGTCCGGCCTTTCCCATGCCGGAAGTAACCAGTTTCCCGTTTTTCTGATGTACTTGCTCTACAATCAGTTGTATAGCTTTCTCGTATGCGTCTGTTACAGGGATGTTGAGCACGGCTTGTGCTTCCTGTTGCAATAGTTGTTTGATGGAGTCTATCATATGATCAGTTTATTTTTTCTTTTAATTCTTCCGGCGTGTTTGCTATTTCGTAATAGGTGGAAAAAGGCTGCCGGGCAAATCCTTTATCTTCTAATGTCTTGAGTGTTTTCAACAGTTCGTCATAGAAACCGTATTCGTTGTAGAAGATGACTTTTTTCCGGTGGTATCCGATGGAAGCGGCAGCCATTACATGGAATATCTCGTCCAATGTGCCTATGCCTCCCGGCAATGCTACCAGGATATCCGATTTCTCTGTCATGATATCTTTCCGCTCACTAAGGTTGTGGGTATGGATCACTTCATCAAGGAACGTGCAGACACGTCCTTTCTCTTCCAGTTTGGTAGGAACTACACCGATTACTTTACCGCCGTTTTCCTTCACGGCACGCGCTACGCATTCCATAAGTCCGAGATCGGCTCCTCCATAAATCAACGTTTTACCTGTTTTACCCATCCACTCACCGATTTGGCGGGCACTTTCAAAGTACATTTTGTCAATGTTTGCGGCGGCAGAACAGAATATTCCTATCTTTTCCATATACGTTGTTACTGTTATAGTCCACAAATATCTGCAATTTTCTATAAACAGCAATAAGTTTTATTGTATTTTTGCGGCATAATTCAATAAGGAAGTAGAAAACAATGCATTATAACGAATATACACTACCGAATGGTCTTCGTATTATCCATGAACCGACTCTCTCGAAAGTAGCTTATTGTGGTTTTGCCATCGACGCCGGAACACGAGACGAGGCGGAGCACGAACAGGGGATGGCTCATTTTGTGGAGCATCTCATCTTTAAGGGGACGGAGAAGCGGAAAGCCTGGCATATCCTTAACCGGATGGAGAATGTAGGCGGCGACTTGAATGCCTACACCAATAAAGAAGAAACGGTAGTCTATTCCGCTTTCCTGACCGAACATCTGGAACGGGCGCTCGAATTGCTAGGGGATATTGTGTTTCATTCCACTTTTCCCCAACACGAGATTGAGAAGGAAACGGAGGTTATCATTGATGAAATCCAATCATACGAAGACACTCCGTCGGAATTGATATTCGATGATTTCGAGGATATGATTTTCCGTAACCACCCGTTGGGGAGGAACATCCTGGGTAAGCCGGAACTGTTGCGTAGCTTTCGCACCGAAGATGTCCTTTCGTTTACGCGCCGGTTCTATCAGCCGGGAAATATGGTATTCTTCGTTCAAGGGCAATATGACTTCAGAAGAATAATCCGTCTGGCGGAGAAGTATCTGTCGGATGTCCCTGCCGGAGAGGTAAACAGCCGACGTGTGCCTCCTCCGCTTTATGCTCCCGAGCATTTGATGGTCGCTAAGGATACGCATCAGGCTCATGTGATGATTGGCAGTCGTGGATACAATGCGTATGACGATAAGCGTACGGCGCTTTATTTGCTGAACAATATTCTTGGCGGTCCCGGTATGAACAGCAAGCTGAATGTATCTCTGCGCGAACGTAGGGGATTGGTATATAATGTCGAGTCCAATCTGACTTCTTACACCGATACGGGAGCTTTCTGTATCTACTTCGGCACTGATGTTGAAGATATGGATACCTGTTTGAAACTGACTTATAAGGAGTTGAAGCGGATGCGGGATACGAAGATGACTTCGTCCCAGTTGGCGGCGGCCAAGAAGCAACTGATAGGGCAAATAGGAGTGGCTTCGGACAATTTTGAGAATAATGCTTTGGGAATGGCGAAAACCTATTTGCATTATCACAAATACGAGTCGTCCGAGCTTGTCTTTAAACGCATAGAAGCTTTGACGGCGGAACAGTTGTTGGAGGTGTCCAATGAAATGTTTGCAGAGGAATATTTGTCCACGTTGATTTACAAATAATTAGTAGGCGGTCTTGCTTTTCGCTGATTAAATTCGTATCTTTACAGATTTTATTCTTTTCTCTAAAGAGATGTCACTCTATAAGGTGCCGTTTGTCACCCTATAAAGTGCCTTTTGTCCCTTTGTAAGGTGCCGATGGTCACCTTGCAAGGTGACGACTTCCCGGCTACATAAAACCGCACTGTTTTCTGCACAGAACATTCTTATTCTCTGCACTGAAGAGTCCTAAACATAGTAAGAAAAGAATTATGGCTTATTACAATTTGAAGAAAAAACCGTCCCTTACCACGAAAGAGGGTGATAAGGAAACAATGTATGCCGACATTGTGTATAGCGGAACGATTACGGCAGAGCGTCTTATCCGGACAGTGGCCCAGAGAACCGGTTTCAAGGAGGGGATGATAGAAGGAATCCTTTCCGAGTTGCAGAACGAGACGTTGGAGTACCTGGGTGAAGGATACCGCGTCGAATTGGGAGAATTCGGTTTCTTTTCAGCCAAAGTAAAGTCCCGCCTGGTGGAGAACAAGAATGACTTGCGTTCAAATTCAGTTTCCTTTGATGGAGTGAATTTCCGTGCATCCAAGTCTTTCCGTACCGGTATCAGGGGAGATTTGGAACGTAGGAGATGTATCGGTTTCCGTACTTCGAAAGAGTGGAACAGGGAGCAACTGGAACAAATTGTATTGCAGCATATCCGGAAGCATGGGTTCATCACAAGGACTACTTATACTGAACTCACAGGTCGCTTGAAGAACTCCGCGCTTGCCGACCTCAAATCTTTTACGGCCGAAGGGATTATCAAGAGAGTGGGACATGGCAATCAGATGCATTTTATTGTGCCGCTCGTTGACGATCTGTAGCTTGTGTGCGTATTTGCGGAACGGATGAAGAGTGATTCTAATTAAAAAAGAGGGATGCTACTTGTTTTCGTCTGTATAATTCGTATTTTTGTAGCAGATCAGATACGTGTGTGATAACAATCTAAAAACAGAAGCAGTATGTTGGTAACGGGTAGAAAACTCCCCATCGGGATTCAGGCTTTCGAGGATATTCGCAATGACGGGTATCTGTATGTGGACAAAACGGCATTGATGTGGACTATAGCGAACATTGGCAAGCCTTTCTTTTTAAGTCGTCCGCGCCGGTTCGGAAAAAGTCTGTTGATATCTACGTTCGAAGCCTACTTCAAGGGGAGACGTGAGCTTTTTACGGGGTTTGCTGTGGAAGAGTTGAAGAAGAAGTGGGAAGAGCATCCAGTGCTTCATCTTGACTTGAATGCCCGTAAGTACACCACTCCGGCGGATTTGGATGCTATTTTAAATCAGCACTTAGAACGATGGGAAGCGGTGTATGGAGAAGAAAAGCGTGACCGTGCTTCGGAAGAACGTTTTGCTTATGTCATCCGTCGTGCTTCCGAACAGACGGGCAAGGGTGTTGTGGTATTGGTGGATGAGTATGATAAGCCATTGTTGCAGGCCATTCAGAATGAACCTCTTCTTGAGTCTTATCGTTCTACCTTAAAGGCTTTTTACGGGGTATTGAAGAGTGCGGACCGTTACCTCCGTTTTGCGTTTCTGACCGGTGTCACAAAGTTTTCTCAAGTTAGTGTGTTCAGTGACTTGAATCAGTTGAATAGCCAGACTGAACGTCATTATCAAGTCATCATATATTTAATATTCAAGCTGATGGGGCAGTTCACCCAAGCGGAGGTCCATAGCTCACGGGGTCGTGCAGATGCTGTTGTAAAGACTCCTAAGTTTGTTTATGTATTCGAGTTTAAGTTGAAAGGAACTGCCGGACAGACACTGCAACAGATTGAAGAGAAAGGCTATACGCTTCCTTATGCGGCGGAGGGTCGGCAAGTGATAAAAGTCGGTGTGGAGTTCAGTGCGGAAAAGCGGAATGTGGAGCGCTGGATGGTGGAAGAAGAAAAATAACTGAATAACTAACTTTTGTATTTTAAAGCTTGATACTCCAATGAAAAAGAATAGTCTGTTATTCCTTGTATTTCTTTCTTTGCCGTTATATACTTGGGCCGATAAGACTTTAGATTCACTCTTGAACGTGCTTGACCGGACGATTCAAGAGCATGAGACATACGTTGCCCAACGTGAGTTGCGTATCGGACATCTTAAGTTATTGGTAAATGGAATAGAGGTCAAGTCAGCGGAACATTACAACTTGAATAATCAGATATACAAAGAATACAGAGCTTTTATCTGCGATTCCGCCATTCATTATTTGAATGAAAATATACGGATTGCAGAGTATCTGCATGATACAGACCGGAAGATAGAAAGCAAGCTGCAGCTCTCATTACTACTATCTTCGACGGGGATGTATACAGAGTCTATCGACGTTTTGGAGTCGGTAGACCGTCAGGAGGTAGCCGCTCGCTTAATCCCGGATTATTACACTTGTTTCGATCATGTGTATGGAGAATTGAGCGTTTATACACAGGATAAAGCCCTTTCGGGACATTATTGGAGTATCTCGCAGGCATATAGGGATTCTTTGTACGCCATATTGCCGCCTGCATCGGAAGAACGTCTGTTGATGCGTGAAGCGTTGCTTCGTGACCAACATCAATATGAGGAAGCCTTGAAAATAAATGACCTCCGATTGGCGGAGATGGAGCCGTATACACCTCAATATGCGATGGCCACTTATCATCGTTCCCTCATCTACAAGTACAGTGGGGATCATTTAGGGGAGAAGAAGAATCTCTGCATCTCCGCTATTTCAGATATCCGTTCGGCTATTAAAGATCATGCGTCGCTGTGGATGCTTGCCCAACTTCTTTATGAGGACGGAGATATGGAGCGTGCCTATCAGTATATGCGTTTCTCATGGAATGCGACCAAGTTCTACAATGCCCGTTTGCGTAGCTGGCAAAGTGCTGATGTACTTTCACTGATTGACAAGACTTATCAGGCAATGATTGAAAAGCAGAATGGTCGTCTCCAGCAATATCTGTTGCTTATCACTACATTGCTGGTACTGTTGATAGTGGCTTTGGGCTATATCTATCGTCAGATGAAGAAACTTGCGGATGCACGAAACCATCTTCAACAGGCTAACGAGCAGTTAAACGGACTGAATGAGGAGTTGAGGCAGATGAACAGTTGCCTGTCCTCCACCAACATAGAACTTTCAGAGTCCAATCAGATTAAGGAGGAATATATCGCGCGGTTTATCAAGCTGTGCTCCACCTATATTAACCGTTTGGATGCTTATCGGCGTATGGTGAATAAGAAAGTATCCGCCGGACAGATAGCGGAACTTTTAAAGATAACCCGTTCGCAGGATGCTCTTGACGAAGAGTTGGAAGAGTTGTATGCCAACTTCGATACAGCCTTTCTACATCTGTTCCCCGATTTCGTGAAGAAGTTTAATGACCTGCTGCAGGATAATGAACGGATTGTATTGAAGAAAGACGAACTGTTGAATACCGAATTACGTATTTTCGCTTTGATACGTCTAGGCATTGAAGACAGTTCACAGATCGCCGAGTTCCTTCGTTATTCGGTGAACACAATCTATAATTACCGTGCAAAAGTGAAGAACAAAACTCGTGGCTCGAGAGAGGATTTTGAGGATTTAGTACGAAAAATCCGCTAGTCAAGGTTGTAAACTATCCACTTTTTTAGACTGAAGAAAAGAGAGTAAGCTTTTGGAAATGAATTGTTTGCCTTTTAATGGTATCCACTTATTGTCCCCTCCTTATGAATTCGTTCTCATTTCTTTATAATTTTGACCTGTGCTTCGGAAGCAATGAGAGGAACTCCATTGCGGACGGACGTTTATTATTAACTTTAAAATTAGTACGCATGAAAAAGAACAGGCGAAAAATCCTTTCGGGGAGTCGCAAGATTCTCTTTGCTATTCTGGCAATGTTTCTATCATTGAGTGCATCCGCACAACAAATTACTGCCTCCGGTCAGGTACTGGATGCGCAGAACGAACCGCTTATCGGTGTTAGTGTACAGGAAAAAGGAACGACTAACGGTGCGATTACCGATCTGGACGGTAACTTTTCATTAAATGTTCAACAAAATGCCATTCTGGTATTCTCTTATGTGGGCTATAAGTCGCAGGAGATGAAGGCTACCCGTCAAATGAAGGTCACACTTCAGGAAGATAATGAAGTGCTCGATGAAGTGGTGGTAATCGGTTATGGCTCGGTGAAACGGAAAGATGTGACGACAGCCATTTCTTCCGTATCCACCAAAGATCTGGATATGCGTCCCATTGTATCTGCCGGACAGGCCATTCAGGGTAAGGCAGCAGGTGTATCGGTCATCCAGCCCAATGGTACGCCGGGAGGCGAGATGTCTATCCGTGTGCGTGGTACTACTTCAATGAATGGAAGTAACGATCCGCTATATGTAGTAGACGGAGTGCCGGTAGACAATATCAAGTTCCTTTCTCCGAATGATATTGAGAGTATGCAGATCTTGAAAGATGCTTCTTCCGCATCTATATACGGTTCGCGTGCCGCTAACGGTGTGATTCTTATTACGACAAAAGCAGGTGCGGCGGGAAATGCGAAAGTTTCTCTGACTGCCCAGTTCGGACTGAATAAAGTGGCCGATAAAGTGGAGTCCTTGAATGCGTCACAGTACAAAGAATTGCAGGACGAGATCGGACTGGTGTCTCTGCCTGACGGATTGCCCGACCGCACCGATTGGTTTGACGAGACATACCAGACAGGGAAGACCCAGAATTATCAGATTGCTGTATCCAATGGCAACGAGAAGATGAAATACTATCTTTCTGCCGGATATCTGAATGAACAAGGTGTGTTGGATATCTCTTACTACAAACGTTATAACTTCCGTGTGAATCTCGAAAATCAGGTTCGTAAATGGTTGACCGTTAGTGCTAATATCTCTTATTCCGACTATACAAGCAATGGAGGAGGCGCTATGGGTACAGGAGCGAATCGGGGAGGTGTTATTCTGGCGGTTATCAATACTCCGACGTATGCTCCGGTTTGGGACGCTTTGAACCCGAACCAATATTATAATAATTTTTATGGAGTGGGCAATATCACCAATCCACTGGAGAATATGGCACGTGCAAAGAACAATAAAGATAAAGAAAATCGTTTATTGGCTTCCGGTAACGTGTTGCTGACGATTCTTCCTGAGTTGAAATTCAAATCGACACTTACTCTTGACCGCCGTAATGCTGTCAATACTACTTTCCTTGATCCTATTTCCACTACTTGGGGACGCAACCAATATGGAGAGGCTTCGGATAATCGGAACATGAATACGGTCCTGACATTTGATAATGTCTTGACTTATAATAAGAACTTCAAAAAGCATGGACTGGAAGCCATGGCCGGTTCGTCGTGGACGGATTCCGACTATTCAAACAGTTGGATTAACGGTTCTCATTATCGTGATGACCAGATCCAGACCTTGAATGCGGCCAATAAGATTTCTTGGGATAATACCGGAACAGGGGCTTCCCAATGGGGTATCATGTCATTCTTCGGACGTGTAGCCTATAATTTCGACAGTAAGTATCTGCTGACTGCCAATATCCGTGCTGATGGTTCCTCTAAACTGCATCCTGACCATCGCTGGGGGGTATTCCCATCATTTTCTGCCGCTTGGCGTATCTCTTCAGAAAAGTTTATGGAAGATCTGACTTGGATTGATGACTTGAAGCTGCGTGGAGGTTGGGGACAAACGGGTAACCAATCGGGTATCGGAGACTATGCTTATCTGCAACGTTATAACATCGGTCGTATCGAATGGTTTAAGAAAGGTGAGGAAGGGGATAAGACGGATTATGCCAATGCCGTACCGACCATCAGTCAGGCGAACTTACGTACATCCGATTTAACTTGGGAGACAACCACACAGACAAATATAGGTTTGGATTTGACAGTCTTGAATGGACGTTTGACGTTCAATGCGGACTACTACTATAAGAAAACAAAGAATATGCTGATGAATGTATCTCTGCCTGCCGGCGCTGCCGCAGCCACTTCGATAGCCAGAAACGAAGGTGAAATGGTGAACAAGGGTTTTGAATTTTCTATCAGTTCGAAGAACTTCCGTGGCGGAGCATTTACTTGGGATACGGATTTCAATATTTCTTTCAACCGGAATAAACTGACGAAGCTGGAACTGCAAAAAGTGTATTATGATGCGAAGACAGCGGATGTAGTCAATGATTATGTCGTACGTAATGAGCCGGGGCGTGCTTTGGGAGGTTTCTATGGCTATATTAGCGACGGTGTGGACCCGGAAACCGGTGAGCTGATGTATCGTGACTTGAATCATGATGGTAAGATCTCATCTTCCGACCGTACTTATATCGGTGACCCGAATCCGGATTTCACTTACGGTATGACCAACACATTCTCTTGGAAAGGTTTTAATCTGAGTATCTTTATACAAGGTTCGTACGGAAATGATGTTTATAACGCTTCACGTATCGAAACGGAAGGTATGTATGATGGTAAGAATCAGTCGACCCGCGTGCTGGGACGCTGGAGAATACCCGGACAGATAACGGATGTGCCGAAAGCCAATTTTAAACTGTTGAATTCTACTTATTTCGTGGAGGATGGCAGTTATCTGCGGTTGAAAGACGTCTCTTTGTCATACAACGTGAAAGGCAAACTCTTGAAGAAATGGGGAATCACCCGTCTGCAACCTTATTTTACAGCTACCAACCTGCTGACGTGGACCAGTTACTCCGGTATGGATCCGGAAGTGAACCAATGGGGTAATAGCGGTACGGTGCAGGGTATCGACTGGGGAACTTACCCGCATTGCAGATCATACGTGTTTGGTATTAATGTTGAATTCTAATGAAAGGAAAGATTATGAAACTAAGAACTATATTTTGTGGATTGACGTCCGGTCTGTTATTGGGGATTTCTTCCTGTTCACTGGATTATGAGCCATTAGACACCTATTCGGATGTGACAGAAGGAATAACGGATAACGGAACGAAGATTGTGTTCAAGGATAAGGCAGCTGTTGAAAGCCATCTGACTACGCTTTACAATCAGATGCGTGATCGTCAGGAACATTGGTATGTGGATTTGCTGCTGATTGCGGATTCTCATTCAGACAATGCCTATGCAGGTACTACGGGAGCGGAAGTTGTTCCGTTTGAAAATAATTCTATTGAAGGATCGAATTCTGTATTGGAGCGTGACTGGAACCGGTATTTGGAGGATATTGCCCGTGCCAATAAGCTGATTTGCAACATCGACCTGGTGAAAGATAATTCATTGACTGCCGACGAACGGGCACAGTATAAAGCGGAAGCGGAGATATTCCGTGCTATGATTATGTTTGATATGGTGCGTCTTTGGGGAGACTTTCCGGTGATTACAACTGTGGCGGATGATATTACTTCGGATAATATTGAAGATGTATATTCCCAGTATTTTCCTGAGCAAAATACGGAACTTGAAGCTTACCAACAGATTGAGAAAGATTTATTGGATGCTGTGAAGTATGCACCGGACAATACACTGAGCAATAAGACATTATTCACCAAATCGGTGGCACGTACATTATTAGCTAAAATTTATGCAGAAAAGCCGTTACGTGACTATACGAAGGTAATCCAATATTGTGATGAAGTGAAAGCGGATGGCTTCGATTTGGTAGAAGACTTCAGCGATTTGTTTGGCATGAACGATGCTAATACGGATGCGAAAGTACGTAATACAAAGGAAGCTATTCTTGAGGCACAGTTTACTCCCGGAGCGGGCAATTGGTGTTCGTGGATGTTCGGACGCGATTTGGTGAACTGGAATACCAACTTCACATGGGCGAAATGGGTAACTCCGTCACGTGACTTGATTAATGCTTTCAAGAAAGAAGGTGATGAGGTTCGTTTTAAAGAGTCGGTTGTTTATTATGACTGTTCGTGGAGCAATTATTATCCGTCGGATAATTATCCGTTCATGTATAAATGCCGTTCGGCCAATAGTAGTATCATAAAATATCGTTATGCTGATGTGTTGTTGCTGAAGGCAGAGGCATTGATAATGCAGGATACACCTGATTTGGAAGCGGCTGCCGGTATTATTGATGAAATACGGAAACGTGCCGGTTTGGGGAAACTTCCTTCATCTATCCGTGAAAACAAGAATTCCATGATTGACGCTTTGCTTAAAGAACGTCGGTTAGAACTGGCTTTTGAGGGACAACGATGGTTTGATCTGGTCCGTCTGGACAAGGTAGAAGAGGTGATGAATGCAGTGTATGCTAAGGATTCAGGTCGCAAAGCGCAGATTTACACTTTTGATAAGAACTCTTATCGTTTGCCAATTCCGCAGTCGGTAATCGACGCGAATGATAAGATTCACCAGAATCCGGGTTATTAATTCAACTAAAAACATAGAAAACTTAAGATTATGATAGACATGAGAAATATAGCATTGACCTTTTTAGGATGCTTCACCATATTAGCTGCATGCAGCAACAGTGACGATGCGGAGAAACCGGTTACACCTGTTCCGACCGGAGATGTGACTATTTATGCGACCACTAGCAGCCTGACTCGCGATTTGACCCGTGATGCCGTTAATTTCAGCTCGAAAGATAATTTGGCACCTACTTCAATCACATTGAATCCGACTGAACAATATCAGACAATGGACGGCTTCGGAGCTGATATCACAGGCGCCACTTGTTTTAATCGTCTGCAAATGAAACCGGAAGATCGTCACGCCTTCCTTACGGAAACATTCTCTGACGACAAAGGCTTCGGATTTAGCTATATCCGTATCTCTATCGGCTGCTCGGACTTTTCATTGAGCGAATATACCTGCTGTGATACGAAAGGTATTGAGCATTTTGCTTTGCAAAGTGAAGAGAAAGACTATATCCTTCCGATTCTGAAAGAGATTTTGAGCATCAATCCTTCTATTAAAGTCATTGCCGCCCCTTGGACTTGTCCAAAATGGATGAAAGTAAAGAGTCTCACAGATCTTACTCCGCTGGATTCATGGACAAACGGTCAGCTGAATCCAGCCTATTATCAGGACTATGCCACTTATTTTGTGAAATGGGTACAAGCCTTCAACGCCGAAGGCATTGATATTTATGCTGTAACTCCCCAGAACGAACCGTTGAACCGTGGTAATTCCGCTTCGCTTTATATGAGTTGGGAAGAACAGAGGGACTTTGTGAAAACAGCACTCGGACCTAAATTTAAAACAGCCGGACTGGCT
>ENA-UERY01001526-UERY01001526.1-human-gut-metagenome-genome-assembly--contig:-NODE-1526-length-14006-cov-3.368655_pt1 | contig 14006 bp, 8 predicted proteins | sample MGYA00242989_ERZ507990 | MGnify/ENA primary metagenome ERZ507990 (study PRJEB26167, sample SAMN06115529) | human gut metagenome | host: Homo sapiens | place: China:Fujian | collected 2015-08-26...
ACTACGTTTGCTGCAACAGCAACAGATTATTGATCAAGAACTCTATGACATGTTGAGTGCACGTCCGCTGGGGGTTCAGCCGCGCGGTGGGGTGATCTCTCCTCAGCCAGCCTTTATGCAACTGGTGCGTCAGGAGCTGCAGGCAAAACTGGGCGATAAGGTAAAAGATCTCTCCGGCGTGAAGATCTTCACTACCTTTGACTCGGTGGCCCAGGACGCGGCAGAAAAAGCCGCCGTGGAAGGCATTCCGGCACTGAAGAAACAGCGTAAGTTGAGCGATCTTGAAACCGCGATTGTGGTTGTTGACCGCTTTAGCGGTGAAGTTCGTGCGATGGTCGGTGGCTCTGAGCCGCAGTTTGCGGGCTACAACCGTGCGATGCAGGCGCGTCGTTCGATTGGTTCCCTTGCAAAACCAGCGACTTATCTGACTGCCTTAAGCCAGCCGAAAATCTATCGCCTGAACACGTGGATTGCGGATGCGCCAATCGCGCTGCGTCAGCCGAATGGCCAGGTCTGGTCACCGCAGAATGATGACCGTCGTTATAGCGAAAGCGGCAGAGTGATGCTGGTGGATGCGTTGACCCGTTCGATGAACGTGCCGACGGTAAATCTGGGGATGGCGCTGGGGCTGCCTGCGGTTACGGAGACCTGGATCAAACTGGGCGTGCCGAAAGATCAGCTGCATCCGGTTCCGGCGATGCTGCTGGGGGCGTTGAACTTAACGCCAATCGAAGTGGCGCAGGCATTCCAGACCATCGCCAGCGGCGGTAACCGTGCACCGCTTTCTGCGCTGCGTTCGGTAATCGCGGAAGATGGCAAAGTGCTGTATCAGAGCTTCCCGCAGGCGGAACGCGCTGTTCCGGCGCAGGCGGCGTATCTGACACTATGGACCATGCAGCAGGTGGTACAACGCGGTACGGGTCGTCAGCTTGGGGCGAAATACCCGAACCTGCATCTGGCAGGGAAAACAGGGACTACCAACAATAACGTAGATACCTGGTTTGCGGGCATTGACGGCAGCACGGTGACCATCACCTGGGTAGGCCGTGATAACAACCAGCCGACCAAACTGTATGGTGCCAGCGGGGCAATGTCGATTTATCAGCGTTATCTGGCTAACCAGACGCCAACGCCGCTGAATCTTGTTCCGCCAGAAGATATTGCAGATATGGGCGTGGACTACGACGGCAACTTTGTTTGCAGCGGTGGCATGCGTGTCTTGCCGGTCTGGACCAGCGATCCGCAATCGCTGTGCCAGCAGAGCGAGATGCAGCAGCAGCCGTCAGGCAATCCGTTTGATCAGTCTTCTCAGCCGCAGCAACAGCAACCTGCTCAACAGGAGCAAAAAGACAGCGACGGCGTGGCTGGCTGGATCAAGGAGATGTTTGGTAGTAATTAATATCGTAATCGCTCTCCGCTTATGCGGAGAGCGTAATGAAATCATTTAGATAAACCAAATAAATATTTATTTAATGAATATACGACCATTAATATATATTTTGGGTTTATGTTATATTTTATTACCTTAAACTCTTAAAATAAAAACAAAAACAACACTTTAAAATTCATGTGGTTATTGTTTTATTACTGCAGTTTGTATAGACAGGCTATGTGTTTTTTGTTCTAATCTAAAAATAATATTATTTGGTGGATATATTTCTAATATCAATATTTATCAAGCCCTGACCAGTCGCTCTGGAATGGAATCATGTGTATTACCTCATAATTAAGGGATTTTTATGAATAAAAAATTGCTTTCTCTGTTAGTGTCAGGAAGTCTCATCGCTGTAGTAAGTACCAGTGTATTTGCTACAGATACCGGAGTGGTTAACTTTAACGGTAAAATTGTTGCCGATACTTGCGAAATTAATGTAAACGAGTCTGCCAGTACAACAGGGACAGTCACTTTTGCAGATACTTACCCAGCGGACTATTCTGGAGACGGTAGTATTGGAACGTCAAAAGATTTTAAAATTGAATTAATAAAATGCGATCCGTTGGTGGACAAACTAAACCTGACATTTTCTGGAACGACAACGGATGCAGGTTTCCTGCGTCTGGAAAATAGCGAAGCTGGGGCTGGCAGTGCAACAAATGTGGGTATTACGGTGACAAATAAAAATGGCGGTGCTAACGATGTGAAATTTGATGGTTCAGTTCCCGATGCATCCACTGATGTTGATAATGCCGGGAGCATTACTCCAACAATATTCAATTACACCGCCAATGTTATTCAGGTTGGTAATAACGCGCCGACTGCGGGTAAGTATGCCTCATCTGCGACGTTCGAAGTATTTTATCGCTAATATTCATAGTGTTTGAAAGGACTGTTTGACCACGGAGGGTTATTTATGTCAGTTTTTTCTCGAGTTTGTTTAGGTTTTACGTTTCTTCTTACGGCATTGCAAGTTCAGGCAAGTATTGTTCTTGGCGGTACACGTATTATCTATCCTTCAAATCAAAATGAAGTTCAAATCACATTAAAAAATAAAGATGCATATGCACGCTATTTGGTGCAAAGCTGGGTGAGTAATATTGATGGCTCTAAAGCCCCCTTTCTCATTACGCCTCCAGTTTATAAACTTGAAGAAAATCGGCAAACATTACTCCATATTGTATTTACAGGTGATAAAAACAAACTTCCTCAGGATAGGGAAAGTTTGTTTCTGGCAAACATAAAATCTGTTTCTGCGATGCCAGAAGAACTAAAAGATAAAAATACCTTGCAATTTGCAATGAAAGCCCGGCTTAAATTATTTTGGCGGCCAGCTTCTTTGGATAATAGTGATGCTCTCACTGCATGGGAAAAACTTAAGTTCCATAAAGAAGCGGGGAAGCTCATAGTAAAAAATCCAACGCCTTTTTATATTTCATTCAGTGATCTGACAGTATCGGGAAAAAATATTGTTCCCACCGAGAGCAAATCTGAACCTGGCGCATTATTGATGATGGTAGGACCATTTTCTGAGCAGCGGTTTAGTCTTCCTGTCGGAGCGGGAAGTATTGTTGAATGGTCGGTGATAACTGACTACGGTTCAAGTTCTGGGAAACGACAACAAAAGTTATAAATCACCGAAGTGTATTACTATAAATAACCGATCTGTATTTATAATATTACGGGCGCAAGGGAATTTATGCTGCTACCATTGCATCGCACATTTGTCTTAACTGGGATAACATTTGCATTATCGGCAGTGTATTCATTGAGCTATGCACGAGATGAATTTAACCTTCGTATCCTGGAGCTGGATAGCCCACTTGAAAATACACAAGTGCTGGAGGATTTTGTTAATAATAATAACTTAACTCCGGGAGTATATCTTACCTCTGTTATGTGGGGGCAAGAGTATCTTGATAAGAGAAATATTACCTTCATTCTGTCTTCGGATAAAAAAAGGCTCATCCCTCGTTTTACAAAGGCGGATCTCCGTGAGTTCGGTCTTAAAGTTGACGACATTCCCGCGTTACAAGTAATGGATGATGACACTGAGTTTGGTGATATTGCTCAGATTATTGATGGCGCACGTTATGATTTCCAGTTAGACAGCCAAACGCTGTGTCTGCGGATCCCGCAAATCTATCAGAATGCGCGGGCCGCAGGGAGTATTTCACCGAAATACTGGAGTGATGGTGAGAGTGCGGTTTGGTTAAGTTATTACGCCAGTGGTTCCCGGCAAAACAGTGATGGCGATAACCTGAATTCAAATTGGTTGAATTTAAATTCAGGGATTAATTTAGGCGTATGGCGGCTACGAAATAATACCGTTTACAGTGACTCCAGTTGGGAGTCGATCAGCACCAGTTTGCAACGCGATATCAAAGCATTAAGAAGCCAGATGGAAGTCGGGCAGACGTTCACAAATGGCGATCTTTTTGACAGTGTGCAGATGACAGGTATAAAGCTTGAAACGGACACCAGTATGCTGCCTGACAGCGAACAAGGCTTTGCGCCAGTGGTTCGTGGTATTGCCAACAGCGATGCACAAGTTGTGATTAAACAAAACGGCTATGTTATTTACCAAACGTGGGTATCGGCAGGGCCATTTGAAATTAAAGACTTAAGCCAGGTAACGGCGGGGGCCGATCTGGAAGTCACCATCAAAGAAACCAACGGGCAAGAACACAGTTTTATTCAGGCCAGTTCAACGGTTCCAATTCTACAGCGAGAAGGCGCATTAAAATATAGTCTTGCAACTGGAAAATACCGTGACAACGATAATCATGCTGAGACACCTGTTTTTGGTGTTGCAACCGCGATATATGGCTTGCCCTATGGAATAACGATTTATGGCGGCATACTTGGTGCCTCAATTTATCATTCTGGTGTGACAGGGATTGGCGCTGATTTAGGCCGTCTGGGGTCGGTATCTGTTGATATCACCGCAGCAGAAACGAAGTTTGATGATGGGCGTGATGATGCTACAGGACTGTCATGGCGTGCACAGTATGCGAAAGATTTTCCAGACACTGATACGACAGTAACTCTGGCAAGTTATCGTTATTCTACATCACAATTTTACACTTTCCAGGAAGCACTTGATCAACGTGATACACCTGATGACAAGGGTATTTACAGTTATCGACAGACAAATAATCGGCGTAATCGTTTACAAATTAATCTTTCACAAAATATTGGTCGTTGGGGCTCGGTCTACCTTAACGGTTATCAACAGGATTATTGGGGAATGCATGGGGCCGAACGCAGTATAGGAATGGGATACAGTACGACCTGGAGTAACATTAATTGGTCTGTTAATTACACACTAACGAAAACGCCAGGAATGGCTGGTGAGCAGCAATTTTCATTAACACTCAATATTCCTCTCTCTCGCTGGCTGCCAGATTCATGGGCGATGTATAACGTAAACCGTTCCGATAAAAGTAATACATCACATCAATTGGGAATTGGCGGTACTGCTCTGCAAGATAACAACCTGAGTTATAATTTACAGCAAAGTTATACTGATAATAATGTGGGTTATGATGCCAGCATGAATGGACGTTATCGTAGCTCAGTGGGGGAATTCGGTCTGGGATATAGCTATGATAAAAATAGTCGTCAGTGGAATTACAGTGCGCAAGGTGCGGTGGTTGCTCATGCTCATGGAGTAACATTGGGGCAATCAGTGCAGGATTCATTCGCGATCGTGCATATTAATGAGGGTGCCAATGTAAAAGTACAAAATGCGCAAGGCGTTTATACTGATTATTGGGGAAACGCGATTGTTCCCAATATGACGAATTATCGACATAACGCTATTACTGTGAATACACAGGGGCACGATAGTCTTGATATTTCTGATGCCACACAAGATGTTATTCCTTCGAAAGGGGCTGTTGTTGGTGTCGATTTTGATGCACGTAGCGGAATACGAGCCTTGTTGACATTAGTCCATAATAAAGAACGCGTACCCTTTGGGGCATTGCTGACATTAGGGAATAGTACAGCGATTGTTGGTGAAGATGGGGAGGTTTATATTACTGGTGTGCAAGAATCAATGACATTTACGGTACAGTGGGGAAAAGAGATTAACCAGCAATGTACAGGAGTTGTCACAGTGCCAGAAAAATACACCACGGGTATCTATAAAGCCACAATGGATTGCCGATAACAAATAAGACAGGAAAAAATAATGAAGCCAGGATTCGTCTCTTATATACGAACATTATTGACCATAATATTTCTTAGCTGGGGCGTCATTCCTGAGGTTTTCGCCGGTTGTAACATTTCTGGAAATGGAGGAAATCCGGCAACAGTACAATTCTCCGTGCCTGCGTTGGTTGTTAATAGCGATGCCGTTCCTGGAACGATTATTGCGACAGTAAATGCGAACAGTCCGTCAATTTCAGTTTCCTGTACGGCAAATGGTGAGATCTGGCAAGGATATACCGTATTGACAAACGGTGATATGCGTACTGATAACCCACTTAACAATGTGTTTCAGACTAATGTGCCAGGAATCGGTTTTCGCGCGGCGTGGGCGAATAACACCAGTGCGCAACTCACCGCCGGATATTTAATGACGCCCTGGCATAAAGGCTCGTCAACAGTGATTAAAGGATATGGTTATCCGATTACAATACATGCAGCTATTCAGTTTATTGTCACAGGACCTGTCGGTAATGGGACCATTGATACCAGCAAACTGGTTGCTGACTGGAAGTATGACAATCGTGTTATTGGAGAGCTTCGTTTTAGTTCTGTTCCGGTCAATATTCAACCGGGCACATGCGACCTTATAGAAAAAAATATTACCGTTCCACTCAATGATATTGGCACAGATGATTTTGATGTTAACAATGTGTCACCTGTAGTTTCCGATGATCGGTTTAAAATTCAGATTGAAAAATGTTCTCAGGATGTAAAAGTTGATTACCGCTTTACTTCATCAGGTTCTACTGGAGTAACGGGTAATAATATTCTTAATATTGAGTCTGGTTCAGGAATGGCGGAAGGAGTTGGTCTGCAGATCCTCGATAGTAATAACAATGTGATGGTATTTGATACAGACTATACACCTGTTCAAAAAACGACGTTAAATCAAAATGTTACTATTCCGTTAAAAGCACGCTACATCAAAATGGGTAGCGTCAAAAGTGGTCGGGTTAATTCTGTTGCCACCTTCGAAGTGTATTACCGATAAGCTTTTCCCTTTGCCATAAATGTTAATTTTTGGTAATGGAATTTTTATGGTTTACGGTGCAAAGATTAACATTTTTGATTCATCTGATTGATTCTCGCCCCTTCATGGACGCACAGAGCGTATATCACTTGCGAACCCGCCAGCGTTTCGAATATTATCGCATCTTTATAATAATCATTCTCGTTTACGTTATCATTCACTTTCATCAGAGATATACCAATGGCGCGTTCCAAAACTGCTCAGCCAAAACACTCACTGCGTAAAATCGCAGTTGTAGTAGCCACAGCGGTTAGCGGCATGTCTGTTTATGCACAGGCAGCGGTTGAACCGAAAGAAGACACTATCACCGTTACCGCTGCACCTGCGCCGCAAGAAAGCGCATGGGGGCCTGCTGCAACTATTGCGGCGCGACAGTCAGCTACCGGCACTAAAACCGATACGCCGATTCAAAAAGTGCCACAGTCTATTTCTGTTGTGACCGCCGAAGAGATGGCGCTGCATCAGCCGAAGTCGGTAAAAGAAGCGCTTAGCTACACGCCGGGTGTCTCTGTTGGTACGCGTGGCGCATCCAACACCTATGACCACCTGATCATTCGCGGCTTTGCGGCAGAAGGCCAAAGCCAGAATAACTATCTGAATGGCCTGAAGTTGCAGGGCAACTTCTATAACGATGCGGTCATTGACCCGTATATGCTGGAACGCGCTGAAATTATGCGTGGCCCGGTTTCCGTGCTTTACGGTAAAAGCAGTCCTGGCGGCCTGTTGAATATGGTCAGCAAGCGTCCGACCACCGAACCGCTGAAAGAAGTTCAGTTTAAAGCCGGTACTGACAGCCTGTTCCAGACTGGTTTTGACTTTAGCGATTCGTTGGATGATGACGGTGTTTACTCTTATCGCCTGACCGGTCTTGCGCGTTCTGCCAATGCCCAGCAGAAAGGGTCAGAAGAGCAGCGTTATGCTATTGCACCGGCGTTCACCTGGCGTCCGGATGATAAAACCAATTTCACCTTCCTTTCTTACTTCCAGAACGAGCCGGAAACCGGTTATTACGGCTGGTTGCCGAAAGAGGGAACCGTTGAGCCGCTGCCGAACGGTAAGCGTCTGCCGACAGACTTTAATGAAGGGGCGAAGAACAACACCTATTCTCGTAATGAGAAGATGGTCGGCTACAGCTTCGATCACGAATTTAACGACACCTTTACTGTGCGTCAGAACCTGCGCTTTGCTGAAAACAAAACCTCGCAAAACAGCGTTTATGGTTACGGCGTCTGCTCCGATCCGGCGAATGCTTACAGCAAACAGTGTGCGGCATTAGCGCCAGCGGATAAAGGCCATTATCTGGCACGTAAATACGTCGTTGATGATGAGAAGCTGCAAAACTTCTCCGTTGATACCCAGTTGCAGAGCAAGTTTGCCACTGGCGATATCGACCACACCCTGCTGACCGGTGTCGACTTTATGCGTATGCGTAATGACATCAACGCCTGGTTTGGTTACGACGACTCTGTGCCACTGCTCAATCTGTACAATCCGGTGAATACCGATTTCGACTTCAATGCCAAAGATCCGGCAAACTCCGGCCCTTACCGCATTCTGAATAAGCAGAAACAAACGGGCGTTTATGTTCAGGATCAGGCGCAGTGGGATAAAGTGCTGGTCACCCTGGGCGGTCGTTATGACTGGGCAGATCAAGAATCTCTTAACCGCGTTGCCGGGACGACCGATAAACGTGATGACAAACAGTTTACCTGGCGTGGTGGTGTTAACTACCTGTTTGATAATGGTGTAACACCTTACTTCAGCTATAGCGAATCGTTTGAACCTTCTTCGCAAGTTGGGAAGGATGGTAATATTTTCGCACCGTCTAAAGGTAAGCAGTATGAAGTCGGCGTGAAATATGTACCGGAAGATCGTCCGATTGTAGTTACTGGTGCCGTGTATAATCTCACTAAAACCAACAACCTGATGGCGGACCCTGAGGGTTCCTTCTTCTCGGTTGAAGGTGGTGAGATCCGCGCTCGTGGCGTAGAAATCGAAGCGAAAGCGGCGCTGTCGGCGAGTGTTAACGTAGTCGGTTCTTATACTTACACCGATGCGGAATACACCACCGATACTACCTATAAAGGCAATACGCCTGCACAGGTGCCAAAACACATGGCTTCGCTGTGGGCTGACTATACCTTCTTTGACGGTCCGCTTTCAGGTCTGACGCTGGGCACCGGTGGTCGTTATACTGGCTCCAGCTATGGTGATCCGGCTAACTCCTTTAAAGTGGGAAGTTATACGGTCGTGGATGCGTTAGTGCGTTATGATCTGGCGCGAGTCGGCATGGCGGGCTCCAACGTGGCGCTGCATGTTAACAACCTGTTCGATCGTGAATACGTCGCCAGCTGCTTTAACACTTATGGCTGCTTCTGGGGCGCAGAACGTCAGGTCGTTGCGACTGCAACCTTCCGTTTCTAATTTCTCTTTGGGCACGCTTTGCGTGCCCGTTTTACAAGTTGGCTGCTATGCAGGAAAACAGATCCCATCCCGACACCACTTTTGCGTTGCGTAATGTCTCCTTTCGTGTGCCTGGCCGCACGCTTTTGCATCCTCTCTCATTAACTTTTCCTGTGGGAAAAGTGACTGGTCTTATCGGCCACAACGGTTCCGGTAAATCGACGTTATTGAAAATGCTGGGACGTCATCAGCCGCCGTCAGAAGGTGAAATCCTGCTCGATGAACAGCCGCTGGAGAGCTGGAGCAGCAAAGCGTTTGCCCGCAAGGTCGCCTATCTGCCGCAGCAGTTACCGCAGGCGGAAGGGATGACAGTGCGTGAACTGGTGGCGATTGGTCGTTATCCATGGCACGGGGCGCTGGGGCGTTTTGGCGTTGCCGACAGAGAGAAAGTAGAAGAGGCGATTTCGCTGGTTGGCTTAAAACCGCTGGCGCACCGTTTGGTTGATAGTCTGTCCGGCGGAGAACGCCAGCGCGTACACATTGCCCGGGCACTGGCGCAGATGCCAACCGAAATCCTGCTGGACGAACCGACGGCAGCATTAGACGCACTGGCGGAGTCCGAAATTTATGAGATCTATAACCGGACATTGGCGGATATCACAGCGCTGTTTATTTCACACAGGCTTGCTTCCACACGCTTCTGCGAAGAAATATTGCTTTTGTCCGATGGAAGGATCGCAGAATGTGGAAGCCACGAGGAGCTGATGGAGCAAAAAGGAAAATACTACGAACTGTTTTTAGTCCAGAGCAAATATTATGGAGAAGGAGGTGCGGCAGATGTCGATTAAGGAGATGTGGAACTATCTGATTTTCCAGACGAAAGGATACAGACAGCTTGGTGCTGCAATCGTGGCTGGAGCGGTCTGCGGCGCAGGTATCTCTTATATCAACAGCATTCTCTATGCGAGGATCATTGACACCCTGCTGTTGGAACAATATACGACAGCGGTACATTATGTCTGGATCATGATATTAGCAGTTCTTGTCGTACGGCTGGTTTACATAATGTGCAATCAGATATTTGAACAATACGCAAGCCCAAGCCGCGATGAGACCAAAAGACGGACAGCAGAGAAGGCATTTTCCATGGAGTTTGAGGAGATTGAAAAAGAGGAAAATCAGATTGCCTTCCGGAGAACCAGAGGGGGAGTGAATGGTGCCGGTGATATTGAGGCGCAGTTGGACTCAATTTATAAATTTTTTACAGAATGTGTCAAAGTTCTGTTTGCACTCGTGTTTCTTCTTATACTGATCGTGCAGTCGGCGCAGGGAGCGCATGTTGCAGTATGGAAAATAATCCTGATGACTGCTCTGTTAGCAGGGATGTTTGCATTTTCTTTCTGGGTAAATGTTCGTGTTTCGGAGAGCATTGGGAAAAAACAGGTGGAACTCAATCATGAAAATGAGCGTATCAATTTTTTATATGGTTATCTGTTTAAAATCTTTACATCGGAGACGGCGGCGAAGGATATCAGGCTTTATGGAATGCAGGATTATCTTTGTGGAAAAAATGAGACATGTATCAATGCATCATCCTATTTTTCAGAAGAAGGGATTTTCGAGGGAAAAAATCAGGCAAAGTTTTCATTTGTTGTACAGCTTCTTGCGGGGTATATCTACGTCTATGTGGCGGTTATGGCAATGTCCGGTGCGGTATCCGTCGGGGATGTGCTTATGTACTCCGGGGCGATCATCACGATGATGACCGGTGTGCAGAATATCCTGATGCAGTATAACCAGATCAATTACCGCAATGAGTATCTGAAAACTTACGAAGATTTTATCAAACGCCCGAACATGCATTATGACGGCACACTTCCAATCGAGAAGCGGGACGATAACGAGTATGAATTATCCTTCCGCAATGCGTCATTCTGTTATCCGGGCACAGCAGATGATATTCTGAAAAATGTCAGTCTGGATTTTAAAATTGGGCAGAAAATGGCACTTGTCGGTATGAACGGAGCAGGAAAGACGACACTCATCAAGCTGCTTTTACGGCTTTATGAGCCAACCGGGGGAGAGATCTGCCTCAATGGAATCAATATTGAAAAATATGATTATGAGGAATATCTACAGATTTTTTCCGTGGTGTTTCAGGATTTCAAGCTGTTTGCTTTTCCACTGGACGAAAATATCGCAGCAGGGGAGCAGGTTGATAAAGCGCGCTTAAAGCAGGTGCTTACTAAGATCGGTCTAAACGAATTTGCGGAGAGACTGCCGCAGAAGAAACGCACACTTTTGTATCAGGAAAATGGAGAGGGTGTCACACCATCCGGCGGCGAGGCACAGAAAGTGGCGATTGCAAGAGCGCTGTATAAAAATGCACCGTTTGTCATTTTAGATGAGCCGACCGCAGCTTTAGATCCAATTGCAGAAGCTGGAATCTATGAAAACTTCGACTCCCTTGTGGGAGAGAAAACAGCCGTTTACATTTCCCATCGCATGAGCAGCTGTAAATTCTGTGACCGGATCGTTGTGCTTGATCATGGGGAGATTGCGGAGGAAGGGACGCATGAGCAGCTTCTGGAACAGAACGGGATTTATGCGAAGCTTTATCAGACACAGGCGGAGTATTATGTGACGGCACAGGCGGGAGCGTAATATTTACAAACAGATTATTTGACTATTTATGTTGACAGAAAGCATAAATAGTCAAATTTTTATTACTGGGGTACCGGAAAATAGGATTGGATTTGCCAGGGTATGGGAAGAATAGAACTGTACTTCAAAGTAAAATGAAATTTAATTGAAGTGACATTGAAGTGACTTTGAAGAGGTGTTGGAGAACCTGGCAGAAAATCAGTATCCGCACAATAAAAATATATAAAAATTCTCGGTAAAACATTGCTTTTTTATGCATATATGCTATAATGATTCCATCAATGGAAGCAAAAGTTCAGACATAATTGAATAAATGAGTAGAAATCAGAGAGTGGAGATGATTCAAAGGAATACTGCTGTGGGGTGCAGCAGTATATTTTCGATGTGTCATCTCCCATTTTTATGTCTGATTTATGGTGCAGTCAAATGGTAAAAGTTCAAAAGAACAGGGGAGCATTTTGCAGCAGAGTTGAAAGGAGAAACAGGCATGGCAAAATATGTAATGGCATTAGATGCGGGAACAACAAGTAACCGTTGTATTTTATTCAATGAAAAAGGAGAGATCTGCTCGATGGCGCAGAAAGAGTTCCGTCAGTTTTTCCCGAATCCGGGCTGGGTGGAGCATGACGCAAATGAAATATGGTCATCGATGCTTGGTGTTTCGGTGGAGGCGATGAACATGATCGGAGCTGCGGCTTCCGATATTGCAGCGATCGGTATCACAAACCAGCGTGAGACTTCCATCGTGTGGAATAAAGAGACGGGAGAACCAATCTACAATGCGATCGTATGGCAGTGCCGCAGAACATCTGATATTGCGGATGGACTGAAGAAAAAAGGACTGGAAGAAGTTTACCGGAAAAAAACGGGACTGATCATTGATGCATATTTCTCTGCGACGAAGATCAAGTGGATCTTAGACAATGTAAAAGGTGCAAGAGAGCTGGCGAACGAGGGCAAATTATTATTCGGTACCGTGGAGACATGGCTGATCTGGAAATTTACGAAGGGTGCGGTGCATGTGACGGATTATTCCAATGCTTCGAGAACCATGCTTTTTAACATCAATGATCTGTGCTGGGACAAGGAGATTTTACAGGAACTGGATATTCCTGAGAGCATGCTTCCGACACCGGTGCCGTCCAGCCAGATTTATGGTTACACCGATCCGTCCTTCTTAGGGGATGAGATACCAATCGCAGGAGCGGCGGGTGACCAGCAGGCGGCACTTTTTGGACAGACCTGTTTCCATGCAGGAGAGGCAAAAAACACATACGGAACTGGATGTTTCCTTTTAATGAATACAGGAGAAAAACCGGTATTTTCAAAAAATGGTCTTGTGACGACCATTGCATGGGGACTGGACGGAAAAGTAAACTATGCTCTGGAAGGTTCGATTTTCGTTGCAGGAGCGGCAATCCAGTGGCTTCGCGACAATATGAGGCTGATCGATTCCTCCGCAGACTCTGAGTACATGGCAAAAAAAGTACACGGGACCCACGGCTGTTATGTGGTTCCGGCATTTACCGGACTGGGCGCACCGCATTGGGATCAGTATGCGAGAGGTACGATCGTTGGCATCACAAGAGGTACCAACAAAAACCATATCATCCGCGCCACACTGGAATCTATTGATCTTCAGGTGTGTGATGTCATCGATGCAATGCGTGCAGACGCCGGTGTAGAATTGAAATCTTTGAAAGTGGATGGCGGGGCAAGCGCCAACAACTTCTTAATGCAGTTTCAGGCAGACATGATCAATGCACCGGTCAAGCGTCCAAGCTGTATTGAGACGACTGCGATGGGCGCCGCCTATCTTGCCGGACTTGCCGTTGGTTACTGGAAGAGCAAGGAAGATGTCATCAAAAATCAGAGTATCGACCAGATATTCTCTCCTCAGATGAGCGAAGAGGACCGCCAGACAAAACGGAAAGGTTGGAACAAAGCGGTCAAATACGCTTACGGCTGGGCGAAAGACGAACCGGAAGAAGAATAAAAAGTAGTGTTGTTTCTTTTATATCCATTAGTAATGGGAAATATTAGTTAGACTTATTGGAAAAAAATTTTTCCTTCGGATTCCATGAAAAAGGTTGAAAATTACAACTACATATGATAAACTCATTACAATTTAAGCAAGGGAATGTTCCAAAGATCATTCCCTTGCTTACAAGAAAGGTATGTTTTGGAGCGGATAGCAATATCCGGTTTGACTGCCCATATATAGTTCATGTAGAGCAAAAGGAAAAACGGAAACGT
>ENA-UERY01001529-UERY01001529.1-human-gut-metagenome-genome-assembly--contig:-NODE-1529-length-13964-cov-3.199971_pt1 | contig 13964 bp, 8 predicted proteins | sample MGYA00242989_ERZ507990 | MGnify/ENA primary metagenome ERZ507990 (study PRJEB26167, sample SAMN06115529) | human gut metagenome | host: Homo sapiens | place: China:Fujian | collected 2015-08-26...
CAAAATCTTATAAATCAGAGAAAGACGTGATTTCAGGAGAAGGCTTATCAGAAGAATTTGATGCGACACCGCTCTTTGCGGATGTCAGCTATGTTATCAATAAAAAAGACCGCATCGCTTTGGTCGGCAAGAATGGTGCGGGCAAATCGACTATGTTGAAAATATTGGCAGGTCTGCAAAACCCGACCCGTGGAGTGGTAGCCGTCCCTAAAGATGTAACAATCGGCTATCTGCCGCAAGTCATGATCCTTTCGGATGTCCGCACGGTGATGGAGGAAGCAGAACTCGCTTTCGAGCATATTTTCGAACTTCAGGCAAACCTTGAACGGATGAATCAGCAGCTTGCCGACCGCACCGACTATGAATCCGAAGAATACCACCAGTTAATAGACCGCTTCACACACGAAAACGACCGCTTCCTGATGATGGGAGGAACCAATTTTCAGGCGGAAATAGAACGTACCCTGTTGGGATTGGGCTTTAGCAGGGAAGACTTTAACCGTTCGACTTCCGAATTCTCCGGCGGCTGGCGTATGCGTATCGAACTAGCGAAGCTCTTGCTCCGTCGTCCGGATGTGCTGCTCCTTGATGAGCCGACTAACCATCTGGATATCGAGAGTATACAATGGCTGGAGAACTTTCTGTCTACCCGTGCCAATGCTGTTGTGCTGGTCAGCCACGACCGTGCTTTCCTTAATAATGTAACTACCCGTACGATCGAGATTACCTGCGGTCAGATTTATGACTATAAAGTGAAGTACGATGAGTTTGTCGTATTACGTAAAGAACGTCGTGAGCAGCAGCTCCGTGCCTATGAGAATCAGCAGAAGCAGATACAGGATACGGAAGACTTTATCGAACGTTTCCGCTATAAGGCAACCAAAGCCGTACAGGTGCAGAGTCGTATCAAACAACTGGAAAAGATAGACCGTATCGAGGTCGATGAGGAAGACAACTCTTCCCTCCGTCTGAAATTTCCTCCTGCCAGCCGCAGCGGGAATTATCCGGTTATCTGTGAAGACGTACGCAAGGCATACGGACAGCACGTTGTTTTCCATGATGTGAATCTGACGATCAACAGAGGAGAAAAAGTCGCATTTGTCGGAAAGAACGGAGAAGGTAAATCTACGTTAGTGAAATGTATCATGGGCGAGATTGATTTTGATGGTAAACTGACGATCGGGCATAACGTGCAGATCGGTTACTTTGCACAGAATCAGGCGCAGATGCTGGATGAAAACATGACGGTATTTGATACGATCGACCGTGTGGCGACAGGAGATATCCGGTTGAAGATACGTGACATTTTGGGTGCATTCATGTTTGGCGGAGAGGCTTCGGATAAAAAAGTGAAAGTACTTTCCGGTGGAGAGCGTACTCGTCTGGCTATGATTAAGTTGCTGCTGGAACCGGTGAACTTCCTGATTTTGGACGAACCTACCAATCATTTGGATATGCGTTCCAAAGATGTACTGAAAGAAGCTATCCGCGAATTTGACGGAACAGTGATACTTGTCAGCCACGACCGTGATTTTTTGGACGGACTTGCGACTAAAGTATATGAGTTCGGTGGTGGAACAGTGAAAGAACATCTTGGCGGTATCTACGATTTCCTGCAAAAGAAGAAGATCGACAGCCTGAATGAACTTCAGAAAGGAGTTTCTCTCTCTACTTCTCCTACCGCATCTGCCAAAGGAAACGAAGCGGATACAGAGCAACCTTCGGAGAACAGACTCTCGTATGAAGCGCAGAAGGAACTCAATAAGAAGATAAAGAAGTTGGAACGCCAGGTGGCGGACTGTGAGGCTTCGATTGAAGAAACGGAATCGGCAATCGCCATTCTGGAAGCAAAAATGGCAACCCCGGAAGGAGCATCGGATATGCAACTGTATGAACGGCATCAGAAGCTGAAACAGCAATTGGATACCACCGTTGAAGAGTGGGAACGGGTTTCGATGGAACTGGAAGAAGTGAAAAACTAATTTATTATATAATATGAAAGTAACCAAGTATTTACCAATTCTTGCCGTATGCCTTATGACAACAGGATGTAATAGCAAGAAAGAGGCCGTACTAACGTCCGGTATCGACCTTGCTAATCTGGATACCACGGCAATGCCGGGTACAAGTTTTTATCAGTATGCCTGCGGTGGGTGGATTGAAAGTCATCCGCTGACAGACGAGTATTCACGCTTCGGCTCTTTCGATATGCTTCACGAGAAAAGCCGCGAACAGTTGAAAGAACTGATTGCAGAACTGGCTGCAAAGAAAGACAACGCTCCGGGCAGTGCTGCCCAGAAAGTGGGTGATCTTTATAACATCGCTATGGACAGCGTGAAGCTGAACAAAGAAGGAGCAGCTCCGATCAAAGAAGAAATGGCGGCTATCGATGCGCTCAAAGATAAAGAAGAGATTTACACTTACATTGCCGAAAGTCAGAAGAAAGGAATACGTCCTTACTTTACCATGTTTGTTAGTGCGGATGATATGAACAGCTCTATGAACATGGTTCAGACCTATCAGGGCGGTCTCGGAATGGGACAGCGTGATTACTATCTGGAGAATGACGAGCAGACAAAGAGTATCCGCGATAAATATAAGGAGCACCTCGTTAAAATGTTCCAGTTGGCCGGCTATGACGAAGCTACCGCACAGAAAGCAATGGTGGCTGTGATGAACATCGAAACACGTCTTGCCAAAGCTGCCCGTTCACAAGTAGAATTGCGTGATCCGCATGCCAACTATAATAAGATGGATATGGAAACGCTGAAAAAGAACTTCCCTACTTTCAACTGGGATGCTTATTTCACTACTTCGGGACTGAATGACTTGAAAGAAGTGAATATCGGTCAGCCTGCAGCCATGAAGGAAGTTGCCGATGTTATTAATACAGTGCCTCTTGAAGACCAGAAGTTCTATCTTCAATGGAATCTGATCGATGCCGCAGCCTCTTTCCTTAGTGATGATTTCGTAGCACAAAACTTCGACTTCTATAGTAGAACAATGTCTGGCAAGAAAGAAATGCAGCCTCGCTGGAAACGTGCGGTAAGCACTGTAGACGGCTCTTTGGGTGAAGTAGTAGGACAGATGTATGTCGAGAAATACTTCCCTGCCGCTGCCAAAGAACGTATGGTTGGATTGGTGAAGAATTTGCAGACTTCTCTGGGCGAACGCATCAAAGCGCTGGAATGGATGAGCGAACCGACAAAGGTGAAAGCATTAGAGAAACTGGCTACTTTCCATGTAAAGATCGGTTACCCGGATAAATGGAAAGATTACTCTGCTCTGGAGATCAAAGACGACTCTTATTGGGCAAATATCGAGCGTGCCAGCCAATGGGACTTCAATGACATGATCGCGAAAGCCGGTAAGCCGGTCGACAAGGACGAATGGTTGATGACACCTCAGACAGTAAATGCTTACTATAACCCGACAACCAACGAAATCTGTTTCCCAGCCGCTATCCTGCAGGCTCCGTTCTTTGATATGAACGCTGACGATGCGATGAACTATGGTGCTATCGGTGTGGTAATCGGCCATGAAATGACTCACGGATTCGACGATCAGGGTCGTCAATACGACAAGGATGGTAACCTGAAAGACTGGTGGACAGAAGAAGATGCTAAAAAGTTCGAGGAACGTGCTCAAGTGATGGTTAACTTCTTTGACAGCATAGAAGTGGCTCCCGGTGTACATGCAAACGGTGAACTTACTTTGGGAGAGAACATTGCCGACCACGGTGGCTTGCAGGTTTCTTTCGCGGCTTTCAAGAAAGCAATGGAAACAGCACCGCTGGAAGTTGTTGACGGATTTACTCCCGAACAACGTTTCTTCCTTGCTTATGCTAATGTATGGGCCGGACACATCCGCCCGGAAGAGATTCTCCGACTGACCAAACTCGATCCTCACTCTTTAGGAAAATGGCGTGTGGACGGAGCATTGCCTCATATCCAGAACTGGTACGAAGCATTCAATATCACAGAACATGATCCTATGTTCGTAGCGAAGGATAAACGAGTGTCTATCTGGTAATATATTTTGATTAGAAGCTCTATGTGCGAAGGAGCGTTGACTTTCCAACAGGAACAGTCAACGCTTTTTTTTATTAATTCACACCTTATTTATTACGTACGATAAACAATATTTCGTAACTTTGCGCATCAAATACTTAATAAGCAATTCAATGTCAGAGTCTAAAAGAATAAAAACTGCATTGGTATCTGTATACCATAAAGAAGGTTTGGATGAAATTATTACCAAACTTTACGAAGAAGGAGTCGAGTTTCTCTCAACAGGTGGAACTCGTCAGTTTATTGAATCACTAGGATATCCCTGTAAGGCAGTGGAAGATTTGACCACTTATCCTTCCATCCTTGGTGGTAGAGTGAAGACATTACATCCGAAGATTTTCGGAGGTATCCTTTGCCGTCGTGACCTGGAACAGGATATTCAACAGATTGAAAAGTATGAAATCCCCGAAATAGATTTGGTTATTGTCGACCTGTATCCGTTTGAAGCTACCGTAGCTTCCGGTGCATCCGAAGCAGACATCATTGAAAAAATCGATATAGGTGGAATCTCTTTGATTCGTGCTGCTGCCAAGAACTATAACGATGTCATCATCGTGGCTTCTCAGGCACAATATAAGCCATTGCTGGATATGCTGATGGAACATGGTGCTACTTCTTCACTCGAAGAACGTCGCTGGATGGCAAAAGAAGCGTTTGCCGTTTCTTCTCACTACGACTCAGCTATCTTCAATTATTTCGATGCCGGCGAAGGTTCTGCTTTCCGTTGTTCGGTAAACAACCAGAAGCAACTCCGTTACGGTGAAAACCCTCATCAGAAAGGTTATTTCTACGGAAATCTGGACGCCATGTTCGATCAGATTCACGGTAAGGAAATCTCTTATAACAACTTGTTGGACATCAATGCTGCCGTTGATCTGATCGACGAATACGAAGATTTGACTTTCGCTATCCTGAAACATAATAATGCTTGTGGCCTGGCTTCTCGTCCAACTGTACTGGAAGCATGGACAGACGCGTTGGCCGGTGATCCCGTTTCCGCTTTCGGAGGCGTGTTGATTACTAACGGAGTGATTGACAAAGCAGCAGCTGAAGAGATCAACAAGATATTCTTCGAAGTGATTATCGCGCCGGACTATGACGTAGACGCGCTCGAGATTTTGGGACAGAAAAAGAACCGCATCATCCTGGTTCGCAAAGAAGCCAAACTGCCTAAGAAACAGTTCCGTGCTTTGTTGAACGGTGTATTGGTGCAGGACAAAGATATGAATATTGAAACGGTTGCCGATCTGAGAACTGTGACAGACAAAGCTCCTACTCCGGAAGAAGTGGAAGATCTGTTGTTTGCCAACAAGATCGTTAAGAACAGTAAATCAAACGCTATCGTGCTGGCAAAAGGCAAACAGCTTCTTGCAAGCGGTGTGGGACAGACTTCACGGGTAGACGCCTTGAAACAAGCGATTGAAAAAGCCAAATCATTCGGATTCGATCTGAACGGTGCGGTAATGGCTTCAGATGCTTTCTTCCCCTTCCCGGATTGCGTGGAAATAGCAGACAAAGAAGGTATTACGGCAGTCATCCAGCCGGGCGGCTCGGTGAAAGACGATCTTACTTTTGCTTACTGCAACGAGCACGGTATGGCGATGGTGACCACCGGTATCCGTCATTTTAAACATTAAAAACAGGCATTAAGTATTAGGTATTAAGTATTAACCTTGCGGATAAGGCAGTCTACTTTATACCTGATACTTTATACCTAATACTTAATACTTAATACTTTATATTAATGGGATTATTCTCTTTTACACAAGAAATAGCGATGGACTTGGGGACAGCCAATACCATCATCATCACAAACGGGAAAATTGTGGTGGATGAGCCTTCGGTTGTGGCCTTGGATCGCCGTACAGATAAGATGATCGCCGTTGGGGAAAAGGCGAAGTTGATGCACGAAAAAACCCACGAAAATATACGTACTATTCGTCCGTTGAGGGATGGAGTGATCGCCGACTTCTATGCTTGTGAGCAAATGATGCGCGGTTTGATTAAACAGGTAAATACTCGTAATCACTTGTTTTCGCCGTCACTTCGTATGGTGATCGGTGTGCCGTCGGGAAGTACGGAAGTAGAACTCCGTGCCGTTCGTGACTCGGCCGAGCATGCCGGTGGGCGTGACGTCTATCTGATATTCGAACCGATGGCTGCGGCGATCGGTATCGGTATTGATGTAGAAGCGCCCGAAGGAAACATGATCGTGGATATAGGTGGTGGGTCTACGGAAATTGCCGTTATCTCTTTGGGAGGTATCGTTTCCAACAACTCTATCCGTATCGCCGGTGATGATCTGACTGCGGATATCCAGGAGTACATGAGCCGTCAGCATAATGTGAAAGTCAGCGAACGTATGGCAGAACGTATTAAGATCAACGTAGGTGCTGCACTGACCGAGCTTGGCGATGACGCTCCGGAAGATTACATCGTTCATGGACCGAACCGTATTACAGCTCTTCCGATGGAAGTGCCCGTATGTTATCAGGAAGTGGCTCACTGTCTGGAGAAATCCATCTCCAAGGTTGAAACAGCCATCCTGAGTGCATTGGAAAATACGCCGCCCGAACTGTATGCGGATATTGTACACAACGGCATTTATCTTGCCGGTGGTGGTGCATTGCTTCGCGGACTGGACAAGCGTTTGACAGATAAAATTAACATACCTTTCCACATTGCTGAAGATCCTTTGCACGCAGTAGCCAAAGGTACGGGTGTGGCATTAAAGAATGTAGACCGTTTCTCTTTCTTGATGAGATAAATAATACGGATCATTATTCATGCGGAATTTAATAAACTTCCTTTTGAAATACAATTACTGGTTCCTCTTCATCGTATTAGAGGTAGCCAGTTTTGTTTTGTTATTTCGGTTCAACAACTACCAGCAGAGTACTTTCTTTACATCTGCCAATGTCGTTGTGGGGGCAGTTTATGAAGTTTCGGGAGGAATAAGCTCTTATTTCCATCTCAAATCGGTCAACGCAGACTTGCTGGATCGTAATATGGCGCTCGAACAGCAGATCACTAATCTGGAAAAGGCGTTGCGGGAGCATCAGGTTGATTCGGTTACTGTAAACAGCATCAAGGAGATACCTCTGACAGATTATCAGTTGTTCAAGGCACACGTCATTAAGAACAGTCTGAATCAGGCGGATAATTATATAACGCTCGATCAGGGTTCTTCTGCCGGCATCCGTCCCGAAATGGGAGTGGTGGACGGAAACGGAATTGTGGGTATTGTCTATGAAACCTCCTCTTCGTATTCACTCGTGATTTCGGTATTGAACAGCAAGTCAAATATTAGTTGCAAGATTGTCGGAAGTGACTACTTTGGTTATCTGAAGTGGGAGCATGGAGATTCCCGTTATGCGTATCTGAAAGATTTGCCTCGTCATGCAGAGTTTAATCTGGGTGATACGGTGGTGACAAGCGGCTTCTCTACCGTATTCCCTGAAGGAATTATGGTAGGAACAGTCGATGATATGTCCGATTCGCACGACGGATTGTCTTATTTGTTGAAAATCAAGTTGGCTACCGATTTCGGCAAGGTGAGTGATGTGCGGGTGATAGCCCGGAACGGTCAGCAGGAACAGAAAGAACTGGAAAATAAGGCTGTGAAATAATGATAATTACCTATATACATAGACTCGGATGGTTTATCGGGCTGGTACTTCTTCAGGTACTGATCCTGAATAACGTACATATTGCCGGATATGCTACTCCCTTTCTCTACATTTACTTTATACTGAAATTCGCTTCCGGAACTTCCCGGAATGAGTTGATGTTGTGGGCTTTCTTCTTCGGACTAACCATTGATATCTTTGCCGATACTCCGGGGATGAATGCTGCGGCAACCGTGCTGCTGGCTTTCCTTCGTCCGTCCTTGCTGCGCCTGTTTACTCCGCGTGACAATCTGGACAGTATCATCCCTTCTTTCAAGAGCATGGGCATCACTCCTTTCCTGAAATATACCACGGCAAGTGTTTTTGTCCATAGCCTGGCATTACTCAGCATTGAGTTCTTCTCATTTACCAGCATCTGGCTGTTGTTGCGGGTGATTTCGTGCACCCTTCTGACTTTAACCTGCATTCTTGCTGTAGAAGGAATAAGGAGATAGGAATGGCAAAAGACTATAGATTAGAAAAGCGGAAATTTGTTATCGGGGGGATTGCTTTAACTATTGTGTTGATTTATCTGATACGCCTCTTTGTATTGCAGATAACGACAGACGACTACAAGAAGAATGCCGACAGCAATGCTTTCCTGAATAAAATTCAATATCCCTCACGGGGTGCTATTTACGACCGTAACGGCAAACTGCTGGTATTCAACCAGCCGGCCTATGACATCACTCTTGTCCCGAAAGAGGTCGAAAATCTGGATACACTCGATTTATGTGAGTCGTTGGGCATTACTCGTGCTCAGTTCCTTAAGATCATGAGTGATATGAGAGACCGCCGCCGCAATCCGGGATATTCCCGATATACCAACCAGCTGTTCATGTCACAACTCTCTGCGGAGGAGTGCGGTGTCTTCCAGGAGAAACTGTTCAAGTTTCCCGGTTTTTATATTCAGCGGCGTACGATCCGGCAATATTCATACAATGCTGCCGCCCATGCTTTGGGGGATATCGGTGAGGTATCCGTTAAAGATATGGAGGCGGATGAAGAGGGATACTACATCCGCGGAGATTATGTAGGAAAACTGGGAGTTGAAAGATCGTACGAGAAATACCTGCGTGGAGAAAAGGGAGTAGAGATTCTGTTGCGCGATGCGCATGGACGTATCCAGGGACGTTATATGGACGGAGAGTATGACCGTCCTTCCATTCCGGGCAAGAATCTGACTCTGAGTCTCGACATCGATTTGCAGATATTAGGCGAACGGTTATTGAAAAATAAGATTGGAAGTATCGTAGCTATCGAACCGGAAACCGGAGAAATCCTTTGTCTGGTTTCTTCTCCGAATTATGATCCGCATCTGATGATTGGTCGTCAGCGTGGCAAGAACCATCTGATGCTGCAACGCGATAAACAGAAACCGTTGCTCAATCGTGCGTTGATGGGAGTCTATCCTCCGGGGTCAACTTTCAAGACGGCACAGGGACTGACCTTCCTGCAAGAAGGAATCATTACCGAGCAAAGTCCTTCTTTCCCCTGTTCTCGTGGTTTCCATTATGGGCGTCTGACAGTGGGATGTCATGCTCACGGCTCACCTTTGCCATTGATTCCGGCTATTGCGACTTCTTGCAACTCCTATTTCTGTTGGGGGCTGTTCCGTATGTTCGGCGATCGCAAGTACGGTTCACCGCAGAATGCCATCACAGTTTGGAAAGATCACATGGTTTCTCAGGGATTCGGCTATAAGTTAGGAGTTGATTTGCCCGGAGAGAAACGGGGCTTGATACCGAACGCGCAATTTTATGACAAGGCTTATCGTGGACACTGGAACGGACTGACGGTCATCAGTATCTCCATCGGACAAGGTGAAATTCTGTCTACCCCTCTTCAGATAGCTAACTTAGGGGCAACGATTGCCAATCGCGGACATTTTACAACACCACATATTGTGAAGGAAATTCAGGATGCGCAGTTGGATAGCATTTATCGACATCCACGCAACACAACCATAGAGCGAAGACATTATGAATCTGTGGTAGAAGGAATGCGTGCTGCTGCCACCGGAGGTACTTGCCGTATGCTGTCCGTGATGGTGCCGGAACTTGAAGCCTGCGGAAAGACAGGAACAGCGCAGAATCGCGGACATGACCATTCGGTGTTTATGGGCTTTGCTCCGATGAACCAGCCTAAGATCGCCATTGCCGTATATGTAGAGAATGGAGGTTGGGGAGCGACTTATGGAGTGCCGATCGGTGCATTGATGATGGAACAATATATGAAAGGGAAGTTGTCGCCCGAGAATGAGTTAAGAGCAGAAGAAATCAGTAACAGAATCATCTTATATGGTAACGAGGAACGATAGTTTGTGGAAAACACTGGATTGGGTAACGATTGGTATCTATCTGCTTTTGATTGTCGGCGGATGGTTCAGCGTTTGCGGTGCCAGCTATGACTATGGCGATCGTGACTTCTTTGATTTCTCTACCCGTGCCGGAAAGCAGTTTGTATGGATTATCTGCTCCTTTGGTTTGGGATTTGTTTTGCTGATGCTGGAAGACCGGATGTATGATATGTTCGCGTACATTATATATGTAGGGATGATTGTGCTGCTTATTGTTACCATCTTTATCGCACCGGATACGAAAGGATCGCGTTCTTGGCTGGTGATGGGACCGGTCAGCCTGCAACCCGCCGAGTTTGCCAAGTTTGCTACGGCACTGGCGCTGGCGAAATATATGAACTCATACTCATTCAGCATAAAGAAAGAAAAGTGTGCCTTCGTCTTGGGCTTTATCATTCTTCTTCCGATGCTCCTGATTATCGGACAGCGGGAGACGGGGTCAGCATTAGTCTATCTTGCCTTCTTTTTGGTGCTTTATCGGGAAGGAATGCCCGGTGTAGTGCTTTTTGCCGGTTTGTGTGCAGTGATTTACTTTGTTGTCGGCATCCGTTTTGACGAGGTCTTTATTGCCGATACTCCCACACCGTTGGGCGAATTTATCGTGTTGTTATTGATTCTGTTGTTTGCCGGAGGAATGGTATGGGTGTACCCCAAAAAGTGGGAACCCACACGGAACATTATCGGAGGAAGCCTGATCATTCTGCTTATCGCATATTTAATATCGGAATACGGAATACACTTCAGTCTGGTATGGGTGCAATGGGGGCTTTGTGTTCTTGTGGTAGGTTATCTGCTCTATCTGGCATTGAGAGAGCGTCAACGTTCCTATTTCCTGATTGCCCTGTTTGCCATCGGCTCTATCGGCTTTCTGTATTCCAGTAACTACGTATTTGATAATATCTTGGAATCCCATCAGCAAATCCGCATCAAGGTTGTACTCGGTATGGAAGAAGACCTGACGGGAGCGGGATATAATGTCAATCAGTCAAAGATAGCCATCGGTTCCGGTGGATTGACTGGAAAAGGCTTTCTGAATGGCACACAGACGAAACTGAAATATGTGCCCGAACAAGATACTGACTTTATCTTCTGCACAGTGGGAGAGGAGCAGGGATTTGTCGGTTCGGCTGCTGTCCTGTTGGCTTTCCTTATATTGATTCTGAGACTGATTGCTTTATCCGAGCGGCAGACTTCCATTTTTGCACGTGTCTATGGTTATTCCGTTGTCAGTATCTTCCTTTTCCATCTTTTTATTAATGTCGGGATGGTGCTTGGGCTGACTCCGGTCATTGGTATTCCTTTACCGTTCTTCAGTTACGGAGGTTCTTCCTTGTGGGGATTCACCATTTTATTGTTTATCTTCCTGAGGCTGGATGCCGGAAGAGGCAGAAGGCTTTAATCTATTCTCCTTGTTTTTCAATCCGGATACCGACGTCATTGAGTCCGGTTAATTTCTCATCCTGCATTCCGTGCACAATCTTAACTGTGTAGTTTCCGGGATGCAGCGGGCGGACAGATTTGACAAAAACTGCTGTTTGATAGATACTTCCCCACCCATTGCCTGTCCATCTTCCTGTGGAATCAGCCAGGTTGACCGCTATCGTGTCAGTGCGCCATACTGTGGAGTCGAGCAGATTCTCATGAATGAATAAGTAAAGGTTGCGGTAAGGGTATTCACTTCTGTTGCGAACTTCCGCAAATAATCTGAGTGTACCAGGAATACTGTCCGTAACAGGACACTGAAAAGAGAGTGTATCACTCTTTCCCCATCCCTCATTGGGCAGGGACTGGTAGGAGTGATACACGGTATTTTCATTACAGGCTGCCATGAGGCAGGCACCGAATAAACAAAATAAGCTATTCCTGAGCAGGCTTTTCATTATTTTGCGGTTTCTCTTGATTCGAATTTCTTTCAGGTCTGGGAATACGTTCCTGGTTGGGTTGTCTTCCTTGTTCCTGCGGGCGTTCCTGATTTTGAGGACGTTCCTGTTTGGGTTGCCGTTCTCTATTCTGCGGACGCTCTTGATTACGTTCTTGATTGCGTTCCTGATTTACCGGACGCTCTTGATTTTGTGAACGCTCTTGATTCTGCGGACGGTTCGGATTCTGTGGACGTTCCTGATTCTGTCCTCTTTCCGGACGTCTGTTCTCATTATTCCGTCCTTGATTCTGTCCTCTGTTCCGGTTATTATTGTTATTGTTTCTCGGACGATTTTCTCTGTCTCCTCTTTCTCCTCTGTTGCCGTTCTCTGACGGTTGGGGACGATTCTCGTTCTCCCCCCTCTGAGGTTGCTGCGGACGATTTCCACTTTCGGCCTGTGCCTGCGGGCGGTTGTCATTATTTCCTTTTCTCTTCTTCTTGTTCCGGTTACCGTTGTTTCCGTCCTTATTATTTCGGTTACGGTCGAAGCGGGTGAGGCTTTCCTGTTCCAGCAAGTCAATCGGCTTTTTGGATTCTTGCTTCACTTCAGCTTCGAGCAGACTATCCGGTTTCATTCCTTTCTTGTTCATGGCAATTACCTCAAAGGCACGTTTTCCACTGATTGTTACCAGATTGGCGGGGAAGTTCTTGTCCGTAGAGTAAGAAACATGATTACTCAGAATATCAGCCTTGAAGAAGTAGAAAGTGCCGTCCTTTGTTTCCAGTTCGATTTCTTTGGAAGGGAGGCGCTTCTGAGCTTCCACATAGCAGTCCACCTCATAGTTGAGACAACACTTTAACTTTGCGCACTGTCCGGCAAGCTTTTGAGGATTCAGTGAAATGTCCTGAAAGCGGGCGGCACTTGTAGATACCGATACAAAGCTCGTCATCCAAGTAGCGCAGCAAAGCTCCCGTCCGCAAGGACCGATACCTCCGATACGTCCTGCTTCCTGTCGTGCACCGATTTGTTTCATTTCAATACGGACACGGAAAGCTTCGGCAAGTACCTTAATCAGTTGGCGGAAGTCCACACGTTCGTCAGCAATGTAGTAGAAGATGGCCTTATTGCCGTCGCCCTGATATTCCACATCACCGATTTTCATATCCAGGTTCAGGTTCAGTGCGATCTGGCGGGCACGGATCATGGTCGCATGTTCCTTTGCTTTCGCTTCGTTGAATTTCTCCATATCCACCGGTTTTGCTTTCCGGTAGATTCTCTTTATTTCAACATCAGTCTTGAAGTTGGCCTTCTTCATTTGCAGCGGGACGAGTCTTCCCGTCAGGGTCACGACGCCGATGTCATGGCCCGGAGCAGCTTCTACGGCAACGATGTCTCCCTTTTCCAGTTTGATCTTATTGCTGTTGCGGTAATAGCCTTTTCGGGTGTTTTTAAATTGCACTTCCACCATATCACACTCTTCCGCGTTGCCTGGTATGTCTGCCAGCCAATCGTAAGTGTTCAGTTTCTTATCTTGTCGGGAGCATCCTTTGCAGCAAAGACCGCCGCTCCCATTATGAAGCTTATATTCCATAGTTTATATATTTATTATTGCTTCAACAGTACGATCATCTTCAGAGAGAAGTCGAAAAATACCATCTTGGCATTTACATTTTGTTCTATATGCAGTTGCGCTTCGCTTAGTTCATCCATGATGCCTATTACGTTCCTTTCGTTGACGAAAGGAGCAAAGCGAGAGGCGAAATTCTGTTCGTTGATTGTCATGTATGTCAGATCACGCTGATGGAGATTGAATATAAAGTTTTCGCGGATCATGCGCTGGCAGTATTCCAGAAAGTTCTTCTGGCGTTCACGTCCCATGCCGGCAACCTGTTCGCTCCAGAGCTTCATTTCCCTGATTTTCCGTTGATAGGACAATCGCATCAGGCTGACAAATAAGTCGAAGAAGAGCTGATTCTCTTCATTCAGATGAATAGTTTCCAGTGCT
>ENA-UERY01001530-UERY01001530.1-human-gut-metagenome-genome-assembly--contig:-NODE-1530-length-13957-cov-152.602666_pt1 | contig 13957 bp, 7 predicted proteins | sample MGYA00242989_ERZ507990 | MGnify/ENA primary metagenome ERZ507990 (study PRJEB26167, sample SAMN06115529) | human gut metagenome | host: Homo sapiens | place: China:Fujian | collected 2015-08-26...
ATGATGATGAAAATAAGCAAAATCAAGTTTATGCTTTATTAACGAGAAGTTTTCTATAGGGGTGCTGAGTAGTTACTGCTCCTTTGGCAAGTGTTAAAGGTGGAGAAACTTCTCCAACTGGTGCTGAAATCTCTGTCGCTTCTAAGATAGATAAGGATCATATCTATGCTACAGAGGCTTTGGCTAAGGCTAATTCTTCTGCATCTATTTATGTAGAGCGTGCATTGGCCAAGGTAGATGTTACAGCTTCAAAACCTACAGGCAATTTGGATGATGCTCCAATTGTACCATATTCTGTTGAGGGTTGGGTATTGGATAATACCAATAAGAAAACCTATTATTTGAGAAATACTTCAAATTCTTCAGAGTGGCTCTCTTTGAAGACTACATCAACTGTTCCTACAAAGCCTTATCGTTTTGTTGGTGATAATCCTATGGAAAGTAGTGTTCAATTGTATCGTACATATTGGGCTAAAGACCCTAACTACGATGCAAAACCGACAGACTTGTCTACAGATTTCAATACGATTGGCAATTCTGCGCCTGCTGCTTTGAAGAGCCTTAGTGATCATGACTATTGCTTAGAAAATACATTCACAGTAGGTCAACAGAATCAAGATGTAACTACACGTGTCATTGTTGCTGCTAAGATCGGTTCTGGTTCAACTTTCTATGTTGTTAATGATAACGAGAAGGATCTTCTCGATGCGGACGGTATGAAGAAGGCTGTTAAGAGTGCATTCTTGAACAATACTGACGTACAAGCATGGATTAAGACAGGCTTGAAGGATGGTAAAACAATTGATGAAAATGATTTGGATGTTACTGTTGCTAGTACAGCAGGTAATAACGTACCTACCGTTTCTGTCAATGCTACAGGTAATGCTAAATATACCTCTGGTACAGCCCCAACTGTGACCACAGATATTACAAACATTATGAAAACAATCAAGGTTGCTACTTATGAGAATGGTATTTCATACTATCCTGTAAGAATTAAGCATTTTGGTGACGAATTGACTCCATGGAAGAGTACAGAGGATCCATTACCTACAGTAAGTACTGGTGCATATCCAACAGATAATCAGGCTGCAAATTATCTCGGTCGTTATGGTGTACTCCGTAATAACTGGTATAATATTGATGTTCAAGGTATCAAAAAACTTGGTTCCCCAGTTGTTCCTGAGGTTACTGGTGATACAGATGATGAATTGGCAGCTTACATCTCTGTCAAGATCAACGTCCTCTCTTGGGCTAAGCGTACACAGGAAGTAACTCTCGGTGAGTAATATAAAACGATAAATATAGAAAACAATAATTGATTAGCGATATGATAGCGCAGAAGATAAATAAATGGTTAAAGGGTGTCATGGCTGCTGCCATGACCCTGGCCGTCGCAACCTCATGCCACGATATGTGGCACCAGGACTACAGCGATTGTCCTAATGGTGTATATGTGAAGTTTAAGTATGATTATAACCTCCAGCGTGCCGACATGTTCAACGACCATGTTGGACAGGTAACGCTGTATGTATTCGACGAGAACGGAAACTATATAACCCAACAGACCGAGACGAATTCTGCGCTATCATCGCCTCTCAAAGACCCAAATTATGTGATGCACGTCGAGAACCTGCAGCCAGGTAAATATCAGTTCCTTGCCCTTGCCGGACAGAATGCTTACGCCGACCAGTTAGCTTCAGGCCGTGCCAAGTTCGTTCGTACCGCTCCATCGGCTATAGGAGATAAGATGCAGAAACTGGAAGTGAATCTCGATCATGAAAATAAGGGAGAGTATGATGAGGTTGTCAACAACAGCCTTCCTCTCGATACCCTCTGGCATGGTAAACTGCTGGAGGCAGTAGAGGTATCATCCTCAAAACCTTCTTATGCAACCATCCCTCTGGTGCGTGATACCAAGAAGATCAATGTGGCGCTTCGTGACCTTGACTCTCCACAGGATATGGATGTCAACGACTACACGATGACCATCGAAGACCATAATGCCCGCATCCTTTGGGATAACTCTCTCGATGAGAGCCGTAAACTCATTTATACCCCTCATGCTACATGGAATACGGTAGATGAGGACGAGCAGGGCAAGACTGCCCATGCTGACTTTATGACTTCCCGCATTCTGAAACACGAAGATTACAACCTGGATGGCCGACTCCTCATTAAGAGTAAGGAGACTGGAAATACAGTAGTAAATGTAAATCTTCCTGACCTCTTGAGTCGTCTTCGCACCAGCGAGGAGTACAGTTACAGTGCACAGGAATTCCTAGACCGTGCCTACGATTACAAACTTCAGTTCTTTATCCAGGGTGGCAAGCTCAAGTATTGTTTAATCACCATCAGTGTGAATGTACTGAGTTGGAGCAAGCGCATCCAGTTCGAAGAACTCCATTAACATGTCCTACCCGGCTTTCAGCAAGCCGATATAAAAAGAAAGTGTATGTTTAAAATGAAAACTATAACCCTCTCATTGCTAGCCCTTTTGCTGGTTATGTCGTTTGCATCCTGTGCAAGTGACACTACTAGTGATTTGCCTCTGCCAAGCAAAGATATGAAGGCATATCTGCAGGTAAAGGTAACGGTGGAAGGTAGTGGAGATACACGAGCGAGTAGGACAACTACAGGACCTCAAGGAGGTGAAAATGGAGATGGAAGAGAACCAGGAACCAATCATGAAAATGAAGTCAATTCTCTTGCTGTCTTACTATATGAATCTGGTAAAGATGACCTGTCGGATGATAATGCTATAATAGATTATGTATATACATTTACCAATTTAAAGAAGGCAACAACTCCTACTTCCGGCAGCGATGCAACTTATACTACCGTTCCAAAAGAAATAGATGCTGCAATTGTTGGCAAGAATTATCATGTTATAGTGATAGCCAATGCAGACGATATGACTTCCAGATGTAAAGGAAAGAAGATAAGTGAAGTAAGAGATTTGCAAATGTCGAAGGTGTGCACCCGAGATGCTGATATTACAAAGTTCTCAAACTTCATCATGTCATCAAAGAATGATGCTAAGATAGATTTCACCAAGGAAGGTTCAGAAACAGATCCTTATGTGGTAGATGTAAACATCGAGCGCCTGGCTGCCCGTATCGACATCATTCCAAATGCTACTTATGATGATACAGGTAAAGGTTATTATTATAATGTAATGGATGGTACGAATGTAGTAGGTGGTTTTAAGCTCGAATCTGTTACTCCTACCAAGGTTATGACAAAGGGAGAATATCTGATAAAGCGAGTTTCTTCAGATAAAGCAGTGTCTTCTGTTACTTATTTCGGAGTGGAAAAAATGGATGCTACTACTAAAGCTTCTACTAATTATGTGGTTTGTCCTTGGACAAAGGATCGTACAGGCCTTACTCTCGCAGAAGCCGAAGGTCCTGCATCTCTATATAATGTAAAGGAGACAACTTCTACCAGTACAGCTGTAGAAGAGGCAAGTTACATCCTCGATTATGTGATGGAGAATACGACCACCGATAATAAAGAGGACAATTCTACAGGCCTTATCTTTAAAGGCAAGTATTACGAGTCTTCCGAATGGGATGCAACCACAAAGAAGCCTAAGGCTGGTTTTGCTGGAACAGAAAAGGAATATACCTATACGCTCCGTCATAGCGACCCTTCAGGAAGTGGAACCACCGCTGACCCGATGCATTTTGGTGTTGTTCGCAACAACATCTATCAGGTAAAGGTAGAAGGTGTTGAAGGAAAGTCAAAAGGTTTGAAGTTGACCATACATGTAGTCCCTTGGGCACATTACGACCATGGGGAAGTAATATATTAAACTCTAAGATTAATTTACAAAGTATAACTAAAATGAGAAAACATATAATGAAATATATGGCTTGTCTGGTGATGCTGCTTCTGACTTTTGCAGCATGTTCGCCAGATAGTGATGCTTCTGATCCGGGAAGTATCACCAACAAGACATATACTCTCCATTTTAATCTGTCTCCAGTATCAGGAAGTTCTGCTTCTTCCCGTGCAGAAACTTATACTGCAGGAAGTCCCAATACATGGGAGGACGGTTCTAAAGAAGAGAACATGAAGAGTTGGACAGTTGTCTTTGTAAAGTCTGATGGAACGGTAGCGAAAGTTGTTAAGCAGCCATCCGTAGCTGAAGGCAAAGATAAGGAAGATGATGTAACAGTTACCGGTTTGGAAGCAGGAACTTATTCGGTCTATTCTTTTGCCAATATATCAGATGCAGAACTCGGTACGATTACGGAGGGTTCTCGTTCTCCTGACTTCGATTCCAAATCATTTGCAGTCAATGGTAATGATATGGATATTAAAGCGAAGGGTATTCCTATGAGTAACAAGCAGACAGTAACTATCGGCTCTGACGGCCAACCGGATGTTAAGCATTTGTACGTAGTAAGAATGCTATCCAAGATTACGCTCAAGTTCCGCAATATGACAGGTCAAGATATTACCGTAAATAATGTGAGTATCAGTGATATTACAAGCAATCCTGCTGCAGGAACAGAAAATATCATGTTGCTTCCTAAAACGTCTGTTTCATCTGCGAATGTTGCCCAAACGCCAAATTTGGTAGAGAATGCTAAAAGAGATGATTTTACACATACGATTACATCTGGTTTGACAGTAGCCAAGAACACAACCGATTATGATACAGATAACAGCCGTTCTGTTTCATTCTATGTCAACGAGAGTCAAGCCGGCAATGCTTATCCTTACTTTGTAGTAACGCTCGAAACGAGCGTTGGTTCACAGAGATACTTCATGTATACCGACTGGAATCAGATAGCCCGCAACGACCATCATGTCTTAAAGTTGGCACTGAGCGATTACAAGCTACGTCTCAAGGTAGAGGACTTTGGATCTATCGGTTCGGCTCCGTCATTGAAAGATGACGGAAAACAGCTCAATCTCATTTTCCATGATTTAGAGGAGTTCCATATCATTCCTTCTGTTACAAAGTATAGTGATGGCTCATCTGTCTCTTTCACTAATCTTGAGTGGACGAGACTCTCGGAATCGGAGACTGGAGCAGAATCAAAAGCCTTCAGTACGATACCATCTATCGTTTCTAGCAAAGACAGAATTGAGGCGGAAACCTTAGGTGAGTTAGGCAAGAAGATAGGTCCTATCATCTATCAGCTTTCAGTAAAAGTTAATGATGGAACCACAACTGCACCAACGCTGGTATATCGGGTAGCTATCTCTCAGGATTTAACCTGGTACTCAGCAAGGCGCCATAACGGTGCATTTTGGATATGTAAACAATAATACTTATATTAAAAAACATTGAAGCTTATGTTTAAGTCTAAGATTTTTAATAGTGTAATGAGATATATGTTGGTAGCAATGCTTGCATTGCTGCCAAATGCTATATGGGGAGAGGAACATTTGAATGCTTATATTCAGGAATTTAAGACAGCCTGGGGAGCATCGGAAGGTAAAGGTGTTTTGATCAATGATATTGAATCTATACTGTTAGCAAATAATATGCTTGAGAAGACTTCAGACGGAACTCAGTATGATGTTTCCAAGAAGCCTTTGTTTCTCAAAATAAGTATCTTCAAAAAAGATGATAATACTTTGCAGGATGCATCTATTTTTACGATTCATCGAGGAGGGCCATATGGTTTTAATGAAATAAATACTTCAGATTTATCTTCTTGGCCTAATGTTGCTTATAAGGCAAAAGCTGGTGTTTTTTATTATTCTGGAACTAATAATAATTTTCTTCCTCAAGATATACAATTTAGAATCCTTCAAGGAACTTCACAAGATTTATCTCTTTATACAATAAAAGTAGAAGCAAGTAATGATGTTCCAACAATTGAAAATAATTTAATTGTATCAGAACCAACCAATTCGTTGAAAATAATCTATACGATTAAAGAACGCCCTTTCAAGCATTACAAGGGTTATGCCAATGCAGATGGAGATTATGAGGTAATCGATGCCTCGAAGAATCAGTTGCGCCAGAAGGTGTCTACATGGGAGTATACCTATGTTGTTGATGATGCTGACCATAAGACTGTGTCTCTTATGTTGCCTATACAGAATTTCGAATCCTCTGGTGACGCATTGGAGCCTTTAGGTTATTTCAGATGGTATAATTATGATACAGATAATGCATCAGCAAACTTATCTGTAGAGGGATCTTCTTCTCTATTGAATTCTGTGAAAGATGCAGATAATGTAGATAAGGGATTGATGGCTTTCAATTTGATGGAGCATGCTACACAAAAAACAGTTGGTGTAAAGTATACTCGTCCTAATGACCCAAATTGGAAGGGTGAAACTATTGCTTGTGACGTAAGCCGCTACATTGATGGAATAGATGCTACTGGAACCTATATGGAACATGAACCAACCTTATCCATCAGATACATTTTCCATATTATTCCGTCTACGCAAATGGCTGAAATTCTCAAGAAAGCTCTTGTAAATGATAGCAAGGACCTTACGTTTGAGGATAATAAGAATGTAACGGTAGGATTTATGAATGATGACTCGAAGATGACTTTGCGATTGGATTTTGTAGATCCTACTATGTATTATTTCTATCCAGTTACCAATACTAAGCATGTATATTATCCTGCCGGTTCAACAGAAGCACAGACAAATGCAATTATCGCTCAACGTAAGATTACGGATAAAGACTTTTCTTCTGATATCAAGAAGGCTGCCACGATAGAATGGCGAGCTTATAATGGTACCAGAGACAAGATGTGTATTCTTGGACCAGGTAACGTTCCTGATTTCCCACGTTTCTTTGATTTGAGCATAAATCTTCTGAATGGTGCAAATTGGACTGATTTGGATGGTGGTACTGTTACCAAACCAACCTTTAATCCAGGTGATCACTTTTACGTAGTGGCTTATGTTAAGGATGAGTCTGGGAATTGTAGTAGCCCGATGGCCAATTTCAGTATACGATACTTCCATTTCTATCCAAAGACTTTCGAAGAAATGGGTGCTGAAGATGTGACTCGCCAAATATCTTATCTTGATGAGAACTATAACAATATTGCAGTTGTCTCTTTTGATAATGATAGTCCAGAACAAACATTGTCTGCGCCTACAAGTCCTGATGATAATCAAAGTAAGAATCCATCAGCATGGAACAGGCGCAGTTATGGTTTCGTTTATAAGGATTTGATTGATAAGAGTGCAAATAGGAATAATACTGACAAATATTATAATACCAAACATTCTCCTCAGCATGGTGAATATGGTATTTATAAGACGGCTAATATAAAAGATATCTCAGGTAATGGAGATACTGGTACAGATGGCTACATGTGGTATTCGGGGAAAGAACTGCATGATAGAACTTACGAGGCAACAGGTAAATCTCAGTCGGGTTCTTTCCTTTATATAGATGCTTCAGATGAAAGCCGTACCATCGCTTCTGCTGAGTTTACTGCAAGTCTTTGTACTGGTCAGCAGATGGCATTTAGTGCCTGTATTGCTGATATGACAATGCAAATCGTTAAACCACAGATTATGTTTAGGTTATTTGGTTTGGAGAAAGATGAATATGGTAATATAAAGGACAAAAAGTTATTACATTCTTTCTCTTCCGGTGATTTTGGCACAAACCTTCTTCGTTCTGAAGAGGCTAAATGGTATCAGGTATATGGTAAGATTACGATTCAGCAAGAAGCACAAGTAGAAAAGTATTCTGACTTCCGTATCGAGATTGATAACTATAGTAAGGGTACCGTAGGTGCTGACTATGCCGTTGATGATATCCGTATATATTTAAAGCCAGCTAAGGTTGAAATCTATCAGGACCGACCAGCCTGCGGTGAAACGAGTACAGGTAGCATCAAGTTGAAGATACGTGCCATTCACGAAACTTTGAATGCTATACTTAACCATAAGGATACGAAGATTCATTACCGTTTAGTGAACGAAGATGGTTCGCCTGTTACAGGAGAAGGTCTTTACAACTATTCGTTAAAAGGACCTGGTGATGCTACAGCTAAAGAAATTACGACGACCAAGAGCTATGCATCTGTTGATGTCTTTGATTCAGAGGAAACCTGTGCAAAGTATGAAATTGATGGTGTCAACATGATAGAAAAAGATGCTGATGGTGAAACCTATATCATCCTGGCTAATCATCCTTTCAAACTCACAAAGGGTAAGAAGTATTATGTCTCCGTATGTGCTGATAGTAATCCAGATGCACCAGATGCCAATTGGGGTAAACCTTCTGAGGTCTGCTCTATCTATAGTGCTATATTTGAGATGATTGGTCAGACACCAATGATTACTGATACAGATGGTAAAGTCATTACAGAGTATCGTGTGAATTGTACTGATTCTGACCCTAAGGTTACACTAAAGGGAAGTCTTACAACTATTGACCCTAATACTGGCGAGAAGATTACGCTTACTGGTGTGCCATTCTTGTGGTATATTGATGACAGCAGTACGCCTGTCAATGCAAAACCATCAACAACCATTGAGATACCTGTTAGCCAAATAGGATATGGTGCTCATAAAATTTATATGAAACCAGAAACGGGTACAAAAAATGATGATGGGGATATGGTATTTACTGTTAATGATGTAGAATATCTGATGTGTACAGAGAAAATTCCTGTGCCTCTGCGTATTGCGAAAGATGGTCCGCAGCTAAACTTCGGATTCAATGATGTGGATTATCCATTTAAAGATAACAGCTACGAAGCTTCATTGCGTATCGGATTGCCACAGATAAAGAAGTTATTGGAAAAAACTTCCCAGGGTTTTCTCCAGGTACCATTGCATAGCGCAAGTTACAAGACTGGTGTTACGGATAAGACTTTGACGTTTATTGATGATAGTAAGACTGGTGCAGATAATACTTCTGTAGATGTTTATGTTGCAACAACTAATGACCCTCTATGGGATGCTTCTTTATTGAAGAAATCTGTTGCGACATTGAGTTCTAGTACTCTTGCTGAAATCGTGCCAGGTGTGCAGTCTACCCTCGACCTCAAGTTCTCTGACGCTGCCGTAGAGAATTTCCATGAGGGATACTACTACGAGCTTAGATTCGCCTTCGAGCAGAAAGCAGTAGCAACAAGTGGAACAAGCTGCCCGGGCGAGTCTTATCTCAAGGTGAAGATAGTACCGGAGTTCATTACCTGGTATCCTACTGCCGATGGTGGTATGAATGCCAACTGGAATAATGATGCCAACTGGCATCGCTCATCATCTGCAGAATTGTATGATGATGATTATACCGATTATCAGACTTATGGCAGCAGTACTTCTGCGGCAGCATCTGCATCGAAGATAGAAATCCCAACACTGAACAGCTATGTGCCAATGAAATTTACCAAGGTTACTATTGATAACTTGAAGGGTTTGCCATTCCCTGACCTCGGTAATGTGGTTTACCGTAGCACCAATCAGATTGCTACCAAACTCACCAATGGTAAGGGTAATGAGGCTACGAAGTATATCCAGTATGACATCATGGCGTTCTGGAATGAGGCAGATGCCAATAAGGGATTGGAAGCAGGTAATCTGAAGTGCGAGAAGTTCTATGGCAATACCTGCCATCAGATTTACTTCAAACCTCAGGGCGAACTTCGCGACCAGTGCTATCTGGTATATGATAAGGCTTGGGTAGAGAAAGAGCTGGAGCCAAACAAGTGGTACACCATGGCTTCGCCTTTGCAGTATATCTACGCCGGTGATATGTATGTGCCAGCAAAGAATGGACGACAGGAAACCAAGGCGTTTACGGATATCAAGTTTACGGATAAGGCTGCTGATGGTACTGCTGTGTATAGCCGAAGCAAGTATCCGGTTTATCAGAGAGCCTGGATGAAGAGTGGAGTAGAGGAGATTATACCTAAGAGTGATTATCCTGCTTCTCATTATCCTGAAGGTGCTAAGACTGATGATATGAATCTCAATCTCGGCTACTGGAGCCACGTATATAATAAGGTGGACGAGAGCTATGCCGCAGATGGAACATTCGGTGGCTTCGCTATCAAGGCTGGTAATGCGCTCTTGCCGAAGAGACCTACTGATGGTAATACATTGCCAAATGCGATACTCCGTTTGCCAAAGGAAGATATTAACTATCAGTATTTCGATTTTGATGGATCAACGACTTCTGGTGGTAATGAGAGCTACGTAAACAAGCCGGATGCATCTGCAATCGTTTCTTCTGCCCAAAACAGCACAGGTCATGGCAAGCTTCTCGTTGCTTACAACAACGATGAGAAGCATCTCGCAGAGATGACTCAGAGTTTAGGAACTGATAACAACAGCGGTTTCTATCTCGTGGCTAATCCATATACCTGCTCTATCTCGATGGCTAAGTTCTTCGAGGCTAATACTGGTTTGCAAAAGGCAATATGGATGGTAGAGAATGGCGAGGTGAAGGCGATTTCCACTGCAGAATTGGATAAGCAGAACTACGCTATCCAGCCTACCCAGTCGTTCTTTGTCAAGAAGAAAGAAGGCGAAATGGTAGTAAATGTAAGATTCACGTCTACGATGTGTATAGACCGCACTATTACTCCTGGCCTTCGGATGGCATCAGACTATGTCAAGAGCATTGAAGCAACGACAGAGAATTCCAGCGGCCAGATTTCAAAGGCACGCATCGCTTTGCGTCCGGAGGCTTCTGCCGACTATGATGATCAGGAGGATGTAGATCTCTTGTATGATCAGAACCTGAAGGATGTTCCGCAGGTTTATACCGTTGCCGGCAACGAGGCGGTGGCTGTGAATGCAGTTCCTGAGTTGTCCTGGATTCCACTCGGTATCGTGAGCCAGCAGGCTGAAGAGGTTTCACTTACCCTGAAGGGTGTGAACAAGCTCGATGCTCCGGTTTATCTCTACGATGCTGCATCGGCAAGCTTTACAGAACTTCATGAAGGCGAGGCTGTGAAGGTGAAGGCGGGTGACCACGGAAGATACTTCCTCACCCAGACCCGTACCTCAACCGGCATCGACCGCATGGAGGCTGAAGAGCAGAGCGCACCGGTGAAGGTTTACTCACCTGCTGCAGGCATGATCGTTGTTTCTGCTCTGGGTAGTGAGAAACTCGACAGGGTTCAGGTATTTACATTGGATGGCAAGATGGTTCACAGTTATCAGTTGCCTGATAAGCAGAGAATGATTTTGCGAGTTCCATCCGGCATTTACATTGTGAAGGCATCTACCCAGTCCTGTGCTCAGACTAAAGGTCAGAAGATTTCAGTAAGATAGTATATTCTGGTTTTAAATATCAATACTTATTTTTTGATAATCCTTTTATATTCACATTATCTGATACCTTACTATATATAGGGGCATCTTTGTTTCTTTGGTAGAGACGAAGGTGTCCCTATCATTTTTATTATTTTTTTAACACGCATAATTTGCTAGTTTCCAACAATTATCTTATATTTGCAAAGAGTTTCTGTGTCTTTTATGTAGAGATTCAGATGAACGACATCAAAAAACGAGCTTGATTCGCATGATGAAAGAGACAAATATACAATCACAGGTTACGTCCACTATTGCAGGGGACGACGGCGAAGCCGTGGCAAAAAGTGAAGAAAACGCTAAGAAAAAGGTTCTGGAAAAGCCTAATGAAGGGCTTGAAAAACCTGCTGATGCAGGATGGTATGTGGCTGTAGTGAGAGTGAATTGTGAAACGAGAATAGCTGATTCTATACGAATCAATCTTAATCACAATCATGTTTGGTTTGATTACTGGATTCCCAAGGTAAAAGTAGTTTATATAGACAAACGTTCCAATAAGCGAAAAGTGAAAGAAAAGCTATTTCTTTCCACTTTCATCTTTTGCAATGTTTCTCCGAGACAACTTGACAAAATCCGCTTCCGTTCGGATGTGTATAAGATGCTGACGATGCCAGGTCAAAGGAAAATATATCAAATTCCCGACCAGGTTGTTGCCAACTATCGATATTTTGTAGAGAATGATGAAGAGCCTGTCACTGCTGCCCCTGTTCCTTTGAAGAAAGGAATCAAAGTGCGAGTGGTAGCAGGTAGCATGAAAGGTGTGGAAGCATACGTACAGAGCTATAATGGCAAGAAAGCCGTCATCGGCAGCGAAATCAAGTATATCAGTGGTGCAACGCTTACGATAAGTAGAAATTTACTCGAAGTCGTTGAAGAAGATTGAGTTGTAGAATGATCTTGTTGCATACAAATGGAACCGTTGGTATACATTCTTGAAGTTTCACAGAAAACCCTTATATTTGCACCTAAAAAAGGAGATACAATTATGAATACAGCTACATATACATTAGATGTCCCTGCAACCGATATTTCTCTTTTCAAATCATTGATTAAGAAATTCGGGTGGGTTGCCAAAAAGCAAAAAGCCCCTAAGGCTTGTAGATTAGACAAGGCATTAGAAGCAGCAAAGAATGAAAAACTCTTTGCTACTAATGATTTGGATGAATTAATGAAGAGTCTTGCTTTAACCGATACAGGTACACATAGTGATATTTTTGGCTGGTAGCCCACTAATATGAGTTATCTGAGTAAAATGTTATAGTAAGTTATACCCAGGCGGTCCCATCCCGCACAACCATGGCGAAGACCTTTGATGGCCCGCCAACCTTAGAGCGTAGCGGTTCTAAGCACCGGAGGGCGGTTACATCCTTCCTTTCTGATTCCTAAGACATAGCCAAATTTTTGAGCAACTTTTTATGTTAATAAATACAAAAGAGGTATTTTTGAGCTTACTGGCACTACAATATCGGTAGCAGAAATAGTCAAAAATGATTTTTCTGTTACAAAACAACACGGAGCTCGTTCTTTTAATAGCGTATGGCTAGATTCCTAATTAGTTATCCGTGTTTGTGTCTTTACAAGACTCTAAATGGCAGTAGCACAGACTGCTATAGTTCACTTGTTTCGGACTTATGATATTGCAAGTTTCTCATTGCTGCTCTTTGAATCCAACGGATCCCATTTTCTGTTCTGTTTGCCTATGGCGAACATTCTGAGAATGAGTTTGAACTTAACGGCATTCAATGCCTTGCGTTTTGTGTCTGAATCTTGCTTACCTCCTAATTTACGGTTATAGAATGATTGTAACTCTGCATCATATTGTACAGCAACTGTGGCCGCCATGGATAGATCTGCTTTCGCCTGACCATCACAGCGTGCTGAAGGTCGGGGACGCCATTTCACACTGGTGCCTGAAGTGTGGGAGTGCGGTGCCACGCCGACATAACTGGCATATTGCCTTGCTGTTTCAAAAGCAGTAAAGTTTCGGGTAATGACAATGACATTCATGGCATTGACGAAGCCGATTCCCGGTATTGCCAGAAGATTCTTGTAAGTGGTAGATAGACTATCGTCAGTCTCCAGCAACTTCTGTATTTCCAACTCTATGTTTTCAATGTCATGGTCGAATTTCTTTATGTAGCCATCATATAACAGGGCGTCTTCCTTTGTGGTGCATAGCTGTCTTCTGTTTATGAAGCATGTTCGTTGTTCTACCAGGAACTTACGCTCATTCATCAGTGCCTTGAGTCTCTGCATGGTCTTGTCAGGCATTTTATAAGGCTTGACACATTCTGTACCATTATAGCGATAGAGAAAGTCTGCAATCTTGGCAGAATCAATCTTGTCGCTCTTGTCCTTGGGTCCCATGGGATAATGCTTTACCACATGGGTGGAGAGCATGCAGAACTGATACTTCTTGGCATTAAGAAACTTCTCCAGCTCCATAGAGTAGCTACCGGTGAACTCCATTCCGAAGAGACAGTTCGAGAGTACCACATGATTCTTCTTGAGCCATGTGCACATTTCGCCAAATCCCTTGCGGGAATTGTTGAATACATCGTGAGGAAAGTCCTTAATTGGGGTTCCTTCACAGAAAAATGATACGTCAATGACATTTTTTGAGATGTCGATGCCGATAAATGATTTATTTTTCATACCTTTGTACCGCATTTTGCAGGAA
>ENA-UERY01001535-UERY01001535.1-human-gut-metagenome-genome-assembly--contig:-NODE-1535-length-13941-cov-42.112594_pt1 | contig 13941 bp, 10 predicted proteins | sample MGYA00242989_ERZ507990 | MGnify/ENA primary metagenome ERZ507990 (study PRJEB26167, sample SAMN06115529) | human gut metagenome | host: Homo sapiens | place: China:Fujian | collected 2015-08-26...
TCAGTTGGTAGAGCGCATCCTTGGTAAGGATGAGGTCTCCAGTTCGAATCTGGATAGCAGCTCCAGCTCAGAACACCCTGAAGCCATCAAGGCTTCGGGGTGTTTTTGTTTGCTCCGGCCGGTTGGGGCAGCGGCGGCAAACGCACGAGCGTGATATTTTAGCCGGGATACATGGACGATAACGCTGGTGGCCTGCACAAAAGGTGCGGGCCAACGGCGTTTTTTGTCATTTTTGCTAAAAAAAGTGGAGCAAGATTGTCCAACTGTTATATTGCACAGGAAGTAGGGGGGGGGGTATAATAAATTTGGCAGAAAAGCCACAAAATACAAAACGGGAGGTAAAAATCATGCGAAGAAAAAAATTGCTCCGGCAAGTCGCGGCGGCGGCCGTGGCCCTGAGCATGGCGGTATCCCTTTCCGCCCCGGCATTTGCGGCCACCTTTGATCTTTCCAATGGCGGCCTTGTGATCACGGCGAATGATAAAGGCATCACCGTGGAGCAGGACGACGGAACATCGTCTACGTACAGCATCGATGAGGAAATCGAGATCAAGGGTGCCTATAGCTCCGCTAATGGAGCTACGCAGACCGCTGAGGAGAACCGGCAGGAAGAAAACCAGCCTGTGACCCCGGCCAAGGCTCCGGCCAAGGAGGAGACCCCGGAGGCAGAGAACGCCCCCGCTGCTGAGGAAAAGCAGGAGCAGAAGGATACCGAAGCTCCGACTGACCCTGAGCAGAATACCGAGACCGAAAATAAGGATAACAACAGCGACCCTGCTGACGAGGAAAAGCAGGAGCAGAATGCCCCTGCAAACGGGGAGCTGAATGCTTCCGCTGGCGAGGGGCAGGAGTCCAAAGCAGAGGACGAGGGCCAGCCCAAGCCAGAGGCCAAGGCCTCTGCCGAGGCTACTGCCAGCGCCTCTGATGATGCCTCCAATGGGCCTCGCAAGGCTCCGACCCGCAGCAGCGGCGAGGGAGAGCGTACCAGCATCATCCAGATCATCAACAATACCGCCAAAAAAATCAAGGTGTCGCTGAGCAATGCGCATATCGATCTGCCGACTGCGGCAGATACCTCGGCTCGTGGACAGGCGGCCATTGATGTGCAGGGTGGTGATGTAGAGCTCAAGTTTTCGGGCAGTAATACCCTGACAGGCTCGGGCGGGAGCGCCGGTATCCAGAAAAACGATAAAACTCAGGATGGTAAAGACAATACCGGCACGCTCACCATTACCGCAGACAACAAGAGTGATACCCTCAATGTAAAGGTCGATGAATTTGCCCTGGGTCAGGATAACCAGGGCGCCGCCATCGGTGGAGGAGGAAGAAAAACCGATGGAAAATACGGCGGCTATGGCACGAAGAACATTGTGATCGAGGGCAACGGCACCGTCAACACGAATGCCCAGATCGGCAGCGGCTTTCGAGGCGGCGCAGCTACCGGCATTGTGATCCAGGGAAATGCTGTGGTCAATGTGGGAGACGGCGGCATCGGCGGCATTGGTCTTCCTGAGTGGTATGGTACAGAAAAACCCGGTGAAACGGACGTTACCATCACCGGAAACGCCAAGGTGAATGTTCAAAACGGAACCATTGGCAGTGGTGTACGCAGAGGAGAAGTGTGCGGCAACGCTAAGATCAACATCTCCGGCAACGCTGAGGTAAATGTTGAGGGCGGCGACAACGCAGCAGCCATTGGCAGCGGTGCAGGCGGCGATGCGGATGTTACGATTACCGGCAACGCCAAGGTGACGGCTGTGCAGAAGAGTGACTGGTACGGCGGCGGCGCAGGCATCGGCGGCGGCGCAAATGGCAAGGGCAATGTGACCATTGGCGGCAAAGCGCAGGTCAAGGCCACCGGCAGTGCCGAGAAGCACGATGGCAGCGGTGCCTATGGCGCGGGCGCTGCCATTGGCGATGGCGGAACGACTGGTAAGAAGAGTACTGATCCTGTCCAAAACGGCGAGAATAAATTTGAAACTGACAAGGGCATCCAGGACGGTGCAAAAGTAGAAATGACCAATATAGGCCATAACAACTCGAACACGGTGACCCAAACACGCCGGAACGGCGAATGGGTGACCAGCGGGGAGCAGACCCCGGAAGAGTGCGATCATTCGAATCCTTTCGTCGAGATCACCGTTGCCCCCACCTGCACGGAAAGCGGCTACACGGTAAGCAAGTGCACCCGCTGCGGCAAGGAGACCGGTGAGCATACCAACATTGTTGCCCCTCTGGGCCACGAGTACAAGAACGGCGTCTGCACCCGCTGCGGCGCACCGGAGCCTCAGGAAAACGGCGGCTCGTCCTCTGCGGCCCCCAACTACACCGTGACCGGCGCAGAGACCTACGAGACCTCTGTGGTGGATGGCCGGTACATCATTGCGGTACCCTCTGAGGATGCCGCCCTCAACGCTGTGCTGGGCGACCTGCGGGCCATCAAGGCACAGGGTGCCGATGTGGTGGTGTTCCGCACCCGGAGCCGGGAGTCCAGCCTTGTCATCGACGAGATGCTGGCCATGGGCCCCGATGCTACCCCCTTTGTGCTTGCCCACAACGGCAGCGAGGCCCGGCTCACCATCAACGGCGCAGCTCATAACGAGCTGATCCACTGACTTACCCCGGCGGGGCGTACCGCATCGCCCTGCTTCCTCCATATTGCAAAGCCCCCCGGCACGTCCGCATGGTGCCGGGGGGCCTTTTTGTGCAGCAAAAAGAAAACCGGGTGGTAAAAATGACCGGAAATACAAAAAAACCACCTGAACCGCAAGGATTCAAGTGGTTTTTCTCGATGGAGCTGCTATCCAGATTCGAACTGGAGACCTCATCCTTACCAAGGATGCGCTCTACCAACTGAGCTATAGCAGCAAATGGCGACCCGGATCGGGCTCGAACCGACGACCCCCAGCGTGACAGGCTGGTGCTCTAACCAACTGAGCTACCGGGCCATGATCGCTCAAGTGCATCGTTTCTGGCGGTTGACCGCCGGAACGTGTGTTATTATACCTGAGAAACGCGCGGTTGTCAAGCATGAATTTCGGAAAATGTCAAAAAAGTTTTGGAAAGTCCGACATTCCGGGAAAAATACAAAAACAAAACGCACAGAGTACTCTCTGTGCGCTTGTGGCAGGGGTAGTAAGTCTCGAACTCACGGCACGCGGTTTTGGAGACCGCTGCTCTACCAACTGAGCTATACCCCTATCTATCTGTCGCATTCGCTGAATGCTTGATTATTATATAAGATTCTGTGCGGAATGTCAAGCATGAATTTCGCTTTTTTTGCAAAAAGCGGGAGACAGGGAAAGCTTTTTCGCAAAACGACGCCGAAAACAGGTGGAACTTCGGCTTTCCACCTTGAAGGAAAGAGGGAAATAGTGTATTATAAGGGGTATCAAAAGTGTAATTCCGGGCTTGCTATGCCCTGACAGGGGGAACGCCACTATGGCAGATAAAAACTTTTTGACCGAGATCATTGACGCCGACCTCGCCGAAGGACAGATCCGCGAGATCCACACCCGCTTCCCGCCGGAGCCCAACGGCTACCTGCACATCGGCAGCGCCAAGGCGATCTATATCAACTGGTCCATCGCAAACCAGTACGGCGGCAAGTTCAACCTCCGCCTCGACGACACCAACCCCGCCCGTGAAGGGGAGGAGTATGTCAACAGCATCATCGAGGACCTGCATTGGCTGGGTGCCGACCCCAACGGCGGCATCTTCTACGGCAGCGACTACTTCGACAAGTGCTATGAGTATGCCGAAAAGCTCATCCTCGAGGGCAAGGCATACGTCGATGACCTGACCCGCGACGAGATGCGCGAGTACCGCGGCAGCGACGCAGGCAAGCCCTCCCGTCCCTCTCCGTGGCGCGACCGCACCCCGGAAGAGAACCTCGACCTCTTCCGCCGGATGCGTGCAGGCGAGTTCAAGGAGGGCGAAAAGACCCTCCGCGCTAAAATCGACCTTGCCAGCCCCAACATGAATATGCGTGACCCGGCCATCTACCGTATCAAGTACGCCGAGCATCACCGTCAGGGCAATAAGTGGTGCATCTACCCGATGTACGACTTTGCCCACCCCATCCAGGACGCCATCGAGGGCATCACCCACAGCATGTGCAGCCTCGAGTTCGAGAACCACCGCCCGCTGTACAACTGGGTCATCGAGAACATTTTTGGCACCGAGTTCCCCAAGCAGCGCGAGTTCGCCCGCCTGAACATGACCAACACCGTCATGAGCAAGCGCTATCTGCGTGAGCTGGTGGAGATGGGCATCGTGGACGGCTGGGATGACCCCCGCATGCCCACCCTGTGCGGCCTGCGCCGCCGCGGCTACACCGCTTCTTCTATCTTCACCTTCGTGCGCGAGGCCGGCATCTCCAAGTCCGACAACCTCATTGATATGCGCCAGCTGGAAGCCTGCATCCGCAGCGAGCTGGATCTGACTGCACAGCGCCGCATCGCCGTGCTGGACCCCGTCAAGCTGGTGGTGGACAACTACCCCGCCGACAAGACCGAGTATTTCGACATCGCCAACAACCCCAACCGTGAAGCCAACGACACCACTACCCGCAAGGTCGCCTTCACCAGGGAGCTGTGGATCGAGAACGAGGACTTCGCCGAGGTGCCGCCTCCGAAGTTCAAGCGCCTGACCGTCGGCGGCGAAGTCCGTCTGATGGGCGGCTATATCGTCAAGTGCGAGAGCGTCGAGAAAAACCCCGACGGCAGCATCGCTGTCATCCACTGCACCGCTGACCTCGAGACCGGCAACGGCAACCCTGCCGATGGCCGCAAGGTAAAGGGTACCATCCACTGGGTGAGCGCCGCCCACGCCGTGGATGCCGAGGTACGCTTGTACGACAAGCTCTTCACCGAGGCGAACATGAATGCCATCCCCGAGGGCAATGACTACAAGGATTATCTGAATCCCGATAGCGTTGTCGTCCGCAAGGGCTGCAAGCTGGAAGAGGCTCTGGCCGACGCAAAGCCCGGCGATAAGTTCCAGTTCGTGCGCACCGGTTTCTTCACTCCCGACTCGAAGAACCCCGGCGTGTACAATCGTGTCGTGACCCTGCGCGACAGCTTCAAGCCCGCAAAGTAACGAGCGGACCCCAAACATCGCAAAAGGAGCACTTCACAGACCATGAAAAAACACATGACCCGCAACATTATCCTCATGCTGGTGCTGGACGTCATCCTCGGCATCGTGCTGGCCCTCTATATCGCCAACACCGGCACCGTGCCTGCTGCCGATAATGCTGACACCTACACCGACGGCACCTACACCGCCAGTGCGCAGGGCTGTCTGAGCGAGGTGGGCGTTACCGTGACCATCACCGGCGGCAAGGTGACGAATGTTGTGATAGACGCTTCCGGCGAGACGCCGGAGCTGGGCGGCAAGGCGGCAGAGACGCTGTCGGCCTCCCTGCTGGCGGCTGGCTCGACCGTCGGAGTGGATGCTGTCTCCGGCAGCACCATGACCAGCGACGCGGTATTTGCGGCAATGAACGATTGCCTTGCACAGGCCGCACAGTGATGAAGTTTTGAACGGAGCTGCTGCACGGCGTGTCTGTGCGGCAGCTTTTTTGTGAGCGAGGTTCTTATGATACTGGATATTCTGCCGCTGGCGGGCGGCACGGCCCGCCTTGTGCGGGTGTACGGCGGTGAGCCCTGCGTAAAGCTGCCTGGGGCTGTTCCTGCGCCGGAAGGGGAGGGCCAGTGGCCCATCACCGAACTGGGAGATTACTGTTTTTCCGAAAAGCCCCGGGGTCTGCCCGGGCCGGAAAAGACCTGCCGCTATGAGCGGGCCGAGGACGGCAAGCTCTGTCTGACCCGTGCTTTTGGCCGGGATGTGAGCGGCAAAGAGCGGTACAGCTTTGACTTCGACGCCCCCGCCGCCCCGGCGCAGGACGACGAGCTCCACCCCATCTGCGGGAACTTCCTCGAAGAAGTCACCCTGCCGGATAGTCTGCGGGTCATCGGCAGCTGCACATTCTACAACTGCCGCAGGCTGCGACGCCTGACTGCCGGGACAGGAGAGCTGACCATGGGCAGCGATGTCTTCCTCAACTGCTTTGCGCTGGAAGACCTCATCGTCCGCGCTACGCCCGAGCAGGCCACCGGCCTGTTCGCCCTCGTGGGCAGCATCACCGAGGCCGTGCGGGCGCTGTTCTGGCCGGTGGGGGAGGCCGCACCCCGGGCGGGGCTGTGGTATCCCGCCTACTGGGAGGACATCGAGGAGACGCCCGCCCACATCCTGCTCCACACCTTTTCGGGGCAGGGCTACCACTACCGGCAGTGCTTTCTCGAAAATAAGCTTCTCCCGGCGGAGTACGACGCCATCTTCCCGCAGGGCCACGACGCCGACGATGCTTCCGTGATGGCGATGCTCTGCTTCGACCGCCTGCGCTGGCCGTGGCAGCTGAGCGATGCCGCCCGGGATGCATACCGGGACTTCCTCAAGACCAACACCGGGCGGGTGCTGACCCGTCTGCTCAAGGCGCAGGACACCGAGGGCGTCAAAGCCCTGCTGGCGCTGGATGTGATGGACGCCGACGCTTTTGCCGAGGGTGCGGCCCTCGCGGCCAAGGCCGACAATGCCGAAGCTGCTGCCCTGCTGGCCGACGCAGAGCACAAAAAGCGTGCCGCTGCGCCCCAAAAGAAGAGGTATGATTTTGATTTCTGAGAAGGAAAAGTTTTTTGACCCCCGCAAGCCCTTCCAGTCGGCCCGGCCCGAGACTCACGAAGAGTGGCAGGCCCGGATGGGCGGCGAGGTGCTGGCCGTGGTGCGCAGCGGGCTGTATCTGGACTTCCGCTTTTTAGACCAGGCCCTCTCGGCCCTGACGCCCACCGCCGACGAGCGGTGCGGTGTGCTGGCGACGGATGGAACCATCCTCTGCTACCAGCCAAGCGCCCTGCTGCAGCTCTACCAGAAGAACCCCAAATATCTTAACCGGCTCTATCTCCACACGGTGTTCCACTGCATCTTCCGCCACCTCTGGCTGCGCGGCAAGCGGGACAAACGCCTGTGGGACCTTGCATGTGACATTGCGGTGGAGAACGTCATCGACGGTCTTGGCCGCAAGAGCGTCCAGCGCCCCCTGACGTGGGTGCGCCAACACGCCTATGAGGAGATCATCGTGCAGGAAAAAGTGGCTGCTGCAGCCCCCATCTACCGCTGGCTGGTGCGGCAGACGCCCGGCGTTCTCCGCCAGCTGGAAAAAGAATTCTACACCGACGACCACCGCCTCTGGCCCAAAGAGGCCCCTGAACAGCCCCAGCAGATGCCTGCGCCGCTGCCCCAGAAGACGTGGCAAAAAATCGGCGAGCGGATGCAGACAGAGCTGGAGCTCCGGGACAAAGAGGCCGGTGAGGGCGCGGACGCTATGCGGGAGCAGATCAAAGCCGCAAACCGCAGCCGCCGCAGCTACGGCGACTTCCTGCGCCGGTTCTGCGTCACCCGGGAAGAAGTCCACCTGGACCCGGACGAATTCGATTTGAACTTTTACACCTATGGCCTGTCGGTCTACGGCAACCTGCCCCTCATCGAGCCGCTGGAGACCCGGGAGAGCAAGAAGATAGAAGAGCTGGCCCTCGTCATCGACACCAGCTACTCCACCTCGGGTGAGCTGGTGCGGGCCTTTCTGGCCGAGACGTACACTCTGCTGAAGGGCAGGGAGAATTTCTTCCATCGGATGAATCTCCACCTCATCCAGGCCGACAACGCGGTGCGGCAGGATATTCCCGTCAAAAACGAAGACGACCTTATCCGTGCCATGAACCATTTCGAGCTGCGGGGCGGCGGCGGCACCGATTTCCGGCCCGCTTTCGAGTACGTCAGCCAGCTCTGCGCCGAGAAGAAGTTCTCGAACCTCCGGGGTCTGCTCTATTTTACCGACGGTATGGGTACTTACCCGGCCCGCCGCCCGGCTTACGATACGGCATTTCTATTTCTGGGCGACCGCTTCGACGACGCCAATGTGCCGCCCTGGGCAATGAAAGTGGTGCTGGACGAAGAAGAATTTACCGGTGAGGCCGCCCGCAGCGCCTCGGCCCTGTCCGAAGCGCTGGCGGAGGAAGACGACCTCTACCGTGACCTCAACAATTCGTGATAACGAGGGAAAGAATATGAACATCAAACGAGCCAAAGAAGAGATCGAGCATACCGTCAAAGCGTACCTCGCCAAAGATGCTCTGGGCGAATACGCCATCCCGGCCATTCGCCAGCGCCCTATCCTGCTGATGGGGCCTCCGGGCATCGGCAAGACCCAGGTCATGGAGCAGGCGGCGCGGGAGTGCGGCGTGGCGCTGGTGGCCTATACCATCACCCATCACACCCGCCAGAGCGCCGTGGGCCTGCCCTTCATCCGTCAGCGCAACTACGGCGGCCGGGACGTCTCTGTGACGGAGTACACCATGAGCGAGATCATCGCCAGTGTCTACGCCAAGATGGAGGCCACCGGCCTGAAAGAGGGCATCCTCTTCATCGATGAGATCAACTGTGTCTCCGAGACGCTGGCCCCCACCATGCTGCAGTTTTTGCAGTGCAAGACCTTCGGCAATCAGGCCGTGCCTGCGGGCTGGGTCATCGTGGCGGCAGGCAACCCGCCGGAATACAATAAATCCGTCCGCGATTTCGATATTGTCACCCTCGACCGCGTCCGCCGGATGGACATTGAGCCGGATCTGCCGGTCTGGAAGGACTACGCCCGTGCAGCCCATATCCACAGCGCTATTCTGAGCTATCTCGAACTGCACCCCCAGAACTTCTACCAGATAAACGCCGACGTGGACGGCACCCAGTTCGTCACCGCCCGCGGCTGGGAAGACCTCTCCAACCTGCTCAATACCTATGAGTCGCTGGGCCTGCAGGCCGACGAAGAGCTCATCCGCCAGTATATCCAGCACCAGAAGATCGCCGAGGACTTCTCGGCCTACCTCGACCTCTACTATAAGTACCGTGACGACTACGGCGTGGAGGACATTCTGGCCGGTCAGGCCAAGCCTGCCGCTTTTGCGCGGCTGCTGCAGGCCCCCTTCGACGAGAAGCTGAGCCTCGTGAGCCTGATCCTGTCCGGCCTCGAGACGCGCTTCTCTGCCTCCCGGCGGGCAGACGCTGCGACCGACAGCTGCTATGCCTTCCTGCGGGAGACGAAGAAAGCCTTTGCCGAGATGCCCGCAGAGCTGGCGCAGGAGCCGAACTGCTGGGCGCAGCTCTTTGACCAGATGACCGCCGACTACGAGGCCGAGACCCAGAAAAAGCGCACCGCCGGTCTGCTGGATAAGCCCACGCTGGAAGCCCGCTTGCAGACCGCCAAGACCCTGCGCGGCTGGGAGAAAGAACTTCTGCGCGCCGCTGCACCGGACGCGGACACCGCTTTCAAGGTGCTGCGCACCCAGTTCGGCACCCTGTCGGATGCCCGGGACACCGCCCAGCAGACGGCCAGCGCCGCGCTGGAAGCGGCCTTCGACTTCATGGAGCAGGCATTCGCCGAGAGTCAGGAGATGGTGGTCTTCGTCACCGAACTGACCCTCTCGCCCGCCGCCCATGCGTTCATTGCCGAAAACGGCTGTGAGCGGTATTTCCAGTACAACAAAGACCTCCTGCTCGACCACCGCAAGGCGGCCCTGAATCAGGAGCTGGAAGCCGAACAGCGTCGGCACGGGATGCTGTAAAAGATATAAACGCAAATGAGAGGCCGCACAGCTGTGCGGCCTCTCATTTTGTGTGCAAAAAAGAAAAAGCATCTTGATAAAATCAAGATGCTTGGTGGTTGCGGGGGCCGGATTTGAACCAACGACCTTCGGGTTATGAGCCCGACGAGCTACCAGACTGCTCCACCCCGCGATATTTACTTTTTGCTGTCGGCCTCTCGCTGACTGCTCAAGTATAATACCACAAGGCGGGGGACTTGTCAAGCGTTTTTTCAAAAAGAATATGACTTTTTCGAAAAGGCCGCTGCCGAAAACAAAAAGCGCCCCATTCCGGGGCGCTTCGACAGAGCGAATATCACTTGCGGGTGCGGCGGCGCACGAAGCGGACGACGAGGGCGGCTGCGGCCAGAATGACCAGCACGGGCCAGACGCCCACGACCCAGACCGTCAGCTGCTGGATGCCGGAGACGAAGCCCGTCCAGCCATTGCGGAGGGCGCTGGACAACTGGGAGAGGTAGGATCCCTCGGTGGGGGTGTATTCCTTCACCTCGTCCAGCGAGAGGTAGACCGTGGAGCAGGACACCTGCTGGCTGTACCAGTCCAGCTGCGATTGCCAGCTCTCGATCTGGTACTGGACGTCGCTGAGGGAAGATTCGATCTCCAGCAGGTCGGAGAGGTTTTCGGCGCTGGCCTGAAGCTCCTGCAAACGTGTGCGCTGGGCCGTCAGGTTGGAGAGCCGGGCCTCGATGTCCATATACTGGGTGGTGACGTCCTGCACCTGCTCGCTCTTGTCCACGAGGTTGCCCGCTTGCGCGGCGGCTTCGAGGAAGCTCGCGTAGTTGTCCTGCGGGACGCGGACGGTGAGGGAGAGGGTGCGGCTCGAGCCGGTGTAAGAGGATTCATTGCTGGATTCCAGATAGCCTCCGGCGGCGCTCACGGCGTCGGTGAGCGCGGTGCGGGCGGCATCAAAGTCCTTGCTCTCGATGGTGAGGTTGGCCGTGTAGATGAGCTTTGTGCTCGTCTGCGCTGCCTCGGCGCTGAGGGTGCCGGTGCCGCCTGCATCGCGGGCGCTCATGGTATCGGCGCTTCCACCGGCCTGGACGGCCATCTTGGGTGCGGCAAGGGCGCTGTTCACGTCGTCCATCGAGTAGGCAGCGTAGGAGGCCGTCTCAGCGGCAGAGCTGAGGGCCGCGCCGCCCACAGGCAGCAGGCTGATGGGGGAGTGGACTGCCGCGTACAGACCAACGCCGCAGAGCAGGCCGCAGGCGGCGATGCTCAGAGCCTTGCGGGGAAAGTGGATGGCTTTTTTGGGCTTTTTGGCGGGTTTCGGAGCCTCTTCTGCCGGCTGCATGGCGAGGAGCTTTGCTTTCAAATCGTCCGAAGCGTGAAGGTCGTCTACCTCCATCTTGTACTCATACCACCTCATCTTCGATCTCCTCCTTCAGCATCGTATGTAACTGTGCGCGGGCGCGGCGAAGCCAGCTGAGCACCGTGTTGGTGGGTGCGCCCAGCATCCGGCCCACCTCGGCGGCGGTGTACCCCTCGTAGTAGTGGAGGTAGACCGCATTGCGGTAGTTCTCGGGCAGGGCGCGCACGGCGTCCAGCACGCTGCCGTCTTCCATCTGGTCCGGAGCGGGAAGATTCTCGTCCAGCTCGGTATCCTTCTGGCGGGCGGCGCGGGTCAGGTCGTGGCAGCGGTTGATGGTCACACGCAGCAGCCAGGCTTTCAGGTGTTCCTCGCTCTCGAAGCGGCCATTGTAGCACAGCAGCTTTTCGAAAACATCCTGCACCACATCTTCCGCATCGGCGGTGCAGCTGCAGTTGTGCATGGCGGCTCGGAACACCGTGTCACTGTATCGCTGCACGGCCAGCGCAAAAATCTCGTTTTTGGTCAGCTGTCCCATAGTTCTATGCTCCTTTGATGTCCTGTGTACAGCAGGACTCGGTGGAAAAATCATCTCTTATTGGGGACATTCACCCTGTATACGGATGAGCGGCCCCGATTATTGCAGTTTATGGTGCAGAGCGGAAAAATCTTCCGCCCGGCATCGCACAAGGTATCCAAAGTATAACATGAATACGCCCAAAACAAAAGGGCCATTTGCCGCCATGTTTTGGCAAATGACCCTGAGAGCTTCTGTTCAGTTATCGGTAGAGCCGCTGGAAGAGGGCTATCCGCTCGGAGAGATACGTCTCGGCCCGGGGGTGGTGGAGCCAGCGTTTGCCCACCTTGTCGCAGGCGAGACGGTGGCCCAGCGCGGCGGGGCAGACGTCTATCTCCTCCACGTCCCGCATGGTGAGGGTGAGGCTCAGCGCCGCCGGAGCGTCCGGCAGGGGCGGGAGCGGGTCTTCCCAGACGAAGGGCGGCAGCAGCTGGACGGCGTATACCGTCCGGGTGCATTCTTCAGTGAGCAGCAGCGCGGCGGGCGCACCATCCGGCATGACATGCAGAGAGGAATAGAGCAGCTGCAGCTGCGCCGGGGCCAGCAGACGGGCAGAACCTGCCTCTTCGTCGGGGGAGAGGGTGAGAAAATCCGCCGCCTCATCGGCGTAGATGCGCCGGGCCGGAGCGCGGAACTGCGCATACAGCGCGGGCAGGGCAAACACGCCCTCCCGGTCTAAGGCCCGCTGCAACAGGCAGTAAAACTCCGTCAGCGGGTGGGCCGGGTCGGGCTGCGGCATCCCGAAATCGGGGCGCGAAACGTGTCCTCCGCCCATCAGCCGTTATAGCCCAGCGTGGCCGCCATGACGGCCTTGATGGTGTGCATCCGGTTCTCGGCCTCGTCGAAAACGATGCTCTGGGGGCCTTCGAAGACTTCGTCGGTGACTTCCATCGCGTCGCGGCCAAAGCGCTCGCCCATCTCCCTGCCCACAGTGGTCTTGTGGTCGTGGTAGGCGGGCAGGCAGTGCATGAACACGGCCTTGGGGCCGGCGATGTCCATCAGCTGCTGGTTGATCTGATATGCGGCCAGGTCGTTGATGCGCTCGGCCCAGACCTCGACCGGCTCGCCCATGGACACCCAGACGTCGGTGTAGAGGACGTCTGCGCCCTTTGCGGCCTTGGCAGGGTCTTCCTCGAAGGAGATGGCCGCACCCGTCTCAGCGGCGATGGCCTTGCACTGCTCCACCAGTGCAGCGTCCGGCTGGTACTTCCTGGGGGCGCAGGCGGTGAAGTTGAGGCCCATCTTGGCGCAGCCCACCATCAGGCTGTTGCCCATGTTGTAGCGGGCGTCGCCGAAGTAAACGAAGTTGATGCCCTTGAGGTGGCCGAAGTGCTCCCGGATGGTGAGGAAGTCGGCGAGGATCTGGGTGGGGTGGAACTCGTTGGTCAGGCCGTTCCACACCGGCACACCGGCATAGCGGGCCAGCTCTTCCACGATGCTCTGGCCGTAGCCGCGGTACTCGATGCCGTCGAACATCCGGCCCAGCACCCGGGCGGTGTCGGCGATGGACTCCTTCTTGCCGATCTGGCTGCCCGACGGGTCGAGGTAGGTGACTTCCATGCCCAGGTCGTGGGCGGCGACCTCAAAGCTGCAGCGGGTGCGGGTGGAGGTCTTTTCGAAGATGAGGGCGATGTTCTTGCCGCGCAGGGCGTCATGGCGGATGCCGGCCTTTTTCTTTGCCTTCAGGTCGGCGGCGAGGTCCAGCAGACCTTCGATCTCTTCGGGAGTGTAATCGAGAAGCTTCAAAAAGCTGCGGTTCGTAAGATCCATTGTATATATTCCTCTCTATGCACTGGAATTTGAATATTTATACTTTCACAGACCCTATTATAATACAGAGCAAAGGTGGGGTCAAGAGGAAGCACTTGACGCACCTGTCAAAAATTGCAATGCTTTGTCGAATATGCTATACGAAAGACGCTGCCCTTCTCCATTCTGGCAACAGAAGGGAGGTGAGCCTGATGGTCCAAATCGTAACCGATATTATCGTAGCTGTCGCAGCGCAAGTGATTGCCGATCGCCTGTGCAAGTGGCTTGACAACTACCGCAAGGGCCAGTAAGCACAAAGAAGCCCCCGGTATGCCGAGTACCGGGGGCTTCGCTTTTATGAGCCGATGGCAATAATCCTAACCGATATTTTGCCTACTTCTAGTATATGCAATCTGATGCAAAAGTCAAGGTGCTATGAAAAAATTTAACATCTTACAACTCCAGCTCCGCCTTCCGCCCGCTGGGCTGGTAGGGGGTGAGCCGGACGCCGGCCTTTTGGAACATGAACCGGGCGGCCACGCTGGAATCGGTGTCGTGGTACTTGTCGCTGTAGTAGACGACCTCGGCGATGCCGG
>ENA-UERY01001539-UERY01001539.1-human-gut-metagenome-genome-assembly--contig:-NODE-1539-length-13919-cov-3.000072_pt1 | contig 13919 bp, 16 predicted proteins | sample MGYA00242989_ERZ507990 | MGnify/ENA primary metagenome ERZ507990 (study PRJEB26167, sample SAMN06115529) | human gut metagenome | host: Homo sapiens | place: China:Fujian | collected 2015-08-26...
ATACTTTACCAGAGATCATTATAATTTATGATGGAAATGTAAAAGTAGGAGAATTAAAGATAAAAAATTATAAAATTAATAGTAAATTGAATAAAGAGGAGCTGTCACTCCATGATTAAATTTATAAATGACAATGGTATAGTTATAAATAAGAGAGATTTTGGAGAAGCAGATAGATATGTAAGTGTATTTACCGAAAATTTTGGGAAATTAGTTTTTCTTTTAAAAGGAATTAGAAAAAGTAAGAAAAGAGAGTTAAGTTCAGTAGATATACTTACTCTTTCTAAATTTACATTTTATAGAAAAGGAGAAAATTATACAGTTTCTAGTTTTAATGAAGTAGATTCTTATTTAGAGATAAAGTCAGATTTAGATAATTTAGGAATTGCTTTATATATTCTTGCTATTTTAAATGAGATTTTAGTAGAAAATAATAGAAAAAAATCTTTGTATAATATTACAATAAAAACACTTAATTACTTAAAAGAGAGTGAAGATAAAAGAAAAAATTATATTTTATTAGGATATTATTTATACTATCTTATAAAAGATGAAGGATTAAAAATAGATATAGGAGAGGGAAATAATTTTTCCTATGAAAAATCAAAGTTTTTAATAGAAAATGAAAAATATAGTTATAAGGTATCACAAGAGGAAAAAGAGATCGTAGAGTTGTTTATTACTGGAAAAGTAAGAAATATAATAGAAGGTAGTTATTTATTTGAAAATATTAAAGAAGTAGTAGTTCTATTTGAAAAATATATAAATTTTCATTTAGGAGTACAACTAAAATTAAAAAATTATGTTATGGGGGTAGAGAATGATTAATATAGTAAAAATAACTGATTATATGTCAGAAGAATTAATTTCTCTTAATCTAAAAGCAAGGACAAAGGATGAGGTATTATTGGAACTATCAAAGTTGATGGAAGCTTCACCTAATATTTCTAAGGAAGGTAACAACATATACAAATCTCTTATGGAAAGAGAAAAATTAGGAAGTACAGGAATAGGAAAAGGAGTTGCTATTCCACATGCTAAGACAGAAGCAGCTAAAAGTTTAACAATAGCTTTTGGAATTAGTAAAGAAAGAGTAGATTTTAAATCTCTAGATAATGAAAATGTAAATATATTTTTTGTATTTGCTTCTCCAAATAAAGATAGTCAAGTGTATTTAAAAGTTTTAGCAAGAATATCACGTTTAATAAGAGAAGAGAGTTTTAGGCAAGGACTATTAGATTGTAAAACTCCTAAAGAAGTAATAGAGTATATAAATAAAAAAGAATCAGTGTAGGTGAGGGATATGAGATGTCCATTTTGTAATTCAGAGGATACAAAAGTAGTAGACAGTCGTTCTTTTATGGATGGCTTCTCTATTAAAAGACGTCGTGAATGTATAAAGTGTGAAAAAAGATTTACTACTTATGAAAAAATAGAAGAAACTCCTTTATATATTGTAAAAAAAGACAATAGAAGAGAAAAATTTGATAGGAATAAACTTTTAAATGGTCTTATCAGAGCTACCATTAAAAGAAATATAAGTAGAGAAGAGTTAGATACTTTTGTTCTTGAGATAGAGAAATATATACAAAACTCTCTTAAAAATGAAATTAGTAGTAGAGAATTGGGGGAGTTAGTAATGGAGAGATTACTTGAAATGGACGAAGTAGCTTATGTTAGATTTGTTTCTGTATATAAGGAGTTTGATGATATAAAGTCTTTCATAGAGTTGGTAGAAAAAATTAGCAATAGGAAAGGTGAATAGATGAGAATATTATTTATGGGAACTCCAGAGTTTGCAGTTCCATCTTTTGATGTATTAAATTCTGAATATGAGATAGTAGGAGCTTTTACAAAGATAGATAAACCTAATATGAGAGGGAAAAAAATAAAATTCACTCCAGTAAAAGAGTATGCATTAGAGCATAATATACCTGTATATCAACCTAATACATTAAAAAGTGAAGAAACTCAAAACTTAATAAAAGAATTAAATCCAGATTTAATAGTAGTAGTAGCTTATGGGAAAATTTTACCAAAAGAGATAATAGAGATGCCAAAATATGGAGTAATAAATGTACATTCATCTTTACTTCCAAAATATAGAGGAGCAGCTCCTATAAATGCAGCTCTTATACATGGAGAAGAAGAAAGTGGAGTAAGTATAATGTATATAGCAGAAGAGTTAGATGCAGGAGATGTGATACTTACTGTGAAAACAAAAATAACTGATGAAGATACTTTCTTAACTTTACATGATAGGTTAAAAGAGTTAGGAGCAAAGGGATTAATAGAAGCAGTAAGACTTATAGAAAAAGGCGAAGCTCCAAGAATACCTCAAAATCATTCAGAGGCCACATTTGTAAAGCCTTTTTCTAAAGATGATTGTAAAATTAATTGGAGTAAAACTGAAAGAGAGATTTTTAATTTTGTAAGAGGAATGAATCCTTTTCCAAGTGCTTTCACTATTTGTGAAGATAAGATTTTTAAAATTTATGGAGTGAAAGAAAATTTTAAAACTTATGAGAGTGGAGTGTGTGGAGAAGTAGTAGATATCAAAAAAGGTGAAGGAGTAATAGTAAAAACTGGAAATGGAAGTGTAATACTAACTCAAGTAAAACCAGAGAATAAAAAGCTTTTAAATGGAGCTGATATAATTAATGGTGGAATATTAAAAGTTGGAGATATCTTAAAATAAAATAAGAGAGGTAATACATAAAAGGATGATAAGATTAGATGGAAAAGAGCTATCTCAAAAACTAAAAGCTCAGATAAAAGAAGAAACTTCTCAATTAAAAGAGAGAATAGGTAAAGTGCCAGGACTAGCAATAGTTTTATTAGGAGATAATCCAGCTTCAAAAATCTATGTGAATTCTAAAATAAAAGGATGTAGTGAGTTAGGATTTGAAAGTTTTGCACATTTTTTACCAGAAGATACTAGTGAAGAAAAAGTTTTAGAGTTAATAGAGAATTTAAATAATGATGAAAGAGTAAATGGAATCTTAGTACAATTACCATTGCCAAAGCATATAGATGAGAAAAAAGTAATAGATAAGATAGCTTTAGAAAAAGATGTAGATGGTTTTAAACCAGAAAACTTAGGACTTTTAATGTTAGGAGATAAGAATTCTATGCAGCCTTGTACTCCAGCTGGAATTATGGAGATGTTAAAAGCCTATTCAATAGATTTAATTGGAAAAGATGTAGTGGTAGTGGGAAGAAGTAATATTGTAGGAAAGCCTATGGCAAATCTTATGATAAATGCTGGAGCCACTGTTACTGTTTGTAATAGTAAGACTAAAGACTTAAAAAAGAAAACAAGTGAAGCTGATGTTGTAGTTATGGCAATAGGTCAAGCTAAATTTTTAACTGAAGATATGGTAAAAGAGGGAGCTATAATAGTAGATGTAGGTATAAATAGAACAGAGGAAGGGTTATTTGGAGATGTGGATTATGAAAATGTAAGTAAGAAATCTTCATATATTACTCCTGTGCCTGGTGGAGTTGGACCTATGACAGTAGCTATGCTATTTGCTAATACTATGAGAGCTTTTAAAAATAATAATATAAAATAGAAGCAAGGGAGAAATTATGAAAAAAAATGAAAAAAGAGAGTATTATATAGTAGATAAAAGAATACTTCCAAATTCTATTCAAAGTGTAATCAAGGTAAATGATTTAGTACAACATACAAAAATCTCAAAATATGAGGCTATAAAAAAAGTTGGAATAAGTAGAAGTACATATTATAAATATAAAGATTACATAAAACCTTTCTTTGAGAGTGGAAAAGATAAGGTGTTTAGTATTCATATGTCTCTAGTAGATAAGCCAGGAATATTAGCAAGTATATTAAATATAATAGCTGGAGAGGATATGAATGTGCTTACAATAGTACAAAATATAGCTGTAGATGGAATAGCGAAGTCTACTATTTCAATTCAAACTACTGAAAATATGCTAAGAAAAATAGAAGGAATGTTAGAAAAAATTTCAGAAGTAGATGGAGTAAAAGACTTAAGAATAATAGGAAGTAACTAATATAAAATATCACGGAGGACATAAAGAGATGAAAATAGATGTAAAAACTATAAGAGAATTAGCAGAAAATATAGAGAAATACAATTTAAATGAGGTGGCACTAGAGAGTGAAGGAGTAAAATTAGTGCTTAAAAAAGAGAAACCAGTAAAAGTAGAGGCTATTCAAGTTCAACAACCTTTAGTACAACAATATGTAAATAATAATGATGAGATAGAAACTAAAGAGGAAATAGTAGATTGTGGAGAAAAAGAGTGTATACTAGCCCCTATGGTAGGAACTTTTTATAAATCATCAGCACCTGGAAATCCAGCTTTTATAGAAGCAGGAATGAATGTTTCAGTAGGAGATACTCTATGTATAATAGAAGCAATGAAACTTATGAATGAAGTAAAAGCCACAAAAAATTGTAAAATTGTAAAAATTCTAGTAGAAGATGGTCAAATAGTTAAAAAGGGAGATAAACTATTCGAAATAGAGTAGTTTGTATTTTCTATCATTCTATGGTAAAATAGTATTATATAAAATAAGAAATCTTGAGAAGGAGAGTGTAAAAACGAATTGGACACGTACCAAAATATTTTGTTGTTAGTCGTATTGATTATGTTATCTGGTTTTTTCTCAGCTTCAGAAACTGCACTTACATCATTTAGAAGTATACATCTAGAAAAGTTTGAAGATGGAAAAAATGCTAAAAAAGTGGAACTTTTAAAAAAATGGTTAAAAAATCCTAATGAGATGTTAACAGGACTTTTAGTAGGGAATAATATTGTAAATATACTAGCTTCGTCAATAGCAACTGTTGTTACTATTAATATAATGGGAGGAACATCAAGTTCATCAGTAGCGGTTGCAACTGTTGGAATGACAATAATTATTCTTATTTTTGGAGAGATTACTCCTAAAATTATAGCTAAAAATCAGTCTGTAAAAATAGCAGGAGTAGTAGTTAGCATTATTTATTATTTTGCTTGGGTTCTAAAACCAATAATAAAAATATTAATGATGATATCAAAATTTATTGGAAGATTGATGGGAATAGAACTACATGATGAAGGACTTATGATAACAGAAGAGGATATTATCTCTTTTGTAAATGTAGGAGAGGCTGAAGGTATCATTGAAGAGGAAGAAAAAGAGATGATACACTCGATTGTTGGTTTTGGAGAAACAACAGCTAAAGAGGTAATGACTCCAAGAACATCTATGTTTGCTCTTGAGGGAGAGGATACATTAGATGATGTTTGGGATGAAATAATAGAAAATGGATTTTCAAGAATACCAGTGTATGAGGACACTATAGATAACATAATTGGTGTTTTATATGTAAAAGATATATTAAGTGTTATAAAAAATGGAAAAACAGATGTACCTGTAAAAAAATTTGTAAGAGCAGGGTATACAAGAGTTTAGAAGTATGAAGGTACATATTGCTTTAGTATTAGATGAATATGGTGGGATAGTAGGTCTAGTTACAATAGAAGATTTAATAGAAGAGATAACTGGAGAGATTCGTGATGAATATGATACTGAAGAGGAAGAGCTTATTCACAAGATAGATGATAATACTTATGAAGTAGATGGAATGATAGATATAGAGACTTTAGATAAAGAGTTATCAATAGGATTACCAGAATCTGAAGATTACGAAAGCTTAGGAGGACTTATTATTACACAAATAGGAAGAGTGGCAGTAGTTGGAGATGAATTTATGTTAAATGATGTAAGATTAAAAGTATTAGAAGTAGATAAGATGAGAGTATCTAAAGTATTAATTGAACTAAATGTAGGAGATAACTCAAATGATTAAAAAATTTAAAGCTTACTTTTATACAGGATTGATAGCTTTATTACCAATTGTATTGACTGTCTATATTTTTAACTGGATAGTTGGAATTATGATGAGTTTATTAGGAAACTCTTTTGTTACTATAATTATAAAAAATATTCTTCTAGTATTTGTAGAAGAAGGGGATATGGATTATTATTTTCAACTATTAGTGTATTTTATATCATTAGTTACTATGATAATAGGAACTTGTTTGGTAGGATTTACTTTAAAAATAGTTTTCTTTGCTAAAATTATAAAAAAAGCTAAGGAGTTATTTATAAAAATACCATTAATAAAACAGGTATATACAACAATCAGTCAAATAATAGAGGTTGCAGTTTCTGATAGAGAGAAGTCATATCAAAAAGTTGTGATGGTTGAATATCCAAGAAAAGGAATTTATAGTATAGGTTTTTTAACTTCAGAAGATAACTTTTTAATAGGTAGTGCTATTGGAAGAGAAGAAAAAGTGTATAATGTTTTTATCCCAACTTCTCCAAATCCAACATCAGGAATGTTTATAGTAGTACCAGAGAGTGAAGTAAAAATATTAGATATAAAAATAGATGATGCTATAAAATTGATTATTTCTGGTGGAGTAATATTACCAGAAAAAAAGGAGATAGAAAAGATTGAAGATTAGACTTTTATTTTTTTTAGGAGTATCAGTATTTTTAGTAAGTTGTAGTAATGTGCAAAAAAATAAAGAGATGGAGTATTCTCTTTTAAGAGGAGTAAATTACTCTCAACAAAATCAATATGAAAAAGCAATAATTGAATATCAAAAAGCTTATGTATTAGATTCGAATAATGTAATTCTTTTAAAGGAAATGGGTTATTGTTATTATCAATTTGGAGATTACACAAAAGCTGAAGAGTTTTGGTTAAAAGCTTTAAAACAGACTCCTAATGATGAAAGTTTAATAAAAAATTTAGCTACTCTTTATTATGAAAATAAAGATTATTCAAAAGTTAATAATATAATAAAAAATAGTTATAATCCAAATGATGATTATTATCTAAAATTGAGAGCTCTTATGCTATATTCTAAAAATAATAAACTAAAATCTTATGAGTTATTAAAAGAAATAGATACTGAGAAATTTGATGTAGATACAGCTATAAAATATATGGAAATTTTAAAAGAGTTAGATAAGAGAGATGAATTATATTATTTTATGAAAAATAGTTATTCTCTTTTTAAAGATAACAAAGAATATATTATAGCTTATGCACAGAATTTATCTGGTGTTTATTCTATGAATAAAGAAGCTCAAAATATATTATTGGACTATATTGTAATAAATGGAAATGATAATGATATATATCTTCAGTTGAGTGGGATATATTTAAAAATAGGAGAAAAGAAAAAAGCTGAGGACACTTATAGATTAATGTCCTATTAGATATTGAGGGGAAAATATCAAAATAAATGGAGTGAAGAGAAATGGATTTAAAAAAATATGTAGCAAATGTAAAAGATTTCCCAAAGGAAGGAATATTATTTAGAGATATTACTCCTTTAATGAATGATGGAGAAGCTTTTAAAGCAGCTACTGATGAAATAGTTAAATTTGCTAAAGAGCAAAATGTAGATTTAATTGTTGGACCAGAAGCAAGAGGATTTATATTTGGTTGCCCTGTTTCTTATGCTATGGGGATAGGGTTTGTTCCAGTTAGAAAACCTAAAAAACTACCTAGAGAGGTTATAGAGTATTCTTATGATTTAGAATATGGTTCAAATACTTTATGTATGCATAAGGATGCTATAAAGCCTGGACAGAGAGTATTGATAGTAGATGACCTTTTAGCTACTGGTGGAACTATGGAAGCTGCTGTAAAATTAGTAGAAGAATTAGGTGGAGTTGTAGCAGGACTAGCTTTTTTAATTGAGTTAGAAGAGTTAAATGGAAGAGAAAAACTAAAAGATTATCCAGTTTTAACGTTGATGAAATATTAAAATAAAAGAGAGTGAATGGATTAGTCTAAAACAACTTCTTCTAAAAAATTTAGATTATAAAATCTAATTTAAAAGTTGTTTTAGACTTTTTTATTTATCACTCTCTTTAAAATTATGGATAGAAAAGAGGAATTTTATGAATTATTGGGAAGAGATATTAAAAGAGATAGAAAAGAATAATTTAAAAGTAGATATTGAAAAAATTAAACTAGCTTTTTTCTTTGCTGAAGAGTGCCATGAAGGACAATATAGAAAATCTGGAGAAGATTATATAATGCATCCAGTAGAAGTTACTAAAATATTAATAGATATGAAAATGGATACTGATACCATAGTGGCAGGGATACTCCATGATATAGTAGAAGATACACTGATAACCTTAGCAGATATTAAATATAATTTTGGAGAAACAGTGGCTACTCTAGTAGATGGAGTTACTAAATTAAAAACTCTTCCCAATGGTACTAAAAAGCAAGATGAAAATATAAGAAAAATGATTTTAGCTATGGCTCAAAACTTGAGAGTAATAATTATAAAATTAGCAGACAGACTTCATAATATGAGAACTATGAAATATATGAAGCCAGAAAAACAAATATCTATATCTCAAGAGACTTTGGATATCTATGCTCCACTTGCACATAGATTAGGAATAGCTAAAATTAAATGGGAATTAGAAGATTTAGCACTACGTTATTTAAAGCCAAAAGAGTATATGAATATAAAATCTCTTATTGACTCTAAAAAGAAAGAGAGAGAGGAATATATTCAAGGATTTATAGAAACAATAGTTAATCTGCTCCATGAAACTGGAATAAAAGGAAGTGTAAAAGGAAGGTTTAAACATTTTTATAGTATCTATAAAAAAATGTATGAGAAAAATAAAGAGTTTGATGATATTTATGATTTGATGGGAGTTAGAATAATTGTAGATACTGAGGGAGAATGTTATAATACCTTAGGAGTAATACATAGCCATTTTAAACCAGTACCAGGAAGATTTAAAGATTATATTGCTGTTCCTAAATCAAATAACTATCAATCAATTCATACTACTATTGTTGGACCACAAGGAAAATTTATTGAGATACAGATAAGAACAGAAGAGATGGATAAGGTAGCTGAAGAAGGAATAGCAGCACACTGGAGCTATAAAGAACACACGAAGGTAACTAAAAGTGATCAAGTGTATGGATGGCTTAGAAATATTCTAGAATTACAAAAAGAAACTGAAACAGCTCAAGAGTTTATAGATAGTGTAACTAAGGATATAATGAATGAAACTGTATTTGTTTTTTCACCTAAGGGAGATATTACTGAGTTACCACAAGGGGCTACTCCACTTGATTTTGCTTTTGCTATTCATACACAGATAGGATGTAAATGTGTAGGTGCTAAGGTAAATGGAAAAATAGTTACATTAGATTATAAACTACAAAATGGAGATAGAGTTGAGATTATAACTTCTAAGAACTCTAAAGGACCAAATAAAGATTGGTTAGACATAGTTGTAACTCATGGAGCAAAGAGTAAAATTAAAAAAGTTCTAAAAGATTTAGTAAGAGACCAAACTATAAAAAATGGTAGAGAAAATCTTGAAAGAGAGTTGGGAAAACTTGGAATAACTCTAAAAGAGATGGAAGAGGATCCAATTATCAAAAAACATATGGAAAAAAATAATATCACATCTTTAGATGAATTTTACTATCATGTAGGAGAAAAGAGAAGTAAAATAGATATTATTATAGATAAAATTAGAAAAAAAATAGAAAAAGATAGAAAAATAGAAAATATAAATATTGAAGAGTTAATGGAAAAGAAAAAAGACAAAGAAAAGAGCTCTTCAAGTAAAAATGATTATGGAATAATAATAGATGGAGTTAATAATACTCTAATAAGATTTGCTAGATGTTGTACACCTCTTCCTGGAGATGAGATAGGAGGATATGTAACAAAACTTACAGGAATAACTGTGCATAGAAGAGATTGTAAGAATTTTCAAAGTATGATAGCTCAAGACCCAACTAGAGAGATAGAGGTAGAATGGGATAGTAAAGTAGTAGAGCAAAAAGAAAATAAATATAAATTTACTTTTAATGTACTTGTATATGATAAACCAAATATACTTATGAATATTATAAATTTGATAGCTAATCATAAAATTCATCTGGTTACAATTAATAGTAACGAGATAAATAAAAATGGAGAAAGCTATATGAATTTCCAAATAACAATAGAAATTTCAAATAAAAATGAATATAAATATCTATTGAATAATATGTTAAAAATGAAAGAAATAATATCAGTAGATAGGACATAGATAGGAGAAAAGATGACAAAAAAACTACCAGTAACTTATGAGTTACAAAAGAAATCTGGTAAAGCTAGAGCTGGGAAAATAACTACTCCTCATGGAGAAATAGAAACACCAGTATTTATGCCAGTAGGAACACAAGCTACAGTAAAAGCAATGACACCAGAGGAGCTAGAAGCTATTGGTTCGCAAATAATTTTAGGGAATACTTATCACTTATATTTAAGACCAAGTGATGAATTAGTAGCAAAATTTGGTGGACTTCATAAGTTTATGAATTGGAAAAAGCCTATACTTACAGATAGTGGAGGATTCCAAGTATTTAGTTTAGGTGCTCTAAGAAAGATAACAGAGGAAGGAGTAAGATTTAGTTCTCATTTAGATGGCTCAAAACATTTCTTAACTCCAGAAAAATCTATCAATATTCAAAATAATTTAGGTTCAGATATTGTTATGTTATTTGATGAGTGCCCACCAGGACTATCAAGTAGAGAGTATATGATACCATCAATAGAAAGAACTACAAGATGGGCAAAAAGATGTATTGAGGCTCATAAAAGACCAGATGAGCAAGGGTTATTTGCTATTGTTCAAGGTGGAATATATGAAGATTTAAGAGATAAGAGCTTAAGAGAGCTAAGTGAAATGGATGAACATTTCTCAGGTTATGCAATTGGAGGGCTTGCAGTAGGAGAGCCAAGAGAGGATATGTACAGAATCTTAGATTATATAGTGGAAAAATGTCCAGAGAATAAGCCAAGATATCTAATGGGAGTAGGAGAGCCACTAGATATGTTAGAAGCAGTAGAGTCTGGAATAGATATGATGGATTGTGTACAACCTACAAGAATAGGAAGACATGGAACAGTATTTACAAAGTATGGTAGATTAGTAATAAAAAATGCTATGTATTCAGAAGATGATAGACCTCTTGATGAAGATTGTGATTGCTATGTTTGTAGAAATTTTAAAAGAGGATATATCAGACATCTATTTAAAGCAGAAGAGATACTAGGGCAAAGACTTGCTACATATCACAATTTATATTTCTTAATTAAACTTATGAAAAATGCTAGAGAAGCTATTTTAGAAGATAGATTTACAGAGTTTAAAGAAGAATTTATAAAAAATTATAATATGGGTAAAGAATCTGATTGGATAAAGCCTAAGAAAATAGGAGAATAGAGTAGAATCAATTAAAGAAGAGGATGTTACAATTTAAAAGTTTGTAACAACCTCTTTTTTTTAATTTTTACTTTTTTTTTACATAAAATTAATAAAAAATTAACATCTATTTAATAGAATAAAAGACAAGAAAAATAGGAGGGAAAAGAATAGATGTTAATAAAAGGAAAATTTGATTGTACAAAACCTATTGAAAAACTAGAATATAGTTTTTTAGTTGAAACTGAAATAAAGGAAATAGAATTTAAAATAAAAAATGGATCTTTTCAACATGTAATAATTCAAATAGAAGATAGCAATGGAAAGTATAGAGCATTAACGTCATTTAAAACATTTGAAAAAACATATTGTATAAGTGAGGATAGAGAGAGAACTTCAAATTGTTGTATAGCAGGAAATATTCCTTCAGGAGAATGGAAAGTAAGATTTTTAAAAAATTATATAGTTGATAGTGAATTTGAAGTTGAAATTTTAGAAAATAGAGAGATTACAAATGAAAATAGTAATTTTAAAGAGATTGTGTTAAATGAAAAATTTGAAAGTAAAAAAGAATGGTATTTTGGTGAATTACATAATCACACAAGAGTATCTGACGGACAAATATCTTTAGAAGAGTTAGAGAAGGAGATAATTGAAAAGAAATTAGATTTTATTTTTCCAACAGAACATAATAGTGTTTTAACTAAATATCCAAATATAAATATCCCTGTAATACCATCAACAGAATTGACACTAGATGATTTAGGACATTTTAATTTTTTCGGTTTAAAAGAGTTTATTGATTATTATTCATTGGTGGAAGAGGGAGAAAAAAAGGAAGAAAGTTTAAGAAAAATTTTTGACAGAGTAAAGGAAATAGGTGGCTATATCTCTTTAAACCATCCATTTCATAATAGTCGTAAAATGCCACTAGGTCTAATGTATGATATAGAATTAAAATATTTAGATTTCTTAGAGGTAATAAATTCTCCTACTTCTAATGGAAGAAATCCTTATTATGATAAAAAAGCTTTAGAAGCTTTAGATATATTATGGTGTAATGGTTATAAAATATTTGCTGTTTCAGGAAGTGATAACCATGGAATGATTATTGGAGATCCATTAAATTATGTAAAATTAGATGAATATTCAACAAAAAATATTTTAGAAACTTTTAAAAAGGGAAGATGTTATGTTTCTAGAATTGGTGAATTGGAATTAGAATATAAAAATAATGGAAGAGTAGTTTATCCAGGAGAAGAGGTAGAAGGTAAAGTTGAAATAAAAGTTAGAGGAAAAGAAAATTTAATTTGGAAAGTTATAAAAAATAATAAGGTTATAGAAACAGTTATAGGAAATGAGATTATAACAGAACAAGTGGTTAATGAAAAAGAGTATCTAAGAATAGAAGCCACTGACATAGAACATGAAATTTTTGCAGTAATAAACCCAATATATAATTCTATTGAAAAAATTGAACCTCAAATAAAAAGATGGTTTGAGATAAAAGATTCAATTTGGAGGGAATAGGGATGAGAAATAGAAGTAATGAGATAAATGGAAGAATATTTTTCTTACCAGCACTTATAATAACATTGATTTTCTATATTTATCCTCTATTAAAAACAGTGATATACTCTTTTTATTTCACTGGAAATAGTGGAGAGTTAATAGAGTTTGCAGGATTAGAGAATTTTATAGAGTTATTTAGTGATAGTGATTTTTATTATAGTTTATTTGTAACTTTTAAATTTGTATTTTATACAACTATATTTAGTATAGTAGTAGCATTATTTTTAGCAATTATTTGTAATGAGAAGTTAAAGGGTATACCTATATTTAGAACATTTTTTTCATCAACAATGGGAATATCAGTATCAGCTGCTTCAACGATAGTACTTTTTATGTTTCATCCAAGTGTTGGAATAATAAATACTCTATTAACAAAAGTAGGTATCTTACCTATTAACTGGTTTACAGATAGTAGATATACATTGATGGCTGTTATAATTTCTACAGTGTGGATGAACATTGGATTTGGTTTTATAGTTTTAACAGCAGGATTACAAAATATAAGTACAGAAGTGGAAGAGAGCTGTATGATAGATGGAGCAGGATATTTTTCCAAACTATTTAAAATAACCCTACCATTAATAAGTCCAAGTTTATTCTACTTACTTATAACAACAACTTTAAAATCTTTCCAAAGTTTTGGACAGATAGATATTATGACTGGAGGAGGACCAGCAAACTCAACTAATATCTTAGTATATAGTTTATATAGGTCAGCCTTTGTAGATTATAGATTTGATTATGCAAGTGTAAAAGGAGTTATATTACTACTAATCATTACAATAGTGATGTATATTAAGTTTAAATTAGAAAGGAGAGTACATTATTAAGATGAATGGTAAAATAAATTTTAATAAAAATGATATTAACAAAATAATATGTTATACAATATTGATTTTAATGACAATAATTGTATTCTCACCAATTATATATGCTTTTTTAACAAGTTTTATGACTAATAAAGAGATAATGGCGGGAAAAATATTCCCTGAAACTTTTAGTTTAAATAATTATAAAACTTTAAAAGATAAGATACCAG
>ENA-UERY01001545-UERY01001545.1-human-gut-metagenome-genome-assembly--contig:-NODE-1545-length-13887-cov-2.535482_pt1 | contig 13887 bp, 7 predicted proteins | sample MGYA00242989_ERZ507990 | MGnify/ENA primary metagenome ERZ507990 (study PRJEB26167, sample SAMN06115529) | human gut metagenome | host: Homo sapiens | place: China:Fujian | collected 2015-08-26...
GGGGGATTGTGTGGATTTCAACTTATGGAAACGGACTTTTCACCTACGATATTCAGGAGGACCGGTTGGAACACTTTGTTTCCGAAGGGAAGAATGCAGGACCTATAGGGTCAGATTTCTTGTTATGTTTGATGAAAGACAGGACAGGAGGAATATGGGTAAGCTCCGAATATTCCGGTTTGTCTCATATTTCCATTTCAAATAAAGGCATTACACATGTCTATCCAGAATCACCGGATGTTTTTGACCGTTCGAATACAATCCGGTTACTGACTAAAATGTCGAATGGAGATATATGGGTAGGAACCCGTAGAGGTGGATTGTATAATTATGATTCGCATCTGAAAACTAAGATAGATAATCATTATTTGCCCTATAATATTTATGCGATTTCAGAAGATAGTCAGGAGAATATATGGATAGGAACCCGGGGAGACGGACTAAAAATAGGAGATACGTGGTATAAAACGGATCCGTCTAATCCTTTTGCCTTATCTCATTCTAATATTTATTCCATTCTTCGCGATAAGAAAGATCGTATGTGGGTGGGAACATTTGGAGGAGGACTGGATCTGGCAGAATCAACGGAAAAAGGACAATATAAGTTCCGTCGTTTCTTTCAAGGAAAGAAGTATGGCTTACGGATAGTCAGAGTAATGGCAGAAGATGAGAAAGGGATGATATGGATGGGCACAAGTGAAGGTATCTGCATTTTCCACCCTGACTCATTGATTGCTAATGAAGATAACTATCATTTGTTCAGCTACACCGATGGCAATTTTTGCAGCAATGAGATTCGTTGCCTGTTTCGTGATAGCAAAGGGCGCATGTGGGTAGGAACTTCGGGTGCCGGGCTGAATCTATGCGAACTGTCAGACGACTGTCAGTCTTTGAAATATACACATTATGGAATAGCGGAAGGACTGGTTAATAATATGGTGCAATCTATTTTAGAAGATCATTCGGGACAATTATGGATTGCTACGGAATATGGAATTTCAAGATTCAATCCCAATAGCCATTCTTTCGAGAATTATTTCTTCTCATCTTATACATTAGGAAATGTGTATAGCGAGAACAGTGCGTGTATGGGTGCAGACGGTAAACTGATTTTTGGAACAAACTACGGATTGACGATTATTGACCCGAAGAAGATTCCAACAGAGAGATTGCTTTCTCCTATTGTTATCACAGGATTGTCCGTTAATGGAATTCAGGTGAAGCCTAATATGCCGGGTTCTCCTTTGCAAGAATCTTTAGCCTATTCGGATAAGATTACATTGAAATATTTCCAGAATTCTTTTATGCTTGATTTTTCTACTCTTGATTATTCGGATAATGGTCAAATCAAGTATATGTATTGGCTGGAAAACTATGACAAGGGATGGAATGTTCCGTCTTCTTTAAGTTTTGCTACTTATAAATATCTGGAGCCGGGCAGTTATATCTTCCATGTGAAATATTGTGATGGTGCCGGTATTTGGAATGATACCGAAACAACCTTGAAGATTGTTATCGTGCCTCCGTTTTGGAAAACAAATTGGGCTATGCTCGGATATTTCATCCTGATGTTAATAGCTTTGTACTTTACATATCGTATCATTTTTAATTTCAATAGGTTGCGCAACCGCATCAATGTTGAAAAACAACTGACAGAGTATAAACTGGTATTTTTCACAAATATCTCTCATGAATTCCGTACTCCGCTTACATTGATCCAAGGAGCATTGGAGAAAATGTACCGGACGGATGATATTCCACAAGCCTTATTGCATCCGTTGAAAGTTATGGATAAAAGTACACAACGTATGTTGAGGCTGATTAATCAGTTGCTGGAGTTCAGAAAAATGCAGAACAACAAGTTGGCTCTTTCTCTGCAGGAAACTGATGTAGTTGCTTTCCTATACGAAATATATTTAAGTTTCAGTGACGTAGCAGAACAGAAGAATATGGATTTCCGCTTTTTGCCGTCTGTGCCATCCTATAAAATGTTTATTGATAAAGGTAATTTGGATAAGGTGGTGTATAACTTACTTTCAAATGCTTTTAAGTATACTCCTTCGGGTGGGACAATTCTGTTTTCTGTGAATGAGGTGAAGAAGTGTTTATACATTCAGGTAGCGGATACCGGAGTAGGTATTCCTAAAGAAAAGCAGGGAGAATTGTTTAAACGTTTCATGCAAAGTAGTTTCTCCGGAGATAGCATTGGAGTAGGGTTGCATTTGAGCCATGAATTGGTGCAGGTGCATAAGGGAACTATTGAATATAAAGATAATGAAGGGGGAGGTTCCGTATTTACGGTATGTATTCCGACTGATAAAACTGTTTATTCGGAAAAAGACTTCCTGGTTCCCAGCAATCTCCTGCTGGAAGAAGCGAATATGCAGACTCATCATTTGCAGGAACTTTCAGAAGAATGTCAGGAACATGAAAAGACAATCACAACGTCAAGAAAACATAAAATATTAGTCATCGAAGATGATAATGATATTCGTGGGTTCCTGCAGGAGGAGCTTAGTGCTTATTTTGAAGTAGAAGTGGCTGCGGATGGAATATCCGGATTTGAAAAGGCATGCAACTATGACGCAGACTTGATTATCTGCGATGTATTGATGCCCGGGATGACCGGTTTCGAAGTGACAAAGAAACTGAAAACTGAATTTGCGACAAGTCATATTCCTATTATTCTGCTGACTGCCTTGACTTCACCGGATAAGCACCTGGAAGGACTTGAAGCGGGAGCGGATGTTTATGTTGCAAAGCCATTTAGTTTTAAGCTTTTGCTTGCGCAGGTGTTTCGGCTGATAGAGCAATGCGAAAAGTTACGGAAGAAGTTTTCCAGTGAACCGGGGGTAGTACGCCCTGCTTTATGTAACACGGACCGGGATAAGGAGTTTGCAGATCAGTTGGTGGCTGTGGTGGAAAAGATTTATTCTCAATACAATATTTCTATTGATGAATTTGCGCAAATGATGGGGATGGGACGAACTGTGTTTTATAAGAAATTACGCGGAGTGACAGGATACTCACCGAATGAGTATTTGCGTGTCGTACGAATGAAGAAGGCTGCCGAATTGTTTTTGACCGAAAGGGATCTGACTGTTGCGGAAGTTTCTTATAAAGTGGGTATTAATGATCCTCTTTATTTCAGTAAATGTTTTAAGGCACAGTTTGGAGTATCTCCTTCTGCTTACCAGAAAGGGGAGAGAAGCGATTCTAAAAAGTAATTTATTATACAATATGAAGATGTTCTACAGGACCCTGTTGTTAGGGGGACTTTTAGTTTTGTGCGGGCATTCTTCAGTTAAGCAAGAGAAGGGAAATATAGATTTGCTACGGCAGGAATTTAGATTTCCAAATGATTCAGCCCGCACTAAATTATGGTGGTTTCATGGTGAAACGGAGACCACAAAGGAAGGAATAACTGCTGATTTGGAAGCGTTTAAGCAGGCCGGAATCGGAGGAGTGGTGTATTACGATCAGGTGCACGGGAAAGGAGCTGATGCTTCTCCCGTGTTTTCGAAAGACTGGTGGGAGAAACTGATTTTTTCGGCATCCGAGGCTAAAAGGTTGGGATTGACATTTGAGGTGAATATCTCTAACGGTTATGTAGCCGGAGGCCCTTGGATAACGAAGAAACTTAGTATGCAAAAGGTAGTTGCCAGCGATACAGTTGTCAGTGGAAATTGCCGGTTTTCCGGTCGTCTTCCTTTACCTACATCACAATCTGAATTTTGGGATTTTGCAGTCATCGCTTTTCCTGTTACTGGAACTGTGGAAACGAGTATAAGCAGGAAACCGGAGTTGTCTTCTAATATGGAAGGATTATCCCTTGAGTCTCTATTTGTTGAGAATGGGAAGTTGGTTGAGATGCCCAGACTACTTCCGGGAGAATCTGTTTATATAAAAATGGATTTTAGGAGTCCTTTTTCAGCCCGGAGTTTTACTTATAGTGCTAACCCCAGAGGAAAAGCGCGTACATGTGCCATGAATATTCCCGGTCATTCATCCGATCAGTTTTATGGAGCTATGTATGAAGTATTGCCCGATATGGGGGAATTGGAGGCTTCGGATGACGGTTTGCATTATAAAAAAGTTTGTAAGTTGAAACCTGTTTACCAAGGGGTGTCGACAAAGTGCAGGCAACATACGGTAACTTTTCCGGAGGTCAAAAGCCGCTTTTTCAGGATTCATCTGCATGATTGGGCAGATAGTAAGAATCGATATTCGAAATTATTGATTGGAGGATTACTGCTTTCTTCACAAGAAAAAGTGAATAATTGGGAAGATAAAGCCGGTTTTAATTCGGACTTTATAGAAAATGAAGAAAGACCATCTTTACCTTCGACAGATGCGATAAATCCGGCTGATGTTATTGATTTGACAAAACTGGTCGATGGAAATGGAGTTTTGAACTGGAATGTTCCACAAGGGGAATGGATGATAATGAGATTTGCCCACGAATCACAGGGAGGATATACCAAGCATGGACGTACCGGGTTAAAAGGTTTGGAATGTGATAAGATGTCTGCGGAAGCGGCTATTGTTCAGTGGAAAAATTATTTTAAAGTCATTTATGATTCATTGTCGGTCAGAGGTTGTCCGCCATCCGGAATGATAATGGATAGCCATGAAGCGGGGGCGCAGAACTGGACTCCAGGATTCGAGCAGGAATTCATGAAACGCAAGGGGTATGATATCCATCCTTATCTTCCTGCTTTGATGGGATATGTTGTCGGTTCTGCCGAGATTTCAGATCGTTTTCTATATGATATGCGGCGTACCATTGCCGATTTAATATCTGATCGTTATTATGGTACGTTAGATAGCCTATGCCTCGATGCTGGCCTTGATTTTACAGCACAGGCTATCGGGAATGCTTTGAATATTGTAGGCGATAATATTCAGGCGAAAGGTAGGGTGCAGAAACCACAGGGAGAGTTTTGGGCTTATCAAACTGAAGGAAGTTATGATATAAAAGAGGCGTCTTCCGCTGCTCATCTTTACGGTAAAAGAGTGGCTTCTGCCGAGGCGTTTACGGACGCTAAATTTTCTCATTCGTTAGCTGATTTAAAGAATTTGGCTGATTATGCATTAGCTTTCGGAAGTAATGAATTTGTTGTATGTGCATCTGCTTATCAGCCCTGGACTGATAAAATTCCTGGCAATACAGGGGGTGGCAGGCACTATTGCCTGAATAGAAATAACACTTATTGGAATTATAGCTGCCCGTTTTGGGATTATCAGGCGAGATGTGCGGGACTTTTACGAAAGGGTATTCCCGTTTTTGATTTATGTGTTTATCTGGGCGATAATCCGCCTGTGAAATTACTTTCTTATCGTTTGCCGGAGATGTCGGAGGGATATAACTTTGACGTGTGTACTACGGATGCCCTGATTAATAGAACTAAAGCTTTGGATGGAGATATTGTATTGCCGGATGGTATGAAATATCGTATGTTGGTCCTGCAGAAAGATTGTGAAATGACATTGGCTGCCCTTCGGCATATTGCTGCTTTGGTGAAGCAGGGAGTTCCGTTATATGGTGATCGTCCTGCATATCCTGTATCTTTGGCCGAACGGATGCATGATAATGAATATGATAAGATGGTAACTGCCTTGTGGGGAACCGGGAAAAAGGAAAGTGGAGTTCATTCTTTAGGAAAAGGGCATGTGTATTGGGGGATGACTTTGGAAGAGGCTTTACGGAAGGAAGAAATCCGTCCGGACATTATTTTAAAGAGTGGAAATGAACCGGAAGACAGGATGTATTTCACTCATCGTCATTTGCCAGATGTTGATATTTATTTTGTAAATAATCATAGTAAGAATGTGTTCAGTGATTCTATTCATTTACGGACAGACAGGAGATATGCAGAATATTGGGACCCGGTTTCGGGAGAGTGTTATTCGCTTCCTGCTATACTTGGAGAAAATAGCTTGTCATTAAGATTGTCACTTGCTGCTCGAGAATCCGGGTTTATTATAGTTTCGGATAGAAAAAATGATGCTTTGCCTGCGAGAGGATTTACAACAGATAAAGCAAGGAAGTATATTGTTAACGGAGATTGGAAAGTTTACTTTGATCCAAGATGGGGCGGACCGGGCGAAGTGGTATTTACGCAATTAACTGACTGGAGTAAAGCAAAAGAACCGGGCATTGTTTATTATGCGGGGACGGTTGTCTATAAAAAGAATATTCATATAGAAAGATAAGAAAAAGGTAATCAGGTGCTGTTGCGTTTGGATCATGTAGGTTCGCTGGCTAGGATTTATCTGAATGGACATGAAGTTTCAACTTTGTGGTGTTCACCTTGGGAAGCGGATTTGACTCGTTGGGCAGTTGAAGGGGAGAATTCTTTAGAGATACATGTGGTAAATTCATTAATGAACAGAATGATTGGTGATGCATCATTACCACAAAATGAACGGTTTACCTATGCTTATCCTACGATTGCGACTTCAAAAGATACTTTGGTGCCATCAGGGATTATCGGAAATGTCTATCTGGTAGTTCGTTAGTCGAAATGATATGATTGCTTATCTTAAATCCGGTTTGTGCAGGATAGACCGGATTCAAGATAAGTATGTTTATCAGTTACATATTGAGGTCTAACTTATAGATTTCACTTCCGGCAAGAAGGAAACATCCTGTTCCGAAATCCTCAAAATCAGGAACTTTGTCGTATGTGACGGGCTGACTGTCTTTCGGTTCTTTGCCGGTTCCCTGTACATAACCAAGAAAACCATTCGGATGAACTGCATCCTTCACCATAGCATTCCATGCTTTTATGATTACAGGCAGATAGGTCTTTTTATCTAATAGACCGTTGCGTATGCCCCAAGCCATACCATATACAAAAAGAGCTGTGCCGGAAGTCTCTTTGCCTCCGAAGTTTGACGGATCGTGGAGGCTGACATTCCAAAAGCCATCTTCACGTTGGCATTGTTTCAGTGCTTTGCTCATGGTTAGAAAATCATTGATGTAATCTTGGCGATGTTTTTCATCAGATGGAATTTCATTCATTACCCGTACTAAAGCGGCATATACCCATCCGTTACCGCGGCTCCAATAACAGTTTTTACCATTCGGCTCTTTGTATGGAGGGTTGAAATTATGGTCTCTCCACCACAAACCTTCTTTGACATTGAACATTCCGTTCTCTCCGTGTTTATTACGGGTATATTCGTACATATCCCACATCTTGTCGAAGTACTTCTGTTCGCCTGTAAGTTTCCCCATTTTGGCAAATATAGGCATCCCCATCTGGATAGCATCTATCCACCACCAGTCGTTTACTTGTGGAGTGTTGACCAGCATATCCATATTGGCTTTCGTTTTCCGTATTTTCTCAGGATCAGGGCAAATGTTGTATAAATCGAGATAGATTTGGCTGGCGCAGTAGTTATCAGCATTACGGGTGGTTGTTCCACGGTGGAAGCCCCATTGGTGGTAATCCGCCCATTCTTTGGCATAAAGATAATATTCGTCTGCGGGATAGATGGAGTAGAGTGCCATTAAGCCTTCGTAATATACGCTTCGTGTCCAGATATTACTGGGGCGAACTACTTTTTTCACAAAGGAAGGAGTGCGATAGTCGGCATATTTCTTCATGAAATAGTCGTTCACATGAAGAGTTACTTTCAGAATTTCTTTTTTATCGGGAGCTGTTTGTGCTTTTATATTCCCGTAACTCAATATTACTCCTGCAAAAAATAGTATAAGATGCTTTTTCATTTTATAATAAATTAGATTACTATTGTTCTTAGATTGAGGCACACAAAGGTGAGCCTTTCTTTACCTGTTGCAAAGAAAATGCATTGTAAGGAAAGTGATATTGAAATTTGTACGGAAAATATGTAATATTAGATTTTATCAGCCGAGATGAGACGTTTTATCTCTTCAGCAGTTTCCGTGATGTATGGAGGCGCAAATTCTTCCAGTTCCGTGCGTGGTCGGAATCCCCATGTCACTCCGCAAGCAGTAACACCGGCATTGGCTGCTGTTTGCATATCTACACCGGAATCGCCTACATAAAGAACATCTTCTTTTCGTACATTGGCAAGTTTTAATATATCAAAAACGATTGTTGGATCAGGCTTGACATTGACTCCTTCCCGTTGGCCGAAAACGGCAGTGAAATGAATTTCCGGAAAGTAGTGGGCAACCAGCTTTTCGGTAGCGGCCTGATATTTGTTGGAGGCTACGGCAATCTGAATGCCTGCGGATTGCAGATAAGACAATAACGCTGAAATACCCGGATAGGGACGACTAGCATCTGCATTGTGAATATCATAAGAGGGAACAAACTCAGTGCGAACACGGAGTATATTTTCTTCCGTCTTTTCTCCTTCAGGCAATGCACGCTCGAAGAGTTTATTGATGCCATTGCCTACCATGAAGTTGTATTTTTCTATTTCATGAGTGGGGTATCCTAATTTGTTTAAAGCGTAATTCGTACTATGGGCAAGGTCGGCGATGGTATTTAGTAATGTTCCATCCAGATCGAATATAACAAGTTTCTTCATTGAGCTTTTGGTTTATTGTTTATCCTATATAGACTATCTTTTAGATGCAAAGGTAGAAATAAAAAATGGATTAGATGCCTATAAAATGAAACAGTTGCGCCAAGACGTTGGCACAACTGTTGACTATGCTTGTTCAGAATAAAGCTGCTTATTTTTTAGTAATACGGAACCAGTCTACATCTGCCCATCCTCCGTCGTTAGTAACGATGGCAGGACGTGTGCAGAACATACCGACCTTAGCACCGATCCATTGTCCTTCTCTTGCCTGGAAAGGATTGCCTAGTGGGTGATACTTCTTTCCGTCGAGGCTGTAGCTGAAGTTGCACATCACAATGAGGTCATGTCCGCCTTCGCTACCCTTGATTTTCTTGCCATCACAACTGAAACGAACTTTCAGGTAAACTGTATTTTGAGAAAGATCGACAGAAGCATTTGCCTGTTCCGGTTTTCCTTTATCCGCTCTTTTACATTCAACTTGAGATAAGATCAAACCTTTATCTGTATTTTCCAGAATGATTCCGGCATAATCCCTGCCCATAACAACAAGTCCGGTGCGTTCACCTTTAAGTTTAGGATTAGGGTTGAACGTAAGTTTCATTGTTGCGGTGAAATTATCAGAAGGAGTTTTCTGCAAGAGCAGATTGGCTACATCCCACAAATTCTTATATTCTTTTAAAACCGGATAAGAATATAACCTCACATAACTCTTGTCGCCTGCGTAATAGGCCCATTTCTCATTGATGTTAGCGTGCCATTGCCATTGTGGAGAAAGTGTATATCCTTCGAATTCGTCACTTTCCTGCGGAGTGCAGATAGGATATGTCTGACCTACATTCGGCTTCTTGTAAGTCAAGACAGGTTCGCCACAGCCGTCACCGTCTTTATCGATGCCGATCACAGGCCAGTCGTTCACCCACTTCATCGGTTGGAGATGCATGATACGTCCGTAAGCGCCGACATCCTGAAAGTGGAGGAACCAGTCTTCTCCGGTAGGAGTATCCACCCATGCACCCTGGTGAGGACCGTTGACCGGAGAGTTACCCTGCGCGAGTACTGTTTTCCATTCGTAAGGACCGTAGATGTTTTTAGAACGTAATACGACCTGCCAGCCTGTCGGCACACCGCCGGCCGGATGGAAGATATAATAATAGTCGTTTCTCTTGTACATTTTAGGACCTTCGCAAGTCTGATGTGCTTCGTGACCGTCGAAGATAATACGAGAAGGTGTGATCGCTGCATTTGCTTCCGCATTCAGTTCGCAGATAGCGATTACACTTTTCAGTCCGGCACGGCTTCCTGCGTATGCGTGTACCATATATACTTTCCCGTCTTCATCCCAAAACGGACAAGTGTCAATGATGCCTTTTCCCGCTTTCACCAAGACCGGTTCGCTCCACGGACCTTTCGGATCTTTGGCTTTCACCATAAAAGCTCCCTGATCGGGATCTCCCCAAAAGATGTAAAACTCACCGTTGTGATGACGAATAGCCGGAGCCCAGACACGATTACCGTGTTCCGGTCGTTCCGGAGTTTCGATAGGAGGGAGGGCATTGGGAACTGCGGCACCGATGATTGTCCAGTTGATTAAATCTTTGGAATGAAGGATTTGCAATCCCGGCAAGCAGTTGAAACTGGATGAAGTCATATAGAAATCATCTCCTACGCGACAAGCGTCCGGATCGGAGTAGTCGGCATAAAGTACCGGATTTTTGTATTTACCGTTTCCGAGGTCGGAAACCCATACTTCAGATACATAGTTCTTCTGTGCTACTGCGGTGAAAACCGTTAATAAGCAAAAGGCTAAAGTCTGTGTCAATCGTTTCATGTTATAGATAGATTATTTATAGATATGATTCGTTGGTTTTATCTGATGGCAAAGGTAAATAAAAAGACTCTGCACAAGGAGGAATATTTGTGCAGAGTCATAGAAAAATTGGTAGAAACCTCGTAATTTTTGTTTAGTTGTATATGTATCTACCTTATCACCTTTATAGTTACCGGGTGAGCCAACTCTTCTTTCAATTCACGGAGATAGGCAAACCATGCTTCCGGTGTTTTATATCCGAAAGTTTCTTTCATCGAAGTAAAAGTCGTATGATACTGGAAATATTTATTTCCCGGAGCGGTAATCGTATAAAGGAAGTTAGCTTTATCCTTTTCTTCCGATTTCACATAACGTGGAGGAATGCAAGTGCCCAGTCCTACGGTTTCTTTAGCGTATTTCACAGTGTCGTTTACAGGCCAGTCCGTTCCCCAGCTTCCTACAAGTCCTTTATGATCGGAGAAAGATTTGGAAGTACCTACAATGTCTTGTACACCTGTGCAGAAAACCTCCTTATTAAGCGGTTCGTCAAAGAATGCTTCAATATGAAGATCGCGATGTCCTGCATAGAGCGTGTAGCGTGTCATCATATTCAGTTCCGTATCCTGATATTTCCATCCGGTTACTTCTATTTCTGCAATTGCACGTACCGGACCGTAGGATATGATACGCTCCGTCCGTGTCTCCACCGGAGTGATATGCGTTGCTTTCTGTCCGTTCCAGCCTTTCAATGCACCCGGTCCGCAACTGTCGAACACGCGAAGTACGTCATCACCGAATCCTTTAGCTAATTGTGCGTCCGTTGAACTTGCCGTAAATATCCGGTGTCTGTTTTTCATTGAAATAAAGACGGTATCCTACCAGTTCCGATTCCAATATCGGACCATGAGGGCGTACCATACTGTATATATTACTGCTACCGGGAACGGTAATTGCCTGCACCCGCTGATGTTTCCCTTTCCGGTGGTCTGCGATAAACATATCGGCATATACCCTTTCCGGATAGGTCTTCGTGCTTTTCTCCGAAGAAAGAGTGACCTGGAATGTTTTTCTGCCATGAGCGGGAAGGTCGGTGACGAAAGCCAGTTCGTCCATCTTGCGGTCTTTGTCCAAGTCGTCTAGTTGGGAAGGAACCTCGTTCGTCCCTTCCATGACAACGGCGGATTTGATTTTGAAATCTGCGTGTAACTCATGCAGGTTGATAACAATCGGGGCGTCTGTTTTTGCCTGATTCCAATTGTTATGCACTTCTATCGTAATGTTTTTTTCCTGTTTCTGCGCTTGGGCAGACAAGTGGAAACCTCCTAAAAGGAAAGCAAGTATAATAAGATTCTTCTTCATGATTCTAAGGTTGATGTTATACGTCGTATTTCTCTCTGCAAAAGTAGTTGAAAAAAATAGCAGACTGTCTATCTTTGGAAGATAAAATAGTCTGCTATTTGAGCTTTTTACTCTATATAATGATATTGTGGTTTTCTTTTTTTGCACTTGCACCACAGAGGACACTGAGGTCACAGAGGATTCGGTTTAATAATATAAAATCCATTTATTCAGATTTGTACCTCTGTGTCCTCTGCGTTCTCTGTGGTGAACTTCTCCTCTTTCGCCGATTCCTCATAAACCTTTCCGTCTATCGTCAGGTTCTTGGCGTTCTTAACGTTTAATATATTGTTGCCTTTGGAAGATTCTACATATACATTTTCCAAGGTCACCCCGTCTACCTGGCTGATGACAATTCCGTCTGTTGCTTCTGTCATCACGACATCCTTAACAGTGACATTGCTGATCGGCATTTCGGGTAATCCGTTGAAGAACATAGCCCTTCCCGAACCTCTGCACACAATATTTGAAATGTGGATGTTGCGGAATGCGGGAGTTTCTTCTGTAACCGGGGGAATAGCGGTTTTCATGCGGTTCAATAGATCTTCTTCCGATTCTTCACCAGCTCCCTTTCCACCGTAAAACAGGTCGAAGAGCAGCGGTTCGTTCGGTATATTGATCATGTTGATGTTATTAATGTAGATGTTTTCTACCACACCGCCACGTCCACGTGTACTTTTGAAGCGCAGGCCTACGTCAGTTCCCATAAAAGTACAATCTTCCACATAGATATTCTTCACGCCACCGGACATTTCGCTACCTACCACGAATCCGCCGTGTCCGTGCAATACAGTGTTGTTTTTCACAATCACATTCTGACAAGGTTCTCCGCGACGGCGACCGTCTTCATCCTTGCCGGACTTGATACAGATTGCGTCATCTCCCGCATCAAACACACTGTTGATAATTAGTGCATTCTTACAAGATTCCAGGTCGATTGCATCACCATTCTGTGAATACCAGGGATTGATGACCATGATGTTGTTCACTGTAAAGTCTTCGCAAGACAGCGGATGCAGACACCAGCTCGGTGAATTCTTGAAGGTGACCCCTTCGAGCAGTATTTTTTTGCTTTTGACAATGCTTAATAGTACAGGACGTAACCAAGGACGGATTTCATTCCACTCCTCATCCGTATTGATACCTTCGGGCACATTGAAATCTTTGCAAGCCATTGCTCCTTTCAGTGAACCGGGTGTAGGATACCATATTTCCTGTTTCTCGTCGAGCACACCGCCTGAATTGACCAGCTTTTTCCACTGTGATGCGGTCAGCTTTCCTTTTTTGACCGGCCGCCAGCAGTCACCGTTTCCGTCGAATGTACCGTATCCTGTAACAGCGATATTTTCCGCATTGCGGGCTGAGATAGGAGATTGGCAACGGCGGGTTTCCAACCCTTCAAAAGAAGTGGCGATAATGGGGTATGCTTCAAAGTCACCAGTGAAGAGTACCAGCGCGTTTCTTTCCGTATAAAGATTGACGTTACTTAGCAGTTCGATAGGTCCTGTCAGCCAGATACCTTCCGGGATAATCACTTTTCCCCCTCCATGTTGGTTTACGTCTTTGATAGCATCGTTGATTGCTTTCGTGTTTAGGAACAAACCGTCTCCTTTGGCTCCGAATTTTTCAATGTTCACTTCATAAGCAGGAAAAGCCGGTTGTTGTACTTTAGGCATTTCGAAAGGTAAATTCTGGTAAATGGTGTCATCTATTGCGTTTTCGCTTATTGCGCACTCACTTTGTTTGCATCCCGAGACAAACGGCAAACAACATACGACCATCCAGAGGAGTCTTCTTGTCATTGTGTTCATTTAGTAACTTTTCTATAGGGTTATACATTTATTGTTTTTCTGGTATTCTCTTTCGATTTCTAAGATGGCTTCTCATAACTCTTATCTCCCTCCGCAGGCGACCTCTCGCAGGCAGCCTGCCGGAAAGGAATAAGACAAATTCATGTTAACCTAATTCTAACCTTAAAATAAATATTATGAAAAAACCTCTTAATTATCATTGGCAAAGATAAGGGGGAAACTTCAGGCAGATGTGGAGTTATTGATAGAATACGTGTATTTTTTGTCATTTATGTCTAATATTTGCACACTTCTCGTGTTTTTATGCAGAAAGATACTATATTTGCACAAACTTTAACTATTAGA
>ENA-UERY01001549-UERY01001549.1-human-gut-metagenome-genome-assembly--contig:-NODE-1549-length-13852-cov-7.825191_pt1 | contig 13852 bp, 9 predicted proteins | sample MGYA00242989_ERZ507990 | MGnify/ENA primary metagenome ERZ507990 (study PRJEB26167, sample SAMN06115529) | human gut metagenome | host: Homo sapiens | place: China:Fujian | collected 2015-08-26...
CAAACTTTTTTGCATCCTCATATCTATCTTTCTTCTTTGATTCATTCATTGCTGTGCTCCTTTCACTTTGACTTCATAACAAATGACGTATTTTCTCCATAACGCAAAAAAGAGGACATCTTCTAAATTTCCTTAGAAAATGTCCTCTTAGTAGTTCATATTTGATTGAATCTTTTTCTTTTCAGATTGTGTACTCTTTCATACTGATGTAAATGACTATGTCAAAATGCGTCTTTTAATGCGTCCTTTGACGTACTCAAATGCCTCAATCCCGCATAAACACTAGGTTTATTTATCCAAGCTCTTCATTGTCGGGAACAGCAACACATCTCTGATTGCCTCTGCACCTGTCAGGAGCATACACATACGGTCGATACCGAATCCGATACCACCTGTTGGCGGCATACCGATCTCCAGTGCATTCATGAAGTCTTCATCTGTTGTGTTGGCTTCATCATCGCCCTGTGCAAGCAGTTCTTCCTGTGCTTTGAAACGCTCTCTCTGGTCGATCGGGTCATTCAGCTCGGAGTAAGCATTTGCCATCTCCCAACCATTCATGAAGAACTCGAAACGCTCTACATATTCCGGATTTTCCGGTTTTTTCTTTGTAAGAGGTGAAATCTCGATCGGATGATCCATAACAAATGTAGGCTGAAGCAGATGTTCCTCTACATACTCTTCAAAGAACAGGTTCAGGATATCTCCCTTTTTATGTCTTTCTTCAAATTCGATATTATGCTCTTTTGCGATTACTCTCGCCTGCTCAAGATCCTTTACTTCATTCCAGTCAACGCCTGCATATTTCTTAACCGCATCAACCATTGTAATACGCTCAAACGGCTTCCCGAGATCCATCTCGATTCCCTTATATACGATATGAGTTGTTCCAAGAACTTCCTGTGCAACAAAACGGTACAGGTTCTCTGTCAGATCCATCATGCCATGGTAATCTGTATATGCCTGGTAAAGCTCCATCAGAGTAAACTCAGGATTATGTCTTGTATCAAGGCCTTCATTACGGAATACACGACCAATCTCGTATACCTTCTCAAGACCTCCAACGATCAGTCTCTTCAGGTACAGTTCCAGCGAAATACGAAGCTTCAGATCTTCATTCAGGGCATTGAAATGCGTCTCGAATGGTCTTGCTGCTGCTCCACCTGCATTGGCTACAAGCATCGGAGTCTCAACTTCCATAAATCCTTTTCCGCTTAAATATTTACGGATTGCACTGAGGATTTTTGAACGCTTAATAAATGTATCCTTTGTATCGCTGTTCATAATCAGGTCAACGTATCTCTGACGGTAGCGTGTATCTGTATCTGTCAGACCGTGGAACTTCTCCGGGAGCATCTGTAAACTCTTGGAAAGGAGTGTCATCTTCTCTGCATGGATGGAGATTTCTCCTGTTCTTGTTCTGAAAGCAAATCCTTCCAGTCCGAAAATATCACCGATATCAGATTTCTTAAAATCAGCATAAGAGTCTGTTCCGATTGCATCTCTGGCAACATATACCTGGATATTTCCCTGTAAATCCTGGATATTACAGAAAGAAGCTTTTCCCATAACTCTCTTGAACATCATACGTCCTGCGATTGCTACATGGATCGGATTTGCATCCATAATGCTTCTTCTCTCTTCGTAATCCTTTTTAAGAGCCTCTTTTGCCTGCTCCTCATCCATTCCCTCTACATTCGGTGTCTGGTGATCCTTTAAAAGTTCAGCCTCATGTGCCTCATAAAGATCCTTTACCTCAAGTGAATGATGCGTCTGATCAAACTTTGTGATCTGGAACGGGTCTCTTCCGTTCTGCTGCAGTTCTGCAAGTTTATCACGGCGAACCTTTCTCAACTGATTCATATCCGGTTCCTGTGCATTTTTCTGATTCTGTCCCACTGTCTGTTCTCCTTCCATATTGTCTGCCCTGCGTCAGTCCGTTTCAGATTAATGACGCAGAAAACGTATCTCTTTCTGCCGCTTTCAGGTTACCCTTTAAGCGAACTAAGACCTCTTAATTATTTAAGAGGTCTGTGCTGGCATATCTTATACTGATTATGAACGCTGAATATCAAGTACTTTGTACTGGATCACTCCTGCCTGGGTTTCTACGTCAACTACATCGTTCACCTTTTTGCCCATCAGTGCCTGACCTACCGGAGATTCATTGGAAATCTTTCCTTCCAGACTGTTAGCCTCTGTAGAACCAACAATTTTAAATTCCATCTCCTCGTCAAAAGTAATATCAAATACTTTCACAGTACATCCGACATTGATCTTATCCAGATCTACTTCATCCTCAACAACTACCTCTGCATTTTTCAGAATTGCTTCTAATTCTTCGATACGGGCCTCGATATCTCTCTGCTCGTCCTTTGCTGCATCATACTCAGCATTCTCGGAAAGATCTCCCTGCTCCCTTGCTTCTTTAATCTTGCCTGCTACTTCTTTTCTCTTTACTACCTTCAGATTCTCCAGTTCATCTTCCAGTGCTTTTAAGCCTGCGTAAGTAAGTAATCTTTTCTTAGCTTCTGCCATCGGTTACGCTTCCTTTCTGATTCTTTCTTTTCTGTCTATACTTACAGGTTCAACCTTGTCCGTATACTGTTCTGACCTGTTCATCTATACAGACTGTACACAACCTGATTTTCACCTGTATGCTGTCATTTAAGTCTATTTCGCAATTTCAATATTATACCCAAACCGCCTGCTGATGTCAAGCAGATTCGGCTTTCGCATTCGGCTTTCGTATTCGGCTTTGTATTCGGTTTTCTTGCTTTCGCATCACCGATTCTGTACTATGTTTTATAGCTGTCTGTACAGCAGATCTTCCAGTTCTGCATAAGACTCAACCCGGTTGATCTCTTCCCGCAGTTTTGCTGAACCCGGCAGCCCTTTCGTGTACCATGCCACATGCTTTCTCATTTCCCGGATTCCCAGATATTCTCCTTTATATTGAAGCTGAAGCTTTGCATGTCGGAGCATCATTTTCCGGATTTCTTCGTTCGTCGGTCTCGATGGGATTTTCCCTGTTCTTTCATGCTCGATCATCTCAGAAAAGATCCACGGATTTCCCTGGGCTCCCCGGGCGATCATCACACCATCACAGCCGGTTTCTTTCACCATGGCATCTGCACGCTCCGGGCTGGTCACATCGCCGTTTCCAATCACAGGAATGGAAACCGCCTCTTTTACCTGACGAATAATCTCCCAGTCTGCTTTTCCGCTGTAATACTGCTCTCTTGTCCTTCCATGGACTGCAATGGCTGCTGCCCCCGCATCTTCTGCGATCTTCGCCATCTCCACTGCATTAATGCAGTTGTCATCAAAGCCTTTTCTTATTTTAACTGTCACTGGTTTCTTGATTGCTTTGACCATAGCACTGATAATTTCATGTGCCAGCTTTGGATTTTTCATCAATGCCGATCCTTCACCATTTTTCACGACTTTCGGTACAGGACATCCCATATTAATATCCATAATATCAAACGGTCTTTCCTCGACCCGCTTTGCCATTTCACTCATAATCTGAGGATCTGAACCAAAAAACTGGAGAGATACCGGCTGTTCATCCGGATGGATCTCCAAAAGCGTCTCTGTATTCTTATTATTATAGAGAATGGCTTTTGCACTGACCATTTCCATGCACAAAAGACCTGCTCCCTGCTCTTTACACAATAAGCGAAACGGCAGATCTGTCACTCCTGCCATCGGCCCCAGAATATAAGTATTCTCTAAGGTTACATTTCCTATTCTTAACTGTCTCATCGTATTATTCCGTTCTTTTCAGATTTTATCGTTTTCATCTTAGACGAAACCATTTTAAAAGTCAACCTTGCCTCTATTGACATTTTTACATTTTTATGCTAGGTTTCTACTATATATTGGCACTCATTAGTTAAGAGTGCTAATAATCTATCAGATGAAAGGAGAATTACTATGGTAATACAGCCAATTTATAATATATTATTTCTTCCCGATGTCACCTATCACTTCAAAAAAGAGTTTTTTACTGAAAATGCATCCGAGCAGCTTGAAGTCGGCAGTGAGCTGCTTTTTGCTTTCTTAAGAAATGAAGATGACGCTGAAGAACTGGACGCTGACCATATCTGTCCGGTCGGCATTTCCGCCAGAGTAGAGGCTTTCGGAGACGATGACAGTGTTCAGATCCGCACGCTGGAGCGTGTTGATCTTTCAGATGTCGAGGTGGAAAATGGTCAGATTCTCGCAGACGCATCTATTCGTGCAGAGGTTGATGACTATACGGCAGAAGAAGAGAAGGCTCAATTTCTCCGTTTACGTGCCGCACTTTTGAAATTTGTCCAGGGATACCAGTGGGGAATGTGGGCAAGAAGTTTCATTTTACAGCGGAAAAATATGTATGATCTCGGATCTGCCCTTTCGGAATATCTGAATATCAGCCCCGAAGAAAAATATGCCATTGTTGAAACGGATTCCCGCCGGGAACGCTGTACGCTGATCGAAGCTGCCATCAACGAATTTATGGAGGTTGCCAAAGTTTCCACCGAAGCAAAGGAAGCTCAGAAAGATGATCAGGAGCAGCTTTATCGCGAGGCAGCCATCAAGAAGCAGATCAGTTATCTTCAGAAAGAACTGGACGAACTTCACCCTGAAAATATTTCCGATACCCGGAAATTTGAGAAAAAGATTGAAGAATCCGGCATGAATGACGAAGCCCGTAAAGAAGCTGAAAAAGTGCTGAACCGCATGAAGCAGGAAGGCAAGGACAGCCATGAGTACGGTCTTCTGTATGATTACCTTGACTTTATGACCAGCCTGGACTGGAAAGCACCGCAGTTTACCCCGATCGATCTTGACCGGGCGGAGCAGATTCTTGATGAAGATCACTATGGTCTGAAAAAAGTCAAAGAACGCATCATCCAGCAACTCGCCGTTATGGCTCTCAACCGGAAGCAATATGGCTCGATCCTTTTATTTGTCGGTGCTCCTGGAACCGGGAAGACCAGTATCGGACAAAGTATTGCACGGGCTCTCGGAAGAGAATATGTAAGGATCAGTCTTGGTGGTATCCGTGATGAGGCGGAAATCCGTGGCCACAGACGTACTTATATCGGTGCTATGCCCGGACGGATCATGGAAGGAATCAAGCGAAGCGGTGTCTCCAATCCGGTCATTGTACTGGATGAGGTTGACAAACTTGCCAAAGATTACGGCGGAGACCCTGCCAGTGCCCTTCTGGAGGTTCTTGATCCTGAACAGAACAGCACTTTCACTGACCACTATATGAATGTGCCTTACGATCTGTCCAATGTACTTTTTGTCTGCACTGCAAACTCACTGGATACGATTCCTGAACCACTGCTCAACCGTATGGAGGTTATTAATTTCTCCGGTTACACTGCAGTAGAAAAATATCAGATTGCCCGCAGACATCTTCTTCCAAAGGCTCTCGATGCCATGGGAATTAAGAAAAATGCATTGAAAGTAACCGACGGAGCGATTCGCAGGATTATTGATGAATACACAATGGAGTCCGGTGTCCGTGACCTGAAAAAACTGATCAATACTCTTTGCCGGACGGCTGCCGTCCAACTTGTTAAAAATGAGGGAACAACACTGACAGTCACTAAGACAAATCTCGAAAAATATCTTGGGAAAAAGCAGCTCCACCATGAGCGGAAACTCTCTTCCCCTGAACCGGGAGTTGTCACCGGACTTGCATGGACCAGAGCGGGCGGAGAAATTTTATTTATAGAAAGTAAACTGATTCCGGGCAAAGGCAAGATGATTATTACCGGTCAGCTTGGAGATGTAATGAAGGAGTCCATTCAGATTGCACTGAGTCTTGTAAAATCACTTTATCCAAAGGAAAGCAAAGTGCTTGATGACCACGACCTCCATATCCATGTTCCTGCCGGTGCGGTTCCAAAAGACGGTCCATCAGCCGGAATCACGCTGACAACAGCTCTTGCATCACTTCTCACCGGGAAGAAAGTCAGCCCGGAATATGCCATGACCGGAGAAGTTTCCCTGCGTGGCGGTGTCATGCCGATCGGCGGACTTCCTGAAAAGCTTATGGCCGCCCAGCGTGCAGGAATCACAAAGGTTCTGATTCCTGCTGACAATGAACAGGATCTCGATGACGTTGCCGATGAGGTTAAAAATAAGCTGGAAATCGTTCCGGTGAAAAAAGTGACTGAGGTACTGAAACTGGTGTTGAAATAACCCTGGATTTCCAGTCTCTTTCTTGTAAAAGATTACCTTGATAACCGATAATCCGACATAATTCAGAAATCGCCCTATACCAGTTGCTGTGCATCTGATATAAGGCGATTTTTTATCTATTATGCAGCAATTTATGTTCCTTCCCCTTCAGGATTCCCTCATAAACCTCTGCAATGATCGGATTTTCATCAGATCTCTTGATCTGTGCCATGCTGTCGATCTTATACATTCCATCCAGCCGGGCCTGTTTCGTCCTCGGTCCGATCGGCACCGGCTGTCCACCACCGGCAATACAGCCTCTTTTACATGCCATCACTTCTACGAAATCATACTGGACTTCACCGGCTTTGATCCTCTCCAGCAGTGTTTCTGCACAGCGAAGACCATTCACCACTGCAATTTTCACCGTTCTGTCCTCAAGCTGGATGGAAGCTTCTTTGATTCCTTCAATCCCGCGGATTCCCGTAAAGCTGATGTCCTGCAGATCTTCCATCCTGCTGCTGTGTACCAGACGTCTCAGAACTGCCTCGGTCACACCACCCGTTACTCCAAAGATCGCTGCTGCCCCCGAAGACAGACCAAACGGCATATCCAGTGCCTCCGGTTCGATCTGCGACAGATCCATTCCCGCTTCTTTGATCATACGGGTCACTTCTGTCGTGGTCAGTACATAATCTACATCCTGCTGCCCTTCTGTAAAATGCTCCGGTCTTTTGATCTCTGCTTTTTTTGCCGTACATGGCATAATCGAGATCACAACCGTCTTGCGGAGGCTCCGTCCTTCTTTTTCCGCTTCTGCCGCTTTCATCCGGGCTTCTTCCTTCAGCAATGCTCCGAACATTGCCTGCGGAGAACGGCAGGTGGAAATATTTTCCCGAAATTCCGGGTAACGGTTCTCACAGAACTTCACCCAGCCCGGACAGCAGGAAGTAAATAACGGAAGATTCTTACCGGATTTTAAACGCTCCAGCAATTCTGCTGACTCTTCCATTACCGTCAGGTCTGCCCCGAAATTTGTATCATATACCTCATCAAATCCCATATGTCGCAGAGCTGCCACCAGGCGTCCCAGTGTATTTTCACCTTTCGGGATTCCAAATTTATCTCCGATCGCCACCCGGACAGCCGGTGCGATCTGTGCCACAACTCTGATATTCTTATCCGCCAACGCTTTCCATACCGGATCAACATCCTGCCGGATACTGATCGCACCGGTCGGACAGACCGCCCTGCACTGTCCGCAGCCTACGCAGTCAGTCTCTGCCAGCTCTCTGTTAAATGCCGGCATAACCTGCATTTTTGAACCCCGGAAAGCAAAATCCAGAATGCCAAGTCCCTGGATTTCATCACAGGTACGCACACAATCCCCACAGAGAATACATTTATTGGGGTCTCTTATTACACAATCCGAAGAGGTATCCAGTGGAAGTGGTTTCTTATGATTTTCAAATCTGATCTCTGAAATACCCAACTGGCTTGCCAGCTTCTGTAACGTACAGACTCCATTTTTGGCACACGTTGTACAGTCACGGCAATGGGATGACAACAGCAGTTCAATGATCATTTTCCTGTGATGCTGCAATCTTGGTGTATTTGTATAGATCACCATACCATCCCGTGGTACTTCTGAACAGGATGCAAATACCTTTCCACGTTCATCTTCCACCACACACATCCTGCACGCCCCATAGGTTGACAGTTCTGAATGATAACAGAACGTAGGAAGATCGATTCCCGACTTTCGGATCACTGAGAGGACATTTTTTTCATCTGTAAAAGCCACTCTCCTGTTGTTAATTGTCATATAGCCCATACTCTGTTCCTCCTACCCTTCAATATGAATCGCACCAAATGCACAGGCACTCGCACATGCTCCACATTTGATACATTTTTCCGTATCGATCGTAAATGGTTCCTTGATCTTTCCGCTGATCGCACCGACCGGACAGTTTCTCGCACATTTTGAACATCCTTTACACCGCTCAGGACTGATGATAAACTTTCGTAATGCAGTGCAGGTATGGGAGGCACATTTCTTTTCAACCACATGCTCCACATACTCATCATGGAATACTTTCAGCGTACTCATAACCGGAAGTGCCGCACTCTTTCCAAGACCGCACAGTGCAGTTTCTGTGATCATGTTCGCCAGTTCCTCCAGCAGATCAAGGTCTTCCAGCTTTCCATTTCCTGCCACGATCCGCTCCAGGATCTCCAGCATACGCTTTGTTCCTTCACGACATGGCACGCACTTTCCACAGCTTTCATTCTGCGTAAAATTCATAAAGAATCTCGCCACTTCCACCATGCACGTATGGTCATCCATCACAACCAGTCCGCCCGAACCGATCATTGCCCCCATTTTTTTCAATGAATCAAAATCCAGACTGACATCCAGATCTTTCGACACCAGGCATCCTCCTGACGGACCTCCGATCTGCACCGCTTTGAACGCTCCGTCTCCTTTGATGCCACCACCAATATCGTAGATCACTTCCCGCAGGGTCGTTCCCATCGGCACTTCGATCAGACCTGTATGCCGAACACTTCCTGTCAATGCAAATGCTTTTGTTCCCGGACTTTTTTCCGGTCCGATGGAACGGAACCATTCTGCTCCTTTATTAATGATCATCGGAACATTGGCAAAGGTCTCTACATTATTAAGAACCGTCGGCTTTCCAAACAGACCCTGTTCCACCGTCCTTGGCGGTTTGACACGCGGCATACCTCTTTTTCCCTCAATGGACGCAGTCAATGCACTTCCTTCTCCGCAGACAAATGCTCCTGCACCGCGATTAATATGTAGGCGAAATGAAAAATCTGTTCCTAAAATATGATCGCCTAAAAGACCGCTTTCCTCTGCCTGTGAAATTGCCCGTTTCAAACGGCTGATCGCCAGCGGATATTCCGCTCTCACGTAAATATAACCTTCTCTGGCTCCTACCGCATAAGCCCCGATCATCATTCCTTCGATCATCTTATGCGGATCTCCTTCCATAATACTCCGGTCCATAAATGCTCCCGGATCTCCCTCATCACCGTTACAGACTACATAGCGGGTCTTTTCTTCCTGACGGGCTACCTGTGACCATTTATATCCCGTTGGGAATCCACCGCCTCCTCTTCCTCTTAAATTGGATGCTGAAATCTCTTCCACCACTTCCTGCGGTGTCATCTCAAACAGGACTTTCTCTAATGCCTCATATCCTCCGGTGGAAATGTATTCTTCGATATGTTCTGCATCAATATGTCCACAGTTTTTCAGTACATTTCTCGTCTGCTTTTTATAAAACGGGATTTCTTCCTGCTTTTTATACTCAATCCCATCCTGCTTAAATAAAAGATGACGGATAACATCTCCCTTTTCGATCGTTCTGTGGAAAATCTCATCGCAGTCTTCCGGCTTTACTTTTGTATAAAGGATTCCTGCCGGTTCGATCCGCATCAGCGGTCCCATTTCACAGAATCCGTGACATCCGCTTTTCTTCACTTCCAACGGGCCACTACCATGAGCAATCTCCGGTCCAAATTCCACGTCAATATCCGGATTTTCTTCTGCAAGTTCGCTCATCCGCCTGTATATCTCACCTGATCCGCCTGCCAGACACCCGGTTCCTGCACAGATCAAAATCCTGCAACGGCTGTCGCTGATCTTTTTTGCCGCCTCTTCACGAATCTGATGAAGTATTTCTCTGCTCGTAATTTTTTCCATACTTATTCCGCTCCTCTCAATTCGTGAATCAGTTCTGCCGCAGCATCCGGGGTCATTCCCGGATAAACCTTATCATTTACTGTCAGAACCGGAGCAAGTCCGCACGCTCCAAGACAGGAAACTGTCTCCAGTGTAAATAACATATCGTCCGTTGTCGCCTTTTCTTCTGAAAGTCCAAGTTCACTATAAAGCCGTTCCAAAATCGGAATTGACTTTCTGACATGACAGGCAGTTCCATTACAGACTTTAATAATGTACTTTCCCTTTGGTTCAAAAGAGAAGTTTTCATAAAATGTTGCCACACTGTATGCCTTTGCTTCATTGATCCCAAGTTTCTTCGCCACATACCTCAGAAGTTCCGGTGGAAGATACCGATATTCACTCTGAATGTCCTGAATGATCGGAATCAGTGAAGCCGGTTCAAGTCCATGCTGCGAAATGATCTCATCTGCTTTTTTATAGTAGGTTTGATCTAACATATAGCTCCTCCTTCAATATTTTTGTGCAGTTCTTATTATACTTTGATAATTTTCTATCAATTTGTTTTTATTATAGGTTATTTTATATGATTAATCAATAAACATCGCCCTTCAAATGTCTATTTTTAACAATTTTAGTTTTCCTTTCCACTCTTTATTTTCTTAATTTTCCCTTTATTTCCAATAAAAAATGGGCTTTACTTTTTTCTGATTTCTTGCTTATTTTTTTATATATATTGTCTTTTAGTTCCGAATCTGACAAAGAATCACTATTTTAGTTCTTAATAAAATCATAAGGAAGTTTAATTTTCTTTTATAAATTAAACATAATTTGGACACATTTTATGATTATACTAAATGTCAGATAGTTGATTAACAACTATCTCCCCCCTCATAAAGTGATGGCATCCCGGCAGACCCGGGGTGTCAGACTTTAACTCTCATTCCTTTAGATAACTATAAAAAACCGAAAACCCGTTGGCCGAAAGGTCAGCGGGTTTTCTCCGTTCTTATCACTCTTGTCTCATCCTCACTCTTATCTCATACAGATAAAAAGGTTCTGTCTGGAAGACTATCTTTCCGGTACTTCCATGACAGAACCTTTTCATTTCATCTGATTTTTCAGACTGACTTTCTATTCTTAGACTGATCCCGGAAACAGGGCTGTGGAGATCTTCTCCATATCAGAATCACTGATTCCGTACTGACCATCAGAATCTTTTGTTACAGCAATTTCGATCGTCGTTGTATCACCATATGTATTACCATCGATCGACTTCTGCATACTCTGGATCAGCAGATCCTGGAACATACTTGCATCCGCCTGGCTTACATCCTGTCCCTGATCCATCATCTCCTGTGCAACTGCAGTTGAATTATCTTCCAGAGTCTGATATACATCAGACGGAGTTACCTCGATCGTTACTGTAAAATTGCCATCCTTATCTTCCTTGGCTTCTTTTACTTCGTATTTTGCAAGATTATCAATCTTTACAAGCATATCCTTGTATTCCTGCTTTTCTTCCTCTGTAAAATCTCCCAGAGCTTCCAGTCCGCTCAGCTCTGTATCGACCTGCTCGTCTAATGTATCCTCAATCTCTGCCTTTGCATCCTTTTCTGAAATACCGCGGGCTTTCGCATACTCGTCATATTTCTGCTTATAATTAGCATCCATTACGCCTCTTACATAAGCTTCTGCATCAAACTTCGTTGCTCCACCGCATGCGGTTGCACTTATTACAAAAATGAAGGTCAGCATAAGTGCAAGAACTTTTTTCATTTTCCCTCTGTTCATAAACTTTTTCTCCTTTTTTTATTTGAACCCTCTGCGGAGGTTCCCACTCTCCACATAGATCCATCAGTTACATGATAAGTTTATCATTTTTTACTTAGATCATCAAGTTTTTCTAATTTGTTAATGAGATATTTATATTTTTTCTGTTTGTTTTAGAATTTACTCATATTTTTGACACACATTTTGTCTATACTAATACTCAGATAGTTGATGAACAACTATCTCCCCCTCATAAAGTATGGCACAGGAAGTGCCAGCACTTTACTCTCATTCCTTTAGATAACTATAAAAACCACGAAAACCCTCACAGCCGATGCTGTGAGGGTTTTCACTGTCTTGAGTAATCCCTCGAATTGGTTTATCCCAAACTTTTACCCAACTTTGTTTATTTTTCATTCATTGAAAAAAGACGGACAGTCATTGAAACCGTCCATCTTGAAATTTATTTTTCCATATCCATCTTTTTAAGCTGTTCTATTTGGTCTCTTCTTCCATCTGCTCCTGATCCTGCCTCGTAATCTTTATTTCGTAGATTTCAGACAATCTTATGCCCTCTTTCTTAAATCTGCGAATACATCCTTTGCTGACCTTGAATCATCTGCTTTTGCCTGCGTAAGACCTTTTTCCATAATTGAATCGAATTTTGTATCTGCCATTTCATCTCTTGTCGTAATTGTCCTAGATACATTTAAGGCAAACGGAACCCCATTATTCGCAATCACTTGTCTATAGGTCATATCTATAAAGACAGAAACCGGAATCCCCAATTTTTCTAAAATTGCCTCTGCTGATTCTTTAATCTCTGGTTGTATTCTTGCCGTAACATTTGCTGTTTTAACTGCCATATTAAGCACCACCTTTCAAGAAAATTGTACTACTTTGTATAGCACTTTGCAGCACAATATCCCGTGAAATATTTTACAGATTTTATTTGTACTTCTATATTTTCCACTATTCCTTACCCAATTTTCTTTTGATATACCTGTTTCAGTTTATCCATATCACTTTAAGCATTTTCGCTTCCTATTGATCTTTCCATATACTAATAAACCACCACCTGCTATACCTCCAAAAATCAAAATCAGAGTACAGACATTTGCATTCACACAAATATGATTTGTCCAATCAGAAAAATTAGTGGACAGTATTGTTAATTGCTTTTTATGTTCCGCGAAATATACATACACATCATTTGTAAATGCCATCCAGATACAACTTATGATTAAAATGGTTCCTGCTTTTATCCATCCATTTACCGGAAGATACCTTGCCACCCAAAACACAAGCCATACTCCCGCCATAAGAATAAATGCAGCTATATAACCAGCTCTCATTCCCTCTCTATCTCCCGAATGATTACATACTTCAAAAATCGTAAGAAAAAGCCACAGGGTATCCCATGCCAATGTAATTAACGCCTTTTTATCAGACAAAATCGGGGGCAATGTTATATTCCTGATTACCAACGGAAAAAATACAACAGACAATCCAAAAATTGTTGGTATCGTCCATAAAATAAACTCTCCTCCTCCATTCATCCGGTCTACAAAAAAGAAGATAAGAAGTAATGCTGTTACACTCGCCAAGATGCTTTTTGTAATTCTTCTTTGTGTAGAAAGGAGCGGTACAACTGACAATGATGCTACCAACAACATAGAAGCCGTTAATACCGCAAACACTCCTAAGCCACCACCACTGCTCATTGATACAATAAACGTAATCACAACCGGAACCATGAGCAGCAGAGCTATCACAATTCCTGCCTTGTATGCCATATTTCTTTCTTTTTTTGCGTGCCTCTCTAATATACCCTCTGATTCATTTTTCATCACTGTATCAATGGTAGTATTTTTCAACGCTTCATATGTCTTTTTACATTTCTCACAAGTCATTAAATGCTGTTCCACCATTTTTTTACTGGCCGGACTACAGGCATTGTCATAATAAAGCGGAAGTAAATCCTGCACAACATCACATTCATTAAATTGATCTTTACTCATTTTCTGCCATCCTTTCCTGAATTTTCAATCTTGCCCTATGATAAGTAACTCTTGCCCAGCTTTCGCTTTTGCCAAACAACGAGGAAATTGTACCAAATGACAGTTCTCCAAATACACGAAGTGAAAAAACTTCTTTATAGGGTTCTGAAAGTCTGTGAAGAAC
>ENA-UERY01001551-UERY01001551.1-human-gut-metagenome-genome-assembly--contig:-NODE-1551-length-13840-cov-2.487684_pt1 | contig 13840 bp, 12 predicted proteins | sample MGYA00242989_ERZ507990 | MGnify/ENA primary metagenome ERZ507990 (study PRJEB26167, sample SAMN06115529) | human gut metagenome | host: Homo sapiens | place: China:Fujian | collected 2015-08-26...
CCACAAGCAGGGCTTTGGCGAAGCCGGGGACAAGGGAATGCACGAAGCCTTTGCCCTGCTCAAAGAGGGACGGCTCGGCAAGCGCCCCTTCCGCCTGAAGAATCTGCCCAACTACATCCTCATGGAGCTGTGGATGATCTGGAACATGGTGCCCTACCTGTGGTATCGTCTGGTCGTGGTCAGGTTTGATCTGAAATAATCTGGAAACAAAAACACCCCTGCACAGAATGTGTGAAGCATTCCATGCAGGGGTGTTCTGTCTGATTCCGGTTTTCGGTTATGCCGCCGGGCTCTCAGAGGAAGCCTCGGTACTCTCAGCCGGGGTGCTCTCCGCCGGGGTGCTCTCCGCAGCCTCGTCCGCAGGGGCAGCCCCGTCAGCAACGGCGCTGGCGGCGGCAGAATCGCCTGCGGTGGCAAGGATGGCATCGTTGACCTCGCTCTCAGCCAGCGGGGCGGGCTCCGCGGCAGAGGCTGCACTGTCGGCAGATTCGGGCTTGGTCTCGCTGTCGGTCAGGCCGGTCAGATACCAGCTGCCGCTCTGGCGGCTGAACAGGTAATCCATATACTTGGTGGGCGTGTCGGACAAGTTGTTCAGGATGCTGTCATCGCTGCTCTGGGTGGGGATATAGCCCACGGTAACGTGGAGCAGGCCGTCCTTCTTGAACAGTCTGGTGACGGTAGCGCGGAAGATGCCCACGCTGCCGGTGACGGGGATCTTATAGCACTGGGTCGTCTCGTCAAACTCGATGGTCATATCGTCCATCTCAAAGCTCCTGTGGGTCAGCTTGAAGCTGGGGCCCACCAGCTTTGCCAGATAGGCATCCACATCCACCGAGGGCAGCAGCAGCTGTTCGGTGTCGGGGTCCGTATTGTAGTTGTCAAAGCCTCCCTGGGTCTCCTGGATGCTGTACACACAGCCCCAGACAGCGGCTTCGCGCAGGGTCAGGTCATTGATGTTCTCAATGCCGTCAAAGGGCAGCGGATCAAACAGGACCAGGCCTTCCAGCCGGTCCTCATATTCCGCTTTCTGCTGGGTGTCGTCAAACAGGGTGGCCACACCCTTCACACCGGCCCGCACGACTGTTACAACGCCCACCAGTGCCAGCACGGCGATCAGCAGGCCAAGGGCCTGCCGGGCGCGGCGGCGGTGGAGCCGGGCGTGTTCTTCCGGGGTCATATAGGTCTTCATATCGTTATCGTCTCCTAAATCAGGTCATCTTTTGGGGAAATACCAGCTTTCAGTATACCACAAACTGCCCGCCGGTGCAAAACCCGGGGCGTGGATTTTTTGTGAAAGCGCGATTTATTCCCACGTTTTCCAGATCTCGGGCTGGTAGCCCACGGTGGCCTTTTTGCCGTTGCGCACGATGGGCGTTTTGAAGAGCTGCTGATTCTCGAACAGCTTGTCCTCCTTCTGCCAATCCACCAGTGCATCCAGCAGGGCCAGCGTCTGCTTGTCCTTTGCCGCCGGGTTTACCAGCTGCTCCCAGCCGCCCAGCGCGCGGGCCACGTTCTCAAACTCGCCCCGGCTCATCTCTTTTTCCTTCAGGTCGATCATCTGGAACCTGATGCCCCGCTCCTTGAAATAGCGCTGGGCCTTTTTGGTATCAAAGCACTTGCTGGTGCCAAAGATCTGAATGTTCATCGTTTTTCCTCCTGGATCCTGTGTGCTCTATTGTATCATATCTGCCGGAAAAAACCTAGGGATAATTCATCTTCTTTCCGTCCATACTTGCTTTATCACAAGCCGCCCCTGATATTGAATGAAAGGGGGCTGCCATTTCAGAAAGAGAGGAACTTCCCATGAAAGCATTCGTTGACCCCGATCTCTGCATCGGCTGCACCCAGTGCACCGGGATCTGCCCCGAGGTATTCCAGATGACAGGCATCCTGGCCGTCGCTGTGCCGGGCGAGCTGCCGCCCGACACCGTACCCACCGCCGTGGAAGCCGCACAGGCCTGCCCGGTGAGTGCCATCACCATCTCGGAGTTCACCTGCCTTCCCAACACGGGAGGGCATTTTTGTTTTTTCTGCAAAAATCCCCCGCTGGCCCCCATTTTGTGTTATACTATAAATTGAGTTATAATGCAATGGAGGAGACTGACTATGCGTTTACTGGTCATTGACGGCAACAGCATTGCCAACCGTGCCTTTTACGGCATCAAGCTGCTGACCACCAAGGACGGCCGCTATACCAATGCCATCTTCGGCTTTTTGAATATTATGAATTCCCTGCTCCGGGAGTGTGAGCCCGACGAGGTGGCCATTGCTTTCGATCTGAAGCACCCCACCTTCCGCCACGAAATGTACGACGGCTACAAGGGCACCCGCCACGCCATGCCGGACGAGCTGGCCCAGCAGATGCCCATCCTGAAAGAACTGCTCACCGACCTAGGCTACCGCCAGGTATCAGCAAAAGGCTGGGAGGCCGACGACATTCTGGGCACGCTGGCCGCTGCCTGCGAGGCCCGCAGTGACGACTGCTTTCTGGCCACGGGAGACCGCGACAGCCTGCAGCTGGTGAGCGAAACCACCACCGTGCTGCTGGCCACCAGCGCCATGGGCCGCAGCAAAACGGAGACCATGGATCTGGATGCCATCCACGAAAAGTACGGCATTGAGCCCAAGCAGCTCATCGAGGTGAAGAGCCTGATGGGCGACACCTCCGACAACATCCCGGGCGTGAAGGGCATCGGCGAAAAGACCGCCATGACCCTGGTCAAGAACTTCGGCACTCTGGATAACGTGTACAACCATCTGGACAGCCCGATCATCAAGCCCCGGCAGCGGGAAAACCTGCTGGCCTGCCGGGAGGATGCCTACCTCAGCCACACGCTGGGCACCATCCGCACCGATGCTCCCATCGACACAGCGGAAGGGGCCTACAAGGTGACCGAGGGCAACAAGCCCGCCGCTGTCCGTCTGATGCAGGAGCTGGAGATCCAGACCCTCATCACCCGGTTCGGGCTGGACGGCATCGTTCCGGAACAGGACCCCGATACCCTGCCGGAGGTGGACGCAGCCATTGCGTCCCTGCCCGCAGAGCCCTCCGGCCACTATCTGGTGGCCGCACGCCCCGCCGTTCTGGGCAAAAAGAGCGCGATCGTGCAGCCGGAGGCCTGGTACGCCGTGCAGGACACCACCGTGTATCCCCTCTCTGAGGAGGAACTGGTCTCCCTGCTGGACGACCCCAAGGTGACCCTGGATGTATTCGATTCCGCCCCCCTCTACGCCAGAGCCATGGCCGCAGGCAGCTGGGGCAGCAGCATCGTCTGGGACGGCAAGCTGGCCGCCTACCTGCTGGACGCTTCCGCTTCCCACTATCTGCTCACCACCCTTGCCACCAGCTACCATGCAAGATCGGCGTTCTCCTGTGAGGAGTACCCCGATGCCGGTTTCCTGGCAGACCTGTTCGCCAAAATGAAGGCGGAGATCACTGAAAACGGCGAGGACGAGCTCTACAACAACATCGAGTTCCCGCTGGCACAGGTGCTGGCCGATATGACCCGCACCGGCATCCTTGTAGACCGTAAGGGCATCGAAGCCTTCGGCGTGCAGCTGCGGCAGGAGCTGGACCAGGTGCTGACCCGCATCGAGATGGAGGCGGGCACCTCCGATTTCAACCCCAACAGCCCCAAACAGCTGGGCACACTGCTCTTTGATACCATGGGTCTGCCCCACGGCAAAAAGACGAAGAACGGCTGGTCCACCGATGCCGAGACACTGGAAAAGCTGCGGGACATCCCGCTGGTGGAGGACATTCTCCAGTACCGTGCCTGCCAGAAGCTGAACTCCACCTATGTGGAGGGTCTGCTCAAGGTCATTGGCGAGGACGGCCGCATCCACACCCGTTTCAACCAGACCGAGGCCCGCACCGGGCGGCTCTCCTCTGACAATCCCAACCTGCAGAACATCCCCATCCGCACCGAGATGGGCAGCAAGCTCCGCGCCTACTTTGTGGCAAAGCCCGGCTGCGTGCTGGTGGATGCCGATTACAGCCAGATCGAACTGCGCATCCTGGCCCACGTCACCGGCGACACACACATGCAGGAGGCTTTCCTCTCCGGTGCCGACATCCACCGCAGCACCGCAGCCAAGATCTACAACATCCGGCCTGAGGATGTCACGCCCCGCCTGCGCTCCAGCGCCAAGGCCATCAACTTTGGCATCATGTACGGCAAGGGCGCTTACAGCCTTTCCAAGGACATCGGCGTGAGCGTCAAGGAAGCAGAGGCCTTCCTGCAGACCTATCTGGCCACCTTCCCCAATATCGACGGTTATATGGAAAAGACCATTGCGGATGCCCGCCAGTGCGGCTACGTTTCCACCCTGTTCGGCCGCCGCCGCGCCCTGCCGGAGCTGAACAGCAACAACCACAACATCCGGGCCAGCGGCGAGCGGATGGCCCGCAACACCCCCATTCAGGGCACGGCCGCTGATGTCATCAAGCTGGCCATGGTGCGTGTCTGGCGGCGGCTGCGGGACGAAAAGATGGAAAGCCGCCTGATCCTGACGGTCCACGATGAACTGATCGTGGAAGCCCCGGAAGCTGAGGCCGAAAAGGCCGCGCAGATCCTGCGGGAGGAAATGGAAGGCTGCGTGCACTACGCGGTGCCCCTGAGCACCGATGTGCATACTGGCAAAAACTGGCTGGAGGCCCACTGAACTATGATCGTTTTAGGAATCGAATCCACCTGCGACGAGACCGCCGCATCCCTTGTGGAGGATGGCCGCCGCCTGCTGAGCAACGTCATCTCCACCAGCGTCAAGGAGCAGGCTCTTTATGGCGGCGTGGTCCCTGAGATCGCCAGCCGCCGCCACTGCGAGTTCATCAGCGCCACGGTCAAAAAGGCTCTGCTGGACGCAGGCAAGACCATGGACGATGTGGACGCGGTGGCTGTCACCTTTGCGCCGGGCCTGATCGGCGCGGTGCTGGTGGGTGTGAACTTTGCCAAGGGGCTGGCCTATTCTGCCAACAAGCCGCTGGTTCCGGTGCATCACCTGCGGGGCCACATTGCGGCCCTTTACCTGACCCATCCGGAGCTCAAACCGCCCTTCCTCTGTCTGGTGGCATCCGGCGGCCACAGCCATATCGTGGAGGTGCAGGACTACACCCACTACCACATTCTGGGCCACACCGTGGACGATGCCGCCGGTGAAGCCTTTGATAAGGTTGCCCGCACCCTGGGTCTGCCCTATCCCGGCGGCCCCAGCGTGGCAAATGCTGCCAAAACAGGCGACCCCAAGGCCTATCGCCTGCCGGTGCCTCATGTGGACGGCAAGTACAACGTCAGCTTCTCCGGCCTGAAAACCGCCGTGCTGAACGAGGTAAACAAGGCCCAGATGAAGAACGAGGAGATCAACGTGCCTGATCTGGCGGCAAGCTTTCAGGAGCGCATTGCGGGTATTCTGGCCGAAAAGCTGCTGCTGGCTGCTGCCGACACCGGGGCCAAGCAGGTCTGTCTGGCGGGCGGCGTGGCCGCCAATGGCCGCCTGCGTCAGCTGGTGAACGATGGTGGCCACCATTTCCAAATGTCCAAGCTCTTCAGTTCCGATATCCGTCAACAGTCCTGCCACTTCCTTAAAGGGCATGGAATAACGCTGGGACAGATAACGCATGCTGGCACCCATTTCCCCGTCGGGGCCACCGTACTGGGAGATGATGACCTGGGCCAGTTTGGCATTGGGTTCCTTGATATTTACAGGGAACTGTAATCTTTTCTCATAACTCCACATCAGTTACATCCTCCTTCCCAGGGTAAGGGAGCGTTGCCCCAGCGCCACTCCTTGTTACTTTCTGCCAGATCTTTCCGCAGGGGGTAATATTCTCTGGAGAATTCCCGCTCCATCTGTGTCTTGATTCTGGCATAATGGTTGAAATACTCCATGGCATTCCGGTCTGTGGGGTGAGTGTCCAGATACAGCATCAGATCCGTCAGAACGAAGTCGGCAATGCCGATGTCGTGCAGCATTTTTTCTTCACTGTTCATTTTACGCATCTCCTTCCGGTAAAAGGTTTGTCAAGCTCCGGAAAAATGGTACCCGCCTGGTAGCCTTTTTCCAGATTCTCATACATTTTGGTGAAATGCTGCCAGGGAACATAGGCCATGGCCAGTGGATATTTTTCAAAATGTTCTTCAAAAGAATAGTCTTTCATAGCAATCCTTTCCAATAATTCATTTAATATATGGTATGATCGGACGAAAAAATAGTGCCAAATAAATAGATGATACAAATTGGATACAAAGATGAGATATGCTATAATAAACTCACCCATAGAAAGTCCACATGACTGCTTGCAGGCAAGGTGTACTTTCTATGAGGGGAGTAAACAGACATGAACAAGTAGGACGGTAGTCCGGATTGTGAATGTCTGTTACGATTTCGAGAGTGCGATAGCACGGAGAAATCGTATTATAAAACAAGCGGCTGCGAAGCAGACATTTGTTTTTCTTGCACTATTAGCGAACGAATATCCTGCGAAGCAGGATGTAGAGTGCGATAGCACGAATTCGTGAGCTTATGAAATGTGGTCGAGGGACAGGGAAATGCTTAGAATATTAATTGCAGAAGATGAGGAGCCCATTGCCAATCTGATCCGGATCAATCTGACGAGAGCCGGGTACCAGTGCACCTGGGCACCGGACGGACAGACCGCAGCGGATCTTATGGAGCGGGAGAAATTCGATCTGGCACTTTTGGATATCATGCTGCCGGGAATCAATGGTTATGAACTGATGGATTATGCGAAAGCCTGTGAGCTTCCGGTGATCTTTCTGACAGCCTTGGGTTCTACGGAACATAAAGTAAAAGGGCTTCGCATGGGCGCAGATGATTATCTGCCGAAGCCTTTCGAGATCGTGGAGCTTCTGGCCAGAGTAGAGGCAGTGCTGCGCAGATATCATAAGACGGAGACGATGATACAGGTCAACAATGTAACTATAGATACGGCATCCCACAGAGTGACACTGGATGGAGAAGAAATCTATCTGACACCGAAGGAATTTGATCTTCTGTTATTGTTTGCAAGAAATAAAAACAGGGCTTTGTACCGGGAGACTATATACGAGACCGTATGGGGCGGTGAATATATGGGACAGAGCCGCACGGTGGACCTGCATGTACAGCGGCTGAAGAAAAAACTGCACTGGGAAGAGATGATCGTGGCAGTATATAAAGTGGGGTATCGGTTGAATGAAGTTCGCTCATAAATTGTTTTTTTCAGTGATTGCGCTTCTTACAGTGATTTTTCTGCTCTTTGGAACTTTCATGCTGTCTTCCTATTTTGACCGGATGCTGGAACGGGAGACAGAACAGGGAAAACGGGAAAATCTTTTGTTTCAGACCATATATGATATGGTGTATCAGAATATGGAAAAATACGGCGCGGAATTTGCGGGGATCCAGGCTGGAAATTCCGCTACAGAACGGATGACGGATCAGAACGGTACGGAATGTATGATCCTTGAAACAGATGGCACGATCACTCTGGAGGGCAGCCTGAAACTGCCACAGGATGAGATCAGGAGGCTTGCGGAGGAAATGCTCCGGACTATGGATCCCGGTGCAGATCAGGTCTACGGAGTCCGCAAGGTAGGAACGTGTTATTATCTGCTCAGCATCATCACAGATCAGGCGACGGATTCGGCAGATACGGTATATCTAGGGATCCTGAAGGATCTGAGCGGCATTTATGAAGAACGGAGTAGTATGATGCGGCAATATGGTATTGCGCTGGCAGGTCTGTTGGTGATCGGTGGTCTGGCAGCTTTTTTGCTGTCCAGATATCTGACCCGCCCCATAGAGCAGTTAAACCGCACTGCGGGAAGGATTGCAGGAGGGGATTTTGAGAAGAGAGCTGTCTATCAGGGCACAGATGAGATCGGAGAACTGTCCAGGAGCTTTAACCGGATGACGGACAGACTGGTACGTCAGATGGAGGAAAAAGAGCTGGAAGCAAAACAGAAGGAAGATTTTACGGCGGCATTTGCCCATGAACTCAAGACACCGCTGACTTCTATCATCGGATATGCGGATATGCTGAACTCCTATGAACTGACAGAACAGGAGCGGGGCGAAGCCACCTATTATATTTTCAGCCAGGGAAAACGTCTGGAAAGTCTGTCTCACAAATTGCTGGAGCTGGTGGGAATGGACAGACAGGAATTGGAATTCAAGAAGATTCAGACGAAAGAACTGGAGGAAAATATTCGGGATACGATGCGGATCCCCTTTGGACGTAAAAGGATCCGGGGGAAGATCGATCTGGAAAGAGGAGTGATCTGGGGGGACAGGGATCTGCTTCTGTCACTGTTATATAATCTGTTGGATAATGCCGTAAAGGCTGTGGAAGAAGGCGGATTTATTCTGATGAAGGGAAGTAAGCGCACACAGGGATATGAGATCAAGGTGGTAGACAACGGCAGGGGGATCCCTCAGGAAGAGATCGCGAGGATCACGGAGGCTTTTTATATGGTGGATAAGTCCAGATCCCGCAAGGAGGGCGGAGCCGGTATCGGAATGGCTCTCTGTCAGAAGATCATTACCCTGCATCAGGGGGAACTGAAGATTGACAGCAAGCTTGGAGAAGGCACGGTAATGCGGTTATATTTTCCCGGGGAAATACATGCTGTAAAAAATAAAAGCAACAGGGGAGCAAAAGGCGGAATATGAAAAAACAGGAGAATAAGAACCGGCGCAATTTCCTACTATGTATGGGCGGACTGCTCGTGCTGATCGTATTTGCATTCGCAGGACCGGAAGGGCTGTTACGATTGCAGGATAAAAGTAGGCTGACCAGGTCAGTCAGTATATCGAATACAGGAACGGATTATACCGTCTGGAAGGAAGAGTATGAGACAGACACCGTGCGCAGACTTCAAAATCTGGCAGACGGTATCGCTTTGGGAAAACAGTACTATATCTCTGAACAGGATTATGAAGCTGCAACGGATGGTGAAATATATAGTCTGATCGATGAATATATTTTAAATACGGAATGGAATTACACTTTTCAGGATATGGGTGTGATCCCGGAGGATTATTTTTTCAAAAATATGGATACAGATCATATTTCCATCAAACGATATATTTTGTATGATGAAAAGCTGTCGGATGGAGTCGCGATCATGGCCTATGACATCTGTATGCGCATGAAGGAAGAGGAGGTTACGGGAGTCAGTATAGAGTGTGTCGTGGATTCTGAGACCGGAACACTCTATGCCATGAAGGTTGTATTGGAAGATGAGACAGAACCTGTCACCTGGGATGATATTGGTGCAGATGCCCCTTATTATTTTATCACTGATTATATGCAGTCCTATCTGCATGATTATAATTCCGGGACCTATATTGAAATCGAAGGAGAGGAGCCTGATGATACCAATGCACAGATCATGTGGGATAAAAAGGCTGAAATAGAAGCGAAGGAGCAGACAACCATGGGAAACGACAACGGTGAGTATACGTGTGAGCTGGAATACGGAGAGCATAAGCTGCATCTGACCGCAACACTGCTCAATGCTTCCGAAGGACAACTGGAGAAAGGCATCGGATATCTGTTCGGGATCCGTGAGATCGCAGAAAAGATACCGGGTTTTTTGCCGGATATCCAGTAAATACATTCCGGAAAATACAGGAATCCGGAAAAGCAGCCGGACAGTGATAGCAACGGTATAAAATAGAAAAATAAAGAATATATTTTAGAAAATAAGTCGGGGAGATACGACTGTTTATGATCACAGGAATAAAAAAACTTTTACAGCAGGCAGACCGGATCATATGGGGACCCTGGCTTATTTTTTTGTTGCTGGGAACCGGCTGTTATCTGATGCTTAGCTTACGATTTCTTCCCTTGAAGAATCTGCCTGCTGCACTCAGGCGTGTGTTTTTGCCAGAAAGCCGGAAGGGAACAGAGGGCAGGGGAGTATCTTCGTTTTCTTCCCTGACCACGGAACTGGCGGCCACCATTGGAACGGGAAATATTGTAGGGGTAGCCACTGCCATGGTACTGGGAGGGCCGGGTGCTCTGTTCTGGATGTTACTGTCCGGGATCATCGGGCTGTCGACCAAACTGGTAGAAAGTACACTGTGTGTCAGGTATCGTGTCCAAAACTCAAAGGGGGAACCGGCAGGCGGTCCGATGTATGTACTGCAAAATGCATTCCCACAGAAAACGGCAGGCAGGATCCTCGCCATGCTGTTTGCAGCATTTGCTGTGCTGGCTTCCTTCGGCATGGGAAATATGACACAGGGAAATTCTATTGCGGAGGCACTTTCGGTGACGTTTCAGGTAAAACAGACAGTCACGGGAATTGTGTTAAGTCTGCTTACGATTCTGGTGATTCTGGGAGGGATAGGAACCATTGCGAAGGTGACGGAATATCTGGTGCCCTGTATGGCAGTGTTTTATCTGTTTGGAACAGGAATGGTGATCTTTACCCATTTTAAGAATCTTCCCGCCGGTGTGGTGCAGATCCTGTGGGGAGCTTTCTGCCCGGAGGCTATGACAGGAGGGGCGGCAGGGACGATGCTTGCAGTGGAAAACGGAATCGCCCATTCCGGAAGAATGGCGATGCGCTATGGGGTCTCCAGAGGTGTTTTCTCAAATGAAGCGGGACTGGGGGCGGCGGGAATCAGTGCTGCTGCCGCAGATACGTCAGATGCGGTGCATCAGGGATATATCAGCATGACGGGTGTCTTTATTGATACCATTGTGATCTGCTCTCTGACGGGGCTTGCCATTGCGGCCAGTGGAATGCTGGGGCAGAGGGACCCCCGGGGAGAAGTCCTGAACGGTACAGCTCTCATGATCGCTGTTTTTTCAGATACTTTCGGCAGAACAGGGGAATGGATGCTCACAATCTCCATTGTACTGTTTGCATTTGCCACGATTATCGCCTGGGAATATCAGGGGGAGAAAGCTTTTGAGTATCTGACGGGCGGCTGTGACCGAACCCAGTGGTATCGCCTGGGCTATGGACTGGTCACTTTTTTGGGAGCGGTCTGCTCGCTGGAAGCGGTGTGGGATTTTTCGGATATTTGTAACGGACTGATGGCAGTACCGAATCTGCTGGCGGTACTGATGCTGTCAAGAGGGATCTGTCGGGAAATACGGAAATATAATTTCCAAGAAATATAATTTCCAAGAAATATAAAATTTGAAATTAATGATTGAAGGGTTGCCGACACCATGATATGATAAATAAGATACAGCTGTCCGCGTTTATAAGAGCGTAAGAGAGGACAGTTGTATTTGTGTATACGATGAGCCAGGTACAGATTTGTGCTTGCACAAGGATCTGTATTTGGCGAATGTACATCATCGAGCTTTTAAGCGAGATGGTGTATAAGTTAAGGAGTGAGATTATGGACAAGACCATTGAAAATTTTTTACGATATGTAAAGATCGATACCCAGTCCAGTGAAGAAAGCACCACCATCCCCAGTACCATGAAACAACATGATCTGGCCAGACAGCTGGTGAGCGAACTGGAGGCCATGGGGGCCGCAGAGATCACTTATGACAAGGAGCACTGTTATGTCTATGCCACGATTCCGGCATCTGCAGGCTGCGAGAAAGCTCCGGTACTTGGCTTCATTTCCCATATGGATACCTCTCCGGCGGTGACGGATACCAATGTGAAGCCCCGGATCGTAGAGCATTATGACGGAAAAGATATCGTACTGAATACAGCAGAGAATATCGTTATGAAGACAGCGGATTTTCCGGAACTGTTAAATTATGTGGGGAAAGATCTGATCGTGACCGATGGGACGACTCTGCTTGGCGCGGATGACAAGGCAGGAGTGGCTGAGATCATGACTATGGCAGAAGACTTGTTAAAACATCCTGAGAAAAAGCACGGCAAGATCCGCATTGGTTTCACCCCGGATGAGGAAGTCGGTGCCGGAGCGGATCATTTTGACGTAAAACTGTTCGGTGCAGATTATGCGTATACCGTAGACGGTGGTGCGCTGGGTGAACTGGAATATGAGAATTTTAATGCCGCCGGGGCAAAGCTTCATGTATATGGCAGAAGTGTGCATCCCGGTTCCGCCAAAGGCAAAATGAAAAATGCCATTCTGATCGCGCAGGAGTTCCAGAAGCTGCTGCCGGTAGAGCAGAATCCAATGTATACCGAAGGCTATGAGGGCTTCTTCCATCTGGATGCTATAAGCGGCAATGTGGAGGAAGTTACTGCGGACTATATTATCCGTGATCATAACAGACAGCTGTTTGAACAGAAAAAAGAGTTGTTCTTGTCCTGTGCGGATTTCCTGAACCGGAAGTATGGGGAAGGTACCGCTATAGTGGATATGAAAGATTCTTATTATAACATGCGGGAGATCATGGAGCAGCATATGCATCTGATCGACAATGCGAAAGCTGCCATGGAAGAGCTGGGAATCGAGCCCAAGGTATCGCCCATCCGCGGCGGTACCGACGGCGCCAGACTGTCCTTCATGGGGCTGCCCTGCCCGAACCTGTGCACCGGCGGAGAAAATTATCACGGCAGATATGAGTATGCCTGTGTACAGTCCATGGAAAAAACAACCGGACTATTGATCGCCATTGCAGCAAAATACGCAGACAGATAATAGATACCGATATTTAGAAAGGCAATATTTTTTATATGATAAATGTAACACAAATGAACGAAACCGACAGACAGTATTATTTTATGGAGAAAGCCTCCGGTCATGTGGCAAAGCTTGGAGAAGAACTGGGCAGAAGGCCTACCTGCTGTGTGACTACTTTTGGATGTCAGATGAATGCCAGGGATTCGGAAAAACTGGTGGGAATCCTGGAAAAAGTCGGCTATGAGATCATTGAAGATGAGAATGCGGACTTTGTGATCTATAATACCTGTACGGTGAGAGATAACGCCAACCAGCGTGTCTATGGAAGACTGGGAGTATTAAACGGCTATAAAAGGAAAAATCCTCATATGAAGATCGCATTGTGCGGCTGTATGATGCAGGAACCCACCGTGATCGAGAAGATTAAAAACAGTTACCGCTTCGTGGATCTGATCTTCGGAACTCATAATATTTTCAAATTCGCAGAGCTGTTATGCTCCCTGTTTGAAAATGAGGGAATGGTCATTGATATCTGGAAGGATACGGACAAGATCGTGGAAGATCTGCCGGTAGAGAGAAAATATTCTTTCAAATCCGGTATCAATATTATGTTCGGCTGCAATAATTTCTGCAGCTATTGTATTGTCCCCTATGTCCGCGGCAGGGAGCGAAGCCGTAATCCGAAGGATATCATCCGGGAGATCGAGGGACTGGTGGCAGACGGCGTTGTGGAGATCATGCTGCTGGGACAGAATGTAAATTCCTACGGTAAGAATCTGGAAGAGCCCATTACCTTTGCACAGCTTTTGCAGGAAGTAGAAAGAGTCGAGGGATTGGAGAGGATCCGTTTCATGACCTCCCACCCCAAGGATCTGTCGGATGAGCTGATCGAGGTGATGAAGCATTCCAAGAAGATCTGCAGGCACCTCCATCTTCCTTTGCAGTCGGGGTCCACGAAGATATTAAAAGCAATGAACCGTCGTTATACCAAGGAGCAGTATCTGGAGCTGGCGGAGAAGATCCGTAAGGAGATTCCTGATATGGCGATCACTACAGATATTATCGTAGGATTCCCCGGGGAGACAAAGGAAGACGTAGACGAGACCATCGATGTGATCCGTCGCGTAAAATACGACAATGCCTTTACCTTTATCTATTCCAAACGAACAGGAACACCGGCGGCAGCCATGGAACAGGTGCCGGAAGAACTGGTAAAGGAGCAGTTTGACCGGGTGCTTAAGACTGTGCAGGAGACAGC
>ENA-UERY01001553-UERY01001553.1-human-gut-metagenome-genome-assembly--contig:-NODE-1553-length-13824-cov-2.102932_pt1 | contig 13824 bp, 18 predicted proteins | sample MGYA00242989_ERZ507990 | MGnify/ENA primary metagenome ERZ507990 (study PRJEB26167, sample SAMN06115529) | human gut metagenome | host: Homo sapiens | place: China:Fujian | collected 2015-08-26...
GTTTATCGGAAGGTATGCACAAGGCGTTGGGGCGTTATTATCTCTCGGGCAAATTGGGAAAGGAAGACGAACTTTTGGTTCGTGAGGTGCTGAAGGGCTATGCTTCCCTTCGTGTGGAGACCGACGTGATGCGTTGCAAGGTTTACTCATTACTCCTTCCGGCCTATAAGCTGTTGGATCAGGAAGAGGAGTTTGAACGCTTGTATTCCACCCTACGCAATATGCTTCCATTGGTTAAGGCAGTGAATTCTCGTGCCTTGCTGCTCGTCACGCTTTACGGCTGCACGAATAGCAACCTGTATTACCGTATGGCGCATGAGCTGGTAGATCCCTGGCGGGATGACCCTTCGCCTAAGAGAAGCAAGGCCTTGTTGATACAGCGTTTACACGATTACGATATTTGGCTAAAACATTAAATAGTAGACTGTCATGAGAAAGGAAAGCGAAACTCCCTCCGGTATCCGTTTGATGCTATTGCTGAAAGGGCATTTGAGAGAGATCATGAATCGTGAGTGTGCGAATCAGACCTCGATCCATTTATATTGTACGGGATCTTATTGGGTCGCGTTCGAACGTTCCGCTTATCAATTGCGTCGTGCCTTTCCGGATAGTGAGATCACGCCGATGCGCCTGTACGCTTATCCTTTTCCGGTTGTCATGGTTTCCGTAACGGATCGTTCCCTTCGTTTGTATGAACGAAAACATATAGCTAAGCAGAACGGGGCGGATTACAAGTTATTGACTGTACCTGAACTCTCCGCTCCCGCCTACCAAGCGTGGCATTCGAGGGAGGTGAAGGGACTCCCTGCGTTAAACTAATCGGAAAACTCGTTCACGACATTAAAACAGGGACAGGATTTCGACGGGTCCAAGTCTTGATGTCCCACGATTAGGGCTTTGGGGAATCGCTGATGCAATTCACGAAACAAACCCTGTAGGGCTTCTCGTTGGGCTTCCGTTCGGGTATCCATGGGAGTCTTTCCATCGTTGGCGAGTCCTCCGATATAGCAAACCCCGATACTGTACCGATTGTGGTTCTTACAATGAGCGCCCACTTGTTCAAGGGGCTTACCGATCTCGATCGTACCATCGGTCGGGATAACGAAGTGATATCCGCAGCCTTTCCAGCCGAGAGAGCGATGCAGATGGTCGATGTCCATCATCCGTAAAGTGCTGCCCTGCCTATTGGCAGAGCAATGCACGATAATCAGCGTGATGGTTCTCATCCGATCCAACCGCTAGCGGCTCCACCGGCAGCACCGGTGATGACCAGTTCGACAATACGGATGATGTAGAGCAAGACGCTCTTCCAATTTGTTTTTTTCATACTTGTAGTCTTTAAATAAATGAATAAAATAAGCTTCATGGTTTAAGAGCCGTATTTCTCAATGGTAGGATTTAGATCTCATCAGGAGATTCTGAGTCTCCTTTCTTCAATGCAGCCAAGTCCACCGTGTCTTTATTCTCTTTTACCGCCTTCAGCGAGGCGGCTTGGATCGCACGGCTGGTTACTAGGTTGAATTCTGCCTTAGAACGTAGGTTCTCGAAGTCTATACCCGGATTGAATAGAATGTTCACCGCCTTGATATTATCGCTGGAGAAGTCCTTGAGTGTAGCGGCCGGCTCGCAGGTGATGGAGATACTAAAGATTCCTAGTTCGCCGAATTGTACCTTGTAGCCGTTCAGCAATTGTTCCACTAGACATGAGCAGGTGTCGCTTACCACGCCTTTTACCGTGCCGCGTGTGAAAACACCGTTGTGATCTGAGATGTGCTTCACGAAATCATCGAAACTCATCACTTTCGTCACTTGGTTCTTGGCGTACGCCTGTTCCTTTGCGGTCTCATCCAGTGGACTTTTCCACATGTAAGTTGAATAATTAATCATACTTCTTTTTTTTAAAAGATTAAACTTATTGTTGACAATGCGAAAGTACAACCCCCGGATAGCGAAATCAAATCCGTTGATAACCGTTGACAAACTGTTTACTTTTCATTGACAAACGATTCATATATACCTTATGTCTGATATAACGATTACCATACACGGCGGCAATAACCAGATACTCCCCAACGCTACGGAAGCCATCCAGAACTTCTGTGGGGGAATATTGCGGGGAGACCTCCCTAGAAGAGGGGGACGGTAGATCCGGTCTCATGCCTGAAACGATCCGTTTTCGTGCCTATATAAATAAAGAAGAGGATCTGGAACGCTATCTTGCGCAGATCGTCGAGTGCCGGACGGTTACCGAGTTGGCCCAAGTCATTCTGGTCATGCAAGAGAACGAGCTGAAAATAACCCCCGAGGAGATGGTCAAAGAGCGTTTCATCCGCCTCTTTCTACCCATCACCCCCCGAATCACGAAGGGTAAAAGCGTCAGCAACATCCGTGCCCGTATCAACGATGCGTGGAGCAGTCGTCTCAGACACCGCTCAACTGGCCGTTTTTGAGAAGATATACTGCATATGCCCGAGGATATATACTGCGTTAGGCAATTGATATATACTTCATAGGGCAATTCATATATACCTCGTTTTCCAAGGGAAACGAAAAGTGATAACCTTACTGAAAAAATTACGATATGACAGAAAACCATGAGCGGGCGGAACAAGCACGTTTCGTCTTCCATATCTACGGTTGCAATGTGCAGATCGTGCCCAATGCAACCCATGCGATCCAAATCATCCACCAAGGTGATGGTACGATCTTGCGGACGGAAAGCTGTATTACGCCCGCCGCTTCGGGACGCCACGAGTCACAGGCGCCGCCGTTGGGAAAAGTTAGGGCATTGAATATAAAACAAACAAAATACAAATGATGGATTTTCATAAGGGCAGATGGCGATTGGCCTTAGGCCGTCTGGTGAATTTGCGGTATATCAACCGTTGGATCATTTTTAGTGCGGACCTTTTCGTCTCGCTTTCCGTATCGTTGCTGGGCGTACTAGGAATGTTCTCCATTCTGCATATACGTATTGGAGAGTCTGATGTGCTGAAAGTGGGCCTCTCCTCATTTGTGGCCAGTATCGTTTCGTTCTTGCTGTTCAAAGCATATCATGGGGTTATTCGCCATTCCACGCTGCGTGGCTTGTGGCGGATCGGTGGTGCTGCGATCGGCAAGTCGCTCTTGATGTTCCTGCTGCTTTGGCTGTTGAAAGCCCGTTTCAGCCCTCCTATCTATTGGTTGGGTGGAATTATGGACAGTACGTTGACGATCGTGATGTTGGTTACGTTGCGTGTCTTCGTGATTAATGTCTATAACAGCGTCCTCCTGCAACTAGGCAAGAAACGCAAGCGGGTACTGGTCTTTGGCACGGAGGAGGAGAGCGTGATGATCGCTACCTCGGCGAACCGTCAGGTATTCATGCAGAATTATAGCATCATGGGCTTCCTTTCCTTTGGCAATTCCAAGAAAAGCATCCGGATTGCAGAGTTACCGGTCTACCAGATCGAGAACGTGGAGGATCTGTATCGCTTGATCCCTCGCAACAGCTTGGATGGCGTTCTCTTCCCGAATATAAAGGTTGCCCATCAGGAGCGTGACCGTTTGATCCGTTATTGCGAGCAGGCCTCATTGAAGACGTTGGTAGTTCCGGAGATGGAGGAGCTACGTGGAGGTGAGGCGAAGCGTTCGGTCCGTGAGATCCGTATCGAGGATTTGTTGGGTCGTGAGGAGATCCATATTAATCTGGACGAAATCGGCAATCTGTTGGAAGGGAAGACCGTGCTTGTCACGGGAGCCGCCGGCAGTATCGGTAGCGAGATCTGTCGCCAGCTGGCTCATTTCCCGATTAAGAAGTTGGTTTGCTTCGACTCCGCTGAGACCCCGATGCATAATCTCCGTCTGGAATTGGAAGAGAAATACAAGGGACTAAACTTTGTCCCGGTGATCGGCGATGTCCGTAGCCCGGACCGTGTGGATTATGTGTTCCGCAACTGGCATCCCCAAGTAGTGTTCCATGCGGCGGCCTACAAGCATGTCCCTTTAATGGAGGAGAACCCCTGCGAGGCGATTCGAACAAACGTGTTCGGTACTCGTGTGATGGCGGATGCCGCTGTAAGCTATGGTGTGGAGAAATTTGTGATGATCAGTACGGATAAGGCGGTGAACCCCACGAACATCATGGGCTGTAGCAAGCGCTTGGCCGAAATCTATGTACAGAGTCTGAGCCTTGCGATCGAGCGAGGAGAGGTGAAAGGCGAGACGCGTTTCATTACGACCCGCTTTGGAAACGTATTGGGTAGCAACGGTTCGGTTATCCCCCGTTTCCGTGAACAAATCGCTCAAGGAGGTCCCGTGACGGTCACCCATCCCGATATCATCCGCTACTTCATGACCATCCCGGAGGCTTGCCGTCTGGTATTAGAGGCCGGTACAATGGGCAAGGGTGGTGAGATCTTTATCTTCGATATGGGTGAGCCGGTGAAGATAGCGGATTTGGCGAAGCGTATGATTGAACTGTCCGGATTGCAGGTAAACAAGGATATCGAGATCAAGTACACTGGCCTTCGTCCCGGTGAGAAACTATATGAGGAGCTATTGAACAACAAGGAGAACACGAAAGAGACCCCTCACGAGAAAATTCGGGTGGCGGCGGTTCGTGAGTATGACTATAAGGATGTGATAACACATATCCATGTATTAATCGAATTATCCCTTCGTGTCCAGATCCTCCCGATGGTGAGGGAGATGAAAGCATTCGTGCCTGAGTTCAAGAGCCAGAATTCTCGGTTTGAGGAGTTTGATTGAGGAGGGAATATTTCAAGGAGAAATGTTTGTGGTAAAAGGAATTGACTATATTTTCATACAATCAATTTGATATGCAAGCATCTATTTTGGATGAATAAACAAAAGAATATGGAAGCGACAGTATTTAATCCCGTGCAACAACATCTGTTGAAGTTTTTTGCTTTTGATGGCTCGGAGGAAAAGCTATTAGAGATGAAAGCGGTTTCGACGAAATATTTCTCGCAAAAATTGGACAAACGTTTGGATGAGTTATGGGATTCGAGAGGTTTCAATCAGGAGAAGCTTGACGAGCTGAGGACAATACACCTTCGTACAGATTTGAACGATGAGTAAAATCGTATTGGATACGAATAGTTTGATTCAAAGTCTTCCGAGTAGAAACCGATATCATTGAATATGGCAGTCGTTCTTAGATGACGCAAATGAATTATGTGCATCTGAAAGATCCTTAATGAAAATGAAGAAATATTAGAGCAACTGACGGGAAAAGAGATGACTAAACTAACCTTAGATGTTATTTTGAACAATCTATATATCAGCTTCCTTACTCCTTATTATAAGTTTAATTTGATAAAATCAGATCCTGATGACAATAAATTCGTGGATTGTGCGGTTATCGCAAACGCGAAGTTCATTGTGACGGAGGATCGTCATTTTGATGTATTGAAAGAATGCCCATTCCCAAGGATTGAGGTTATCGGACTGGATCTTTTTCTGCAATCTCTGATATAAATAGTTGTAATGAAAATTTTAGTAACCGGCGCCCGAGGGTTCGTCGGTCGGAATCTTGTGTCCCAATTGCGTAATATCCAATCGGGAAAGGCAGGGTGTTATGGCGATCTAGTGGTGGATGCCGTATATGCGTATGATATAGATTCTACTCCCGAGGAGTTGGATCGGTATTGTAAGGATTGTGATTTCGTGTTCAACTTGGCTGGGGTGAACCGTCCGCAAAAACAAGAAGAGTTTATGCAAGGTAACTTTGGTTTTGCCTCTACTCTGCTCGATACCTTGAAGAAACATCATAATAACTGTCCGGTGATGATTTCCAGTTCGATACAGGCAACCTTGGCCGGCCGTTTTGGTACTTCTGAGTATGGAAAGAGTAAGAAGGCGGGAGAGGAACTGATGTTTAAATACGGCGAGGAAACCGGTGCCAAGGTGCTGGTGTATCGTTTTCCGAATCTTTTCGGGAAATGGTGTCGTCCAAACTACACCAGCGCAGTTGCTACCTTTTGCCATAATAGGGCACACGACCTGCCTATTATGGTGAACGATCCGGCGGTGGAATTGGAGTTGCTTTACATTGATGATTTGCTAGAGGAGATGATATCCGCCTTGAAAGGAGAGGAGCATCGTTGTATGTTTGACGGGGTGGATACGATCTTGGAACCAGAGGGTCGTTATTGTGCAGCTCCGGTCACACATAAAGTAACATTGGGTGAGATCGTCCGTTTGCTGGAGGAATTCAAGAGTCAACCCGCTACCTTGGTGGTTCCGGAGATTCCGCAGGGTAGCTTTGCCAAGAAGCTGTATAGTACCTTTTTGAGTTACCTACCTAAAGAGAAGGTTTCGTTTCCTCTAAAGATGAATGTGGATCAGCGTGGTAGTTTCACGGAGTTGTTTCGTTCGAGGAATTGCGGGCAGGTGAGTGTCAATATCTCCAAGCCGGGTATCATCAAAGGACAGCATTGGCATCATTCCAAATGGGAGTTTTTCATAGTAGTTTCCGGGCATGGCTTGATACAAGAGCGTAAGATCGGTACAGACGAGGTGATTGAGTTTGAGGTGAGTGGAGAAAAAATAGAGGCGGTACACATGCTGCCGGGCTATACGCATAATATCATCAATCTCTCTGATACGGAGGACTTGGTAACGGTGATGTGGGCGAACGAGAGTTTTGATCCCCGTCGTCCGGATACCTATTTTGAAACTGTAAAATAACGGCAAGCTCAAGTTGCTCATTATTGTAGGGACGCGTCCGGAGATTATCCGTCTGGCGGCGGTTATCAATAAATGTAGGAAATATTTTGATGTGGTTCTGGCTCATACAGGGCAGAACTATGATTACAACTTGAATGGGATTTTTTTCAAGGATCTGAAGCTGGCTGATCCCGAGGTCTATCTGGATGCCGTAGGCGATGACTTGGGTGCGACAATGGGGAATATCATTGATAAGAGTTACAAATTGATGGTGGAGATCAAGCCGGACGCTGTATTGGTGTTAGGAGATACCAACTCCTGTTTGAGCGTGATTGGTGCCAAACGTCTACATATCCCTATCTTTCACATGGAGGCTGGAAACCGCTGTTTCGATGAGTGCCTGCCGGAGGAGACCAACCGCCGCATCGTGGATATCATCAGTGACGTGAATATTTGCTATAGTGAGCACGCCCGCCGTTATTTGAATGCCAGTAGTGTGGCTCCGCAACGCACCTACGTGAGCGGTTCACCCATGGCGGAAGTGTTACATGAGAATCTTACCGAGATAGAAACAAGTGATGTGCATGAACGATTGGGCTTGAAGAAGGGTAAGTATATCTTGCTAAGTGCCCACCGGGAGGAGAATATCGATACAGAGAAGAACTTTAACTCGCTCTTCACTGGTATTAATGCTCTGGCAGAGAAATATGATATGCCAATCTTGTACAGTTGTCATCCAAGAAGTCGAAATCGTTTGGAGAAGAGTGGCTTTAAGCTCGATCATCGTGTGATCCGCCAGGAACCGTTGGGCTTTCATGACTACAATTGTCTTCAGATGAATGCTTTCTGTGTTGTTTCAGATAGCGGAACGTTACCGGAAGAGAGCAGTTTCTTTACTAGCGTGGGTCATTCTTTTCCCGCTGTTTGTATCCGTACCTCTACAGAACGTCCGGAGGCATTGGACAAGGGTTGCTTCGTATTGGCGAGTATCAACACGCAGGATCTGTTACAAGCCGTAGATCTGGCAGTCGAGATGAACTTGAACGGTGATCACGGTTTACCTGTACCGAACTATACCGATGAAATTGTATCCACCAAAGTGGTGAAACTGATCCAAAGTTACGCCGGTGTGGTGAATAAGATGGTTTGGAGGAAAGAATAAATACGTATTCTGTTTTTATAAATACTATTAATGATGAATATCCTGTTTCTGACAATGGTGTCAGGCCTGAAAAATATAGAGACGAGCGGTATTTATACGGACTTGATGCGGAAATTTCGAGACAAAGGGAATGAAGTATATATCATTTATCCTAGGGAACGTAGATTAGGTTTACCAACAGAGGTTAGTCATAAAGGCAAGGTACATTTATTGGGAGTTAAGACCTTGAATCTTACTAAAACGAATCTGATCGAGAAAGGATTGGGGCAGGTGATGTTGGAGCGTCAATTCAAGTCGGCGTTAGAAAAACATTTTGGGCAGATTAAGTTTGATGTTATTCTCTATTCCACTCCGCCCATTACTTTTACAAAAGTGATTCGGTATGTCAAAAGGCAGAATCCTAAGGCAATGAGTTATCTTTTATTGAAGGATATCTTTCCTCAAAATGCTGTGGATTTGGGGATGTTAACCAAGGATGGCTTGAAAGGATTCCTCTATCGGTCATTTCGGGAAAAGGAAAAAGATTTATATCGGATCTCTGATTACATCGGCTGCATGAGCCCGGCGAATGTGAGGTATGTGATAGGACATAATCCGGAGATTGATCCAGCTATAGTGGAGATAGCCCCGAACTCATGCGATGTACCTTCCGAGATTCCCGTTGAGTATGAGGACACTGCCCATATTCGTCAAAAATATGGATTGCCAGCAAATAAGCCAATATTTATCTATGGCGGCAATATGGGGAAACCGCAAGGAATACCTTTCCTCATAGAATGCATGGAAGCGGTGTGTGAGAGAGAGGATTGTCATTTCGCAATTGTGGGTAATGGCACGGAATATCCACGGCTGGAAACTTTTATGCTGGAGCGTAAGCCTAAATCAGTCTCTCTTTTTAAGCATTTACCCAAGGAGGATTACGACCGGCTTGCCAAAGCTTGCGATGTGGGGTTGATTTTCTTGGATTATCGTTTTACCATTCCCAATTATCCCAGCCGGTTATTGCCCTACTTGATGGAGCGTAAACCTATTATAGCGGTGACAGACCCTATTTGTGATATGGGTACATTGGCGGAGGAGAATGGATATGGTTTCTACTGCCCAAGTAACTCAATAGAGACATTCGTGAAATCCATAGATAAAATGTTGGTCTCGGATATACGACAAATGGGTGAAAATGGGTATCAGTTCTTTTTAGATAACTATACCACCGAACATACCTATGAGACGATCATGAAGCATATAGAATAATATTTATTCCATTTTTGTGAATCCGGAAGAAAATGTTTTTCTTTGTTTATGGGTGGCTCATACCCATAAATGAAAACAGGCGAATTAAACGTTTAAAATAGATATAAAAGTGCTTGAAAAGTTTGAGAAACTCATTGAAAAGATTGAGATCCTCTTGCCTGTTGGTGACGAGGAGACTATTGATGCTGCATTTCATGAATTGCTTGATGAAGTCGCATCATATACGAATAATGAGTATCGTACATTTAACGATTTTCAGCTGTTTTTTGTGACGAACCGTCTCTTAGCAAAAAACTTCATCAGAAAGAACGATAATTTGACTCTGATGATCAGAGCTGTGGAATGGAGGCTGGCCTACGAAGATATAATTTCGAATGCTGATTTGACGGAAGACGAAAGGCTTCAGTTACAGAAAGAGTATCTGCGGTTAAATACAATTATTTTGGACTATTTAAAAAAGGAGAAAGATCTTCAGAGTTATGTAGATGATTATGCCGATCGTTTGGAAGCGGATGGTGAAGACATGACGAAAGTTCATGAAATAGTCTATCCTCCTGTTGATGAAATCAATGTAAGATCTGAGAAATCAAAATGTCTTTTATGCAAATCAAGGACGGCTGATGCTGTAGGTTCGCACATGGTACCCCATTGCCTTATAGAAAAATTGTTTTCCTACGATGGCAAAAAAGGACGTGACCGAGAGGTTGTAGAGCGGTTTACTCTTGGAAAAGGGGAACGACAGTTATATCTTGGACGCAATATTACAGATGAAAAGAAAATCGTAAGTTTGATAAACCGTAATCTTCGTGATGATGAACAGGGTGAGACGAGCGTACATAATCCACTGACATTCGATCATTACTTTTGTAAGCATTGTGAAGAACGTCTGAGCGTGATAGAGAGAGAATACGCTAATGTCATGAGGGGTGTAAAGCAATATCATTATGCTGTGCCATATCTTTTCTGGATGTCTGTTACTTGGCGTATGTCAATATCAAAGATGGGAATTTCTCTTCCTGACAATCATGCTGAAAAATACCGTTCGATTCTCGATAAAACATTGGCTTTGACAATTGGAGAAATAAAAAGTAACAGTAATAAAATGGGGCATTGTGCTTATACTATTCAGAGGGTTAATCAAACCAAAGGGAAGCAGACGGGTATATTGGGTATCCCTGTACCGACAATTCCAGCACATTACATGATCGGTGATTTAATGGTGAACTTTTACCATTCCCTCGATAAAGCAAGAAAATGTCAGAAAGTACGAACGAATCCATTGCCTGTCAATGACGGAAAATCACTGGAACAGATTTCTGAAGCGACATTTATTGAATTCTGGCAGATGAAAAGAAAGATATTGGATGAAAACTTCAAGCGGGATTACGATTACAATCCAGAAGGAGAATTTTCCACTGGAATCTCTCAGTTCATAAGGTATGAAAATGTAGATGAGAAAAGGCTCGAAGAAACAGGTCAGATATATCAAAGTCGATTTGATATTCAAAACAAAGGTAAATACCGTCTCGTAATACCTGCCGCCATTGACAAAATGATGCGATATCGTGATGCTCATCCTGAAGCGACAATTGAAGAAACTTCAAAAGCCTTAGGGTATACAGGAGAAGAAATGGCTGCTATGATACGGAATTTTTCCATGATTTAGGTAAGTACTCAAAAAAGGGCTTATAATTAAACGAGCTACCTTCGAAGCGAATAAAATTTAGTAATTATGTATAGCCACGAAGATTTAGAACGGTTTTATTTTCAGTATCAGACGGAGTCATTGCTCTAAGAAGAGTTCGTCCAGTCATTTTGTAAAAGGAGTAAGGTACCCTATAACATCTTTCAAGAGGTTATGTCCTAAATAGAGTGTTTACATAATCAATAAATATGTATAAATCCTTTTTTAAGAGGATGATTGACTTCATTCTCGTGTTTGTAGTGTTGACTATTATCTGGCCAATACTGTTACTGATTACCGTATGGCTTCATTTTGCCAATAAGGGAGCCGGTGCATTCTTCTTACAAGACCGTCCAGGTAAAAAAGGTAAAATATTCAAAGTAATCAAATTCAAGACAATGACGGACGAACGTGATACTGATGGAAATTTTTTACCAGACGAGAACCGTTTGACGAAAGTAGGTAAGTTTGTCCGTTCCACCTCGATCGACGAATTACCGCAATTGTTTAATGTGTTGAAAGGAGTCTGGTCGGACCCAGACCTTTATTGATGAGTTACCTCGAACTATATGATGAAGAACAAAAACGCCGACATGATGTTCGACCTGGTGTCACGGGTTGGGCACAAGTGAATGGTCGGAATAGCATATCCTGGACTAAGAAATTTGAACTGGATGTTTGGTATGTGGATCATTGTTCGTTCCTGTTGGATCTGAGAATCTTATTCATCACCTTGAAAAAGGTCTTTGTGCGTGAAGGTATCTCACAAGAGGGACAGGCGACGATGGAGTTTTTTACAGGAAATAATTAAATCAAGATATGTATTTGTATGGCGCAAGTGGTCACGCTAAAGTGATCATCGATATTTTGTGTGCGCAAGGTTCGCAAGTGGAGGGATTGATTGATGACAACTCTGAGATAAGGGAACTTCATGGATACCCAGTCTTTCACGGGAGGTCTGATCTATTTCCTCTAATTATCAGTATAGGAGACAACCGTATTCGTCGCATGATTAGCCAACATATGCAGGGGGTATTTGGTAGAGCCATTCATCCATCGGCTATCGTATCGCCTTCGGCTACGATTGGTGAGGGCACTGTCATTATGCAGGGAGCGATCGTGCAAGCTGATGCTCAAATAGGTAAACATTGTATTATTAACACGGGTGCCTCTATAGATCATGAATCAGTAATTGCTGATTATGTACATATTTCGCCCCATTCCACACTTTGTGGAAATGTGTATGTGGGTGAGGGCTCTTGGATAGGTGCAGGTTCGATTGTTATCCCTGGACTGCGGATTGGTCGTTGGTGTGTGATAGGAGCTGGATCGGTGGTAACGAAAGATATCCCAGATGGAGTTCTTGCTGTGGGAAACAGATGTAAGATAATCAAGAAAATAGCTAACGGAGAATAATATTAGGAATCAAATATGAACAAACGAATCTATCTTTGTCTCGCTCACATGAGCGGCAAGGAACAAATGTATATCAAAGAGGCCTTTGATACGAACTGGGTCGTGCCTCTAGGCCCGAACGTGAATGGATTCGAGAAGGATCTGGAGGAATTCGTGGGTGAAGATAAACATGTGGTGGCTCTGTCTGCCGGTACTGCCGCAGTGCATCTGGCATTGCTTGCTTGTGGCGTGAAGCCGGGGGATGAGGTGCTGGTACAGAGCTTTACCTTCTGTGCTTCCTCGCATCCGATCATGTATTTGGGGGCTACGCCTGTATTCGTGGATTCGGAGGCGGATACTTGGAATATGGATCCTGTGTTATTGGAAGAGGCGATTCAAGATCGTATCGGGAAGACGGGAAAAACACCGAAAGCGATTGTTCCGGTGGCCTTATATGGGATGCCTTATAAGGTGGATGAGATTATGGCGGTCGCTGATCGGTATGGGATTCCGGTCATTGAGGATGCGGCGGAGGGTTTTGGCTCTCGTTATGATGGACGTATGTTGGGTACGTTTGGAAAATATGGGGTGCTGTCGTTCAATGGGAATAAGATGATTACGACCAGTGGTGGGGGTGCGTTGATTTGTCCGGACGAGGCGGCTAAGCAGGAGATCATGTTCTACGCTACGCAGGCTCGGGAGGCTTATCCTTATTACCAGCATGAACGGATCGGATATAATTATCGGATGTCGAATATTTGTGCGGGTATCGGGCGTGGTCAGATGACGGTGGCTGATGCTCATGTAGCTCATCATAAGCATACGTGTGATTTATACCGGGAACTGTTGAAGGATGTGAAAGGGATCACCTTGCATGAGAATCCTTCCGGTCGTTTTGATAGTAATTATTGGTTGAATACGATTGTCTTGGATCCTTCATTGAGGATGAAAGGACAGGAGGATGCTTATCAAGCAACGGTACAAGGTGCTGTTGGTGGTGCGGGCGGTGTGACTCACGCAGCGGTTAACACCCATACGGATTGCGAGCCGAATGCCAATGTCGAGGCGATGCGTATGGGACTTGACGCGATGGGTATAGAGTCCCGTCCTTTGTGGAAACCGATGCATAAGCAACCTGTCTATAAGAATTGCCCGGCTTATGTGAATGGGGTGAGCGAATCTTTGTTTAAGGTCGGGTTGTGCCTGCCTTCCGGCCCGTATGTAACGGATCGGGATATTGAGTATATCGTTGGAGGTATAAGGGGCTTGATTGAGCGTTGATTTTAACAGCTATTCCATGAGTTAAATTCGTTTTACTGTGTAGGCCTAAGTAGAGGCTAATCATAAAGATTTTATTTTTGTTACGAGGAGGGTGTGTCATTTTGATGCACCTTTTTTTGTGTTTGGTAGAAAGTTGCAAGTTGAACAATGTGGACGCTTTGTTCTTGCCATGTGACTATGTTCGTCGTTATGGAGACGGCAAGGATGCTGAGATAACAAAGCCGTCTCAAACAGCCGCTTAATTGTTAAAGAATAAGAAATCTGAATTTTGTTCAGAAAAACTGGTATGGTTAACCTGTTGATAAATACTGGGTACGCTGTATTGGTGGTTCACGCTTGCAAAAAAAGTAGACTAAATACTGTATTATAATCAATAATG
>ENA-UERY01001556-UERY01001556.1-human-gut-metagenome-genome-assembly--contig:-NODE-1556-length-13812-cov-2.912996_pt1 | contig 13812 bp, 11 predicted proteins | sample MGYA00242989_ERZ507990 | MGnify/ENA primary metagenome ERZ507990 (study PRJEB26167, sample SAMN06115529) | human gut metagenome | host: Homo sapiens | place: China:Fujian | collected 2015-08-26...
TGCTTTATAGTACTGCTGGTTTGCGATCGTCACAGCAGTCGCCTGCGTTGCCTGACCTTTCTGTGCTTTCTCAATACCAACAAGTGTGTTTACAAATGTCTGTGCATCCATATCCTGTTTATTCTTCATATCGAGATAATAGATCTCCACATCACCGTTATCTGTGCTCATGCAGAGATCCTGCGTACGGTATGGATTTCCGATCGCATTATATTCGCTTCCGATATAGTCATCACCGACATCTTCTTTTGTCTCCGTTGTTCCGATGATCTGCGGGATGCAGAGGTTCGACCAGGTATTGTAATATCTTCCTCCTGTGATATGTCCCTTCGGAGCAGTTGTTCTCGGCGCTACCCAGCTTCCATCGTCACCAAATGTATAATCAACGCCGCCAATGTTTCTTGTGGTGTTGGAGACCATAATGTGGGTTGCCGGATCGATATAGTACCATACTTCATTTCCGCGTCCGTCTCCCTCTTCGGATTTGATCCATCCGCTTGCGAGGTTTCCGTCCTTGTCATAATAACGCCAGTTATTTTTTGCGTCACTCTCCCAGCCGTACTTTGTTTCTCCGGAAGCAGTCTCATCTGCAAATGCAGTCACCATATTTACACTGCCGATCGCTGCAGCGAGCGCTGCCATAAGCATAACTTTCTTTAATTTCATTTTCAATCCACTCCTTCATGGGTTTTTATCAACTAATGCCATTATACAGGGATTTTTTTGAGAACGCAAGCGCTAAGAACTGGAAGATGGCAGGATTTATAAAGAATTAAGAAAAAAGCGGCAAATTTTGTCATTTCTGACATAGATTTGCCGCTTTTTCCACTTGTTTGTATCTCTGATCCCTGCATCCGATCTCCGTTTCCGGCAGCGATGTTCCGCTGCTGTTTCCGGTCATCGATCAGGATTACTTTCTCATGATGATCTCGTCTCTTCCCGGTCCGTTGGAAACCATGGTGATCGGCACTCCGATCTCTTCCTCGATCGTCTCGATATACTTCCTGCAGTTCTCCGGAAGATCCTCGTAGTTCTTGATTCCACGGATCTCGCACTTCCAACCCGGAAGAGTCTTGTATACCGGTTTTGCCTTCTCAAGCTCCGGAGTTGTCGGGAAGTCTTTTGTTACCTTTCCGTCGATCTCGTAGCCTACACAGATGTGAAGCTCGTCAAGATATCCTAAAACGTCGAGAACCGTGAGGGCAACCTCTGTGGAACCCTGGATCTGAACGCCGTATCTTGTAGCAACAGCGTCGAACCATCCCATTCTTCTCGGACGTCCTGTTGTCGCACCGAACTCACCGCCGTCGCCGCCGCGTCTTCTTAACTCGTCTGCCTCGTCTCCGAAGATCTCGCTGACGAATGCACCTGCGCCAACCGCACTGGAGTAAGCCTTAACAACCGTTGTGATGTTCTTGATCTCGTACGGCGGGATACCTGCGCCGATCGCACCGTAAGCAGCCAGTGTGGAAGAAGATGTAACCATCGGGTAGATACCGTGATCCGGATCCTTTAAGGAACCGAGCTGACCCTCTAAGGGGATGTTCTTTCCTTCCTTGATCGCATCGCGGAGATATTTGGATGTATCGCATACATACGGAGCGACCATCTCTTTGTACTCCATAAGAGTATTGAAGATCTCCTTCGGATCAAGAGCCGGCTGATGATATAAATGCTCTAACATTACATTTTTCAGTGTGCAGACATTCTCGATCTTGTCCATCAGTTCCTTCTCGTCGCCGAATAACTCGTTGACCTGGAAACCGATCTTTGCATATTTATCAGAATAGAACGGAGCAATTCCGGACTTTGTGGAGCCAAAGGACTTACCTGCCAGACGCGCTTCCTCATAAGTATCGAATAAAATGTGGTACGGCATTAAGATCTGTGCTCTGTCGGAGACAAGGATCTTCGGCATCGGAACTCCCTGGCTTGTCAGGTCATTTAACTCTTTTACAAGGAACGGGATGTTTAATGCCACACCGTTTCCGATGATGCTTGTCGTATGATTGTAGAAAACACCGGACGGAAGCAGGTGAAGGGCAAATTTTCCGTAATTGTTGATGATGGTGTGACCAGCATTGCTGCCGCCCTGGAAACGAACGATAATGTCGGATTCCTTTGCCAGCATATCTGTGATCTTGCCTTTTCCCTCGTCGCCCCAGTTGGCGCCTACGATTGCTCTAACCATGTTCTAATATCATCCTTTGGACGTTCAAACGGAATGCACTTTGCGCATCCCGGCGTCTTACGCAGTTGTAGCTGTCATATTCATGACACTTTCATAGTTTACAACAAAAGTCTCCATAAGTAAAGTCAATATTTATTATGAAGTCCATAATAGCAACTTATGCATTACTATACACGGCCGGATCCGTCACCCCCGACGTTCCCTCAACACTTCTAAAAACCGCTCTCCCGCCGGTGAGATCGGTACCTTCCGGTCCGTCACAACGCAGATCTCGCGCTCCGGCATCATCTCCCGGAAGGCAAGCTCAAAGAGTTCTCCGCTCTCGATCTTCTCCTTCGCGAATTCCTCCATCACGCAGCCGATCCCCATGTTCCGGATCGCGAACTGGACGATCATATCACTGGTGGCGAGCTCAAACTCCGGTTCCAGGACGATCCCGCGCTTTTCCAGGAAGCGGTCCATGAACTTTCTCGTACTCGTATCCTTTTCAAGGAAAATACAGGGCAGATGCTCCAGTTCCCCGTACTCCATCCGCTTTCCCTTCAGCGTCCAGAACTTGTTTCCGGCGACAAAGGTATTACGGATCTTCTTCACCTCAAAGGCTTCCACCTCCGGTCTCGCGTCAAACGGCGTGCTCACAACACCGAAATCGATCTTTCCCTCGTACAGAGACTCGATCGTCTCCGGCGTCGGCGCATTGGAGACCATGACCTTGATATTCGGATATCGCTCGTGGAAGGTCTCCAGGTACGGAAGCAGGTAGAACTGCAGCGTCATATCGCTCGCGCCGATCCGCACCTCTCCCATGTCCATATCCACGAGGCGCTTTAACATCTCCTCGCCGTCCAGGATGTTTTCCATCCCGCGCTCCACATAAGGATACAGGAGTTTTCCCTCCGTGGTCAGTTTTACGCCTTTCTGGGTCCGCAGGAAAAGTTTCGTGTTCAACGCCTTCTCCAGCTGTTTGACCGCCTGGCTCGCCGCAGGCTGGGAAATGCAGAGCGCCTCTGCTGCAGCGGTAATGCTGCCGAGGCGCCCTACATAATAAAATACTTTATAATATTCTGTACTGATGCTGCTCGCATGTTCCATTATACATTGATCTCCGCTTTTACTCCGAGAAGATCCGCATTTTCCTTTAAGATCGGGCGGACAACCTCATCAAGGAACTCATCAACCTGTCTCGGTGCGCGGCCGACATACTTCTTCGGATCCATAGTCTTCTTTAACTCGTCGAGGCTTAAATTGAAGGACGGATCTGCAGCGATAAGCTCTAAGAGATTGTTGTCCTTTCCTTCCACTTTGACGTTCTTTCCTGCCTCCATGGAGAGCTCACGGATGCGCTCATGGAGTTCCTGTCTGTCTCCGCCGGCTTTTACCGCATCCATCATGATATTCTCGGTCGCCATAAACGGAAGCTCTGCCATTAAGTGTTTCTCGATCACCTTCGGATATACCACAAGACCGTCGACAACGTTTAAGTAGAGGTCCAGGATGCCGTCGATCGCTAAGAATCCTTCCGGAATGGAAAGACGCTTGTTCGCGGAGTCATCGAGGGTACGCTCAAACCACTGGGTGGAAGCGACGAGCATCGGGTTCATCATATCGGACATCACATAGTTCGCTAAGGAAGCGATACGCTCACTTCTCATCGGGTTTCTCTTATATGCCATAGCGGAGGAACCGATCTGGTTCTTCTCAAACGGCTCTTCCACTTCTTTTAAGTGCTGGAGAAGACGGATGTCGTTGGAGAACTTATGGGCGCTCTGGGCGATTCCGGCAAGAACGGAAAGCACACGGCTGTCGATCTTTCTGGAATATGTCTGACCGGATACCGGGTAGCACTGGGAGAATCCCATCTTTGCGGCGATCCGTCTGTCTGCCTCGCGGCACTTCTCATGATCCCCGTCAAAGAGCTCTAAGAAGCTTGCCTGAGTACCTGTAGTTCCCTTGGAACCGAGTAATTTCATGGAACCGATCACATGGTCAAGATCCTCAAGGTCAAGGCAGAGTTCCTGTAACCATAAGGTCGCACGCTTTCCTACGGTTGTCGGCTGGGCCGGCTGGAAGTGTGTGAATGCCAGTGTCGGGAGCTCTTTATACTTATCAGCGAAATCAGAAAGTTCTTTCATCACATTGATGAGTTTTTTTCTGACAAGCTTTAATGCCTCCGTCATCAGGATGATGTCGGTGTTGTCTCCAACGTAGCAGGATGTGGCACCGAGGTGGATGATTCCCTTTGCCTTCGGGCACTGGAGTCCGTAAGCGTATACGTGGGACATCACATCGTGGCGGACAAGCTTTTCTCTCGCCTTCGCCTCCTCGAAGTTGATATCCTCAGCATGTGCCTTTAACTCTTCGATCTGCTCATCTGTGATCGGAAGACCGAGTTCTTTTTCTGTCTCAGCTAATGCGATCCATAATTTTCTCCATGTGCGGAATTTCTTCTCCGGAGAGAAAATGTACTGCATTTCCCTGCTTGCGTATCGCTCAGAGAGCGGGCTCTGGTATCTGTCGTTCATGACAAAATCCTCTTTTCTAATTCAATGTTTTTGTAGTTCAATATACTTTCACGAATTTTCAGCTAACTATGGGGTTTTGTGGAACATTAAAATTCCCCTTGTTATTTCTCATAACTTCCGCGGATATCTTCTTCCGGCGGATCCACCGGATACTCTCCGGAGAAGCAGGCCGTACAGATCGGAAGTCCGTTTGCCATTTCGCTTAAGCGCTCCATCTTTAAGTACGCTAACGAATCTGCTCCGATCACCTTGCAGATCTCATCCACGGTACGTTTGTGGGCGATGAGCTGCTCGCTGGACGGGATATCGGTTCCGAAATAGCACGGATAGAGGAACGGCGGTGCGGAAATTCTCATATGTACTTCCTTTGCTCCTGCCTCACGCAGCATATCCACGATCAGGTTGCTGGTGGTTCCGCGGACGATGGAGTCGTCGATCATAACGACGCGCTTTCCTTCCACGGCCTCTTTTAAGACGTTCAGTTTGATCCGGACCGCAGACTCACGGCTGCTCTGTCCCGGTTTGATGAAAGTTCTTCCGACATAGGAGTTCTTTACGAACGCCATCGCATACGGGATTCCGGATTCCATGGAATATCCGAGGGCGGCAGCATTTCCGGACTCCGGAACGCCGACAACAATATCTGCGTCCACCGGGGAATCCTTTGCAAGGCAGCGACCCGCATAGATCCTGGAGTGGTAGACGCCGACGCCGTCAAAGACGCTGTCCGGTCTCGCAAAGTAAATATATTCAAAAATACATCTCGCCTCTTTTTTCGGGTCATGCATCGCGAGGTTGGACTTGATGCCATCCTTATTGATCGTCACGATCTCGCCCGGAAGCACGTCGCGGACAAAGGTAGCACCGATCGTGTCAAGCGCACATGTCTCGGAGGTCAGGATATAGGCATTATCGCGCTTTCCGATACAGAGCGGTTTGAATCCCTGCGGATCGCGGGCGCCGATCAGCTTTCTCGGGCTGGAGATCACAAGGGAGTAGGCACCCTTGATCTTCTTCATCGCGTTTGCCACGGCTTCCTCAGCAGTTCCCACCTTGCAGCGCTCTCTCGCGATGTGGTAGGCGATGACCTCAGAGTCGATCGTGGTCTGGAAAATCGCTCCGTCGTAAGCGAGTTCTCTGCGAAGCTCCGGCGCATTGACAAGGTTTCCGTTGTGTGCCAGTGCCAGCGTTCCCTTCACATAATTTAAAACGAGCGGCTGTGTATTCTCGATGGTGCTGCTTCCGGCAGTCGAATACCGGACATGGCCGACACCGATGTTTCCTTTTAATTTTTCCAGCTTCTCTGACGTGAATACTTCGTTGCAGAGTCCCATCCCCTTACAGGCATTGACAACACCTTTCGGTCCGTATGTATCGCTCACCGCAATTCCGCAGCTTTCCTGTCCGCGGTGCTGTAATGCGAACAATCCGTAATAAATGGTTGATGCAACATCATTTCCGTCCAGATCGTACATTCCGAAAACGCCGCACTCCTCATGTAGCTCGTCTGTTCCCCAGTCTAAAGTAAGTGATTTCTCCATAAATGCTTTTCATCCTCTGATTTATAAGTTTTTGCGATAAAACAGCAGTGTTTCAGTAGAAATTATAATACATACCCTATGGAAAATCAAGAAGAAGTTCCTCTCTCAAGGAGTCCTGTGGACTTCTTTGTGAAACCAGAACAAATTTCCGGCCCCTTTTTCGATCCCTATACCATAAATTTCCCCCTCCGTCTCAGAGGCGGTCCCATCTGGAATCCCTGTTTCAATATCCTGCACCAGGTATGTCTTCTCTGTCATCCTGGAGCACGCACAGGAATACGCGAGCCAGAGGAGTTCCAGCAGTAAAAGGATCCTCGCTGTCTTTACAGCAGCCCTTCTTATCTTTTCCCTTCGGTACCCGTGTCTCCACGGATGGTATGGATGGTACAGATAGCGGATGGCGTTCACTCCTTTCAAAATTCAGGCTGATACTTTTCCACGACTTTTGATATGTTTTTTCAAGATGTACTCTTATTATATCTGTTTTCGCATATTTTCACAACAGAAAAACTTGTTATCGTTACATTTTAGTTGCTGTGACGGGTAGGAATTTTCTAAACTGAAAATTCCGTACAATACAGTGATAGCAGTGGATTTTGGTGATTTGGAGTGCGAAGCATCGGCAAAATCACGACAAAAAAGAAACAGGGAAATGATCCTCATACCCGTCCTGCAGATCATTTCCCCGCTGTCCTGTCTTTCCGGCTCTTTCTGCCGTGTTGAGTTTCATTCCCCGGCAATCCTGGATTCCGGTCCGGATATTTAGTTTGCCCGGGTGGTCTCCCCAGCAGTGCCGTTCGCTCCCGCCGCGGTAGTTCCTGACATGCCGGTGACATCGTCCGTCAGGTTGTGGATGCCGTCACCCACGTCATCCACCATATCCCGGAGCACACCGCCACTCTCCCCGGCTGTCTGGGACGGCGCGTTCGTGCTCTGGTTTGTGCCGTTTGTCTGTCTCTCCATTGTGGTTCCCGCTCCCGCGCTCCCCGTATCCGGGGCTGTGGTCATATTATTTCCGTTCCCTCTTCCGCAGGCTGTGATGATTGCCGCGGTCATAATGAGAAGCGCGCATGCTCTGATCCATCTGATTTTTCCCATAAAAATAATCTCCTTTCTACGGCTATTATGTACCATAGAAAGGAGAAGTATTTTGGAAAAAAATGTATAAAACTTTAACCTCTATCAACCGACCACATCAGCCATATCGTAAAGTCCTGCCGGCTTTCCTGCGAGGAATTTTGCAGCCTCCACAGCTCCCTTTGCGAAGATCTCGCGGGAATAAGCGGTGTGTGTGAAGGTGATGACCTCGTCGCGGCCCGCGAACATAATATCATGCTCACCGACGATGGTGCCGCCGCGCATTGCCTGGATTCCGACCTCCTTTGGATCTCTTGCGACACGCTCGGAGGAACGGTCATATTTATAATGATAGCTGTTGTCGAGGCTCTCATTGATGGCATCAGCAAGGGCGATGGCGGTTCCACTCGGGGCGTCGATCTTGCGGTTGTGGTGCTTCTCTAAGATCTCGATGTCAAATCCTGCTGCCGCAAGGACCGGAGCGGCCTCTTTCAATGTCTTCATGAGAAGGTTGATTCCGATGGACATGTTTGCGGAGCGAAGGACTGCGTCCACCTTGCTCGCCTCTTTCACATGGTTTAACTGGTCCTCGGAAAGTCCTGTGGTGCATAAAACCACAGGAACCTTCTTCGTCTCGCAGTAGTCCAACAGTCCGTCAACCGCCTTTGCGGTAGAAAAATCGATGATGACTTGACCGGATCCGCACCGAATGTTCAGTAAGCTATGATTCCAATTGTAAGAACTAAAAAAGCATGCTATACTTACGGCAGATGAAAAACTGACAGGATAAGACAACAAAGGAGAGGCACATGAATTCTAATTTTGAATACTATAAAGTTTTTTATTATGTGGCGAAGTATGAGAACCTTACAAAGGCATCCAGCGTTCTGAAGACGAGCCAGCCGGCGGTGACGAGAACGATACACAACCTGGAAAATGAACTGGGATGCCGGTTATTTACCAGAAGCAAATCCGGCATGAAGCTGACACCGGAGGGAAGAACCTTTTACAGTTATGTATCGGCAGGGTGTGCCCAGTTTTTTAAAGGGGAAAATGATCTGAGCAATCTGATCAGTCTGGAGAACGGGACAATCTATATCAGTGCGACTGAGACAGCCTTGCACTGCTTCCTGTTCCGGGCAATGGGAGAATTCAACAGCATTTATCCGAACGTACATTTCAAAATCTTAAATAACAGTACCATGGACTCGGTCAACGCGGTAAAAGAAGGAAAGGTAGACCTTGCATTTGTGTCAACGGATCTGCAGGTAAATAAGCCGCTCAGGATGAAGAAACTGCGGGAATACCATGAGGTGCTGATCGGCGGCAGTCGTTACATAGAATTAAAAGGAAGAAAGATTTCATTGGAGGAGCTTTCGGCTTATCCTTGGATCAGCCTGACTTCGGAGGCACTGACAAGAAAATTCTTGAATAATTATTTTGCAGATCATGGTCTGCAGTTTTTGCCGGATATGGAGCTTGCGACGACAGACCTGATCTTGCCGGCAGTCCGTCACAATCTTGGAATTGGATTTGTCCCGGAAGAATTTGCCGAAGAAGAGAAGAAGGCGGAAAATGTATTTGAAATCGAAGTGGAAGAGAAGCTTCCGACCAGAAATATTATTCTGATCTATGATACCGAGTATCCTCAGAGTATTGCATCGAAGGAGTTTCAGAAGTTTCTGAGCAGTCAGAAGAACTAAAGAAGAAATAGATTTTCAAAGTGGATTGTGCAAATCGGTATCCTTTGTAGCCGGGATGTGTATCTGCAAAGAAAAATATAAGGAGAATGCCCCGGAATTTTTTATGTGTGGATCATAAAGTTCCGGAGCATTTTTATATTTGTAAGTATAAAGTTATAAAGTAGAATTTTGGATTAGAAAACGATTGATATTATTTATGCCATTCCCAGTTTCTGATTTCTTCCAGATCCTGTCCATATTCAGCGATGTACTGCTTGTGCTCAACCAGTTTGTCGTTCATCTTCTGAATCAGGAATGATCCCTTATTGCCAAGCTGTGGCAGATGCATGATTGCATCTTTTACAAGGTTGAAACGGTCGATCTGGTTCTGTACACGCATATCAAATGGAGTAGTGATCGTACCTTCTTCCTGATATCCATGAACAGAAATGTTGTGGTTGTGACGTTCGTATGTCAGTTCATGAATCAGTGTCGGATATCCGTGGAATGCAAAGATAACCGGTTTATCTTTTGTGAAGATTGCATCGTATTCTGCATCACTTAATCCGTGTGGATGTTTGTGGTCTGATTCCAGTTTGAACAGGTCAACTACATTGACAACGCGGATCTTGAGCTCTGGCATTTCATCACGAAGGATAGTAACAGCAGCCATAACTTCAAGAGTAGGAGTGTCACCGCAGCAAGCCATAACAACATCTGGTTCTTCACCGCAGTCATTACTTGCCCATTCCCAGATACCGATACCCTGTGTACAATGCTTTACAGCCTGTTCCATAGTCAGCCACTGGCAGCTTGGATGTTTAGATGCTACGATTGCATTGACATAGTTCTTACTCTTGATGCAGTGGTCGAAGCATGAGAGTAAGCAGTTTGTATCCGGTGGTAAATACATGCGGACAACGTCTGCCTTTTTATTGGCAATGTGATCCAGAAATCCTGGATCCTGATGTGTAAATCCGTTATGATCCTGTTGCCATACATTAGATGTCAGGATAAAGTTCAGCGAAGCAATCGGCTGTCTCCATGAAAGCTGGTTGCAGACCTTCAGCCATTTTGCATGCTGTGCTGCCATAGAGTCAACAATACGGATGAATGCTTCATAGCTTGCAAAGAATCCATGACGTCCTGTCAGAAGATATCCTTCCAGCCATCCTTCACACATATGTTCACTTAACATACCGTCCATGATACGTCCGTCTCTTGCAAGGCAGTCATCAGTGTCAAGCAAGTCTGCCTGCCAGTCACGTTTCTGCTCTTCAAATACTTTGTACAGACGGTTGGACATACTTTCATCTGGTCCGAAGATACGGAAGTTCTTACTGTCTTCATTTAATTTGAAGATGTCGCGGATGTATCCGCCAAGTTCGATCATATCCTGAGCTTTTGTCTTGCCAGGTTCTACTTCGATTCCGTATGAGCGGAAATCCGGAAGACGAAGGTCTTTCAGAAGAAGTCCGCCATTTGCATGCGGGTTTGCACCAAGACGGGCATCTCCCTTTGGAGCAAGTTCTGCAAGTTCCGGAATCAGATGTCCTTTTTCATCGAAGAGTTCTTCTGCATGGTAGCTTTCCAACCATTCTTTCAGAAGGTCAAGATGTTCTGGTGATTCCATAGAAAGCGGTACCTGATGTGCACGGAAAGATCCTTCAATCTGAAGTCCGTCAACAACCTTTGGTCCTGTCCATCCCTTTGGAGTACGAAGAACGATCATTGGCCAGAACGGACGGGTAGGATCATTGTTTTCACGGGCATTTTTCTGGATTGCTTTGATTTCTTCGATGCAGGCATCCATAGTCTCAGCCATTTTTCTGTGCATAGTCATCGGATCATCACCTTCTACGAAGTAAGGTTTCCATCCGCAGCCCTTGAAGAAGTTTTCCACTTCCTCATGAGAAATACGTGAGAAAATGGTCGGGTTACTGATCTTGTATCCGTTCAGATGAAGGATTGGAAGAACAGCACCGTCTGTGATCGGGTTCAGGAATTTGTTGGACTGCCATGAAGTAGCAAGCGGCCCTGTTTCAGCTTCACCGTCACCGACAACAACTGTAGCGATAAGATCCGGGTTGTCCAGAACAGCACCAAAGCCGTGAGCAATTGAATATCCAAGTTCTCCACCCTCATTGATAGAACCTGGTGTTTCTGGAGCACAGTGACTCGGAACTCCGCATGGGAATGAGAATTGCTTGAACATTTTCTTCATGCCTTCCTCATCCTGGCTGATGTTCGGATAAACTTCACTATAAGAACCTTCCAGATAAGTGTTGGCGATCAGGAAGTTTCCGCCATGTCCTGGACCGGAAAGAAGAATCATATCCAGATCATAACGTTTGATGACACGGTTGCAGTGTACATAGATGAAGTTTTGTCCAGGTACGGTTCCCCAGTGTCCGACGATTTTTTTCTTGATCTGATCCATGGTCAATGGCTTTTTCAGAAGCGGATTATCAAGAAGGTATAACTGACCGGCTGACAAGTAGTTGGCAGCACGCCAGTAGGCATTCATTTTGTTGAGCAGTTCATTAGATAATGGCTGCTTTTCAAGACATAATTTATTGTCTTCCATTTTAGTACCTCTCTCTTTCTCTAATTCATTTTTGTTATTTTTTTAACTGGGTTCATCATATCATGAGTAAAAGATAACGTAAAATAGCAATAATGAATTATATTCATATCAAAATGTTATGGATAGGAAGAGGGGAGTTCCTTAATTTCGTAATAGGTGGTAGACATTGTGAAAAAATTGAAGTATAATTACGAATAGCTGTTTTTATGTAAGATTTTTGAATAAAGCGTTTAAAATGTAATGTTTTGACGGAGAAAAACAGTGTATATAATGTAGCTTGAAAGTTTTTTAGTGAGGGAGAATTTATTATGAAGACTACTCTGATTATTATGGCAGCAGGAATCGGTTCAAGATTTGGAACAGGAATCAAGCAGCTCGCCAAGATGTCTCCGAATGGGGAGATCATTATGGATTACTCTATTTATGATGCAAAAGAAGCTGGTTTTGACAAGGTTGTATTTATTATCAGAAAAGATATTGAAGAAGAATTCCGTTCTGTAATCGGAAATCGTATCGGAGATCAGATCGAGGTGGAATATGTATATCAGGATCTTGCAGATATTCCAGCTGGTTTTGAAGTTCCGGAGGGACGTACCAAACCTTGGGGAACCGGTCAGGCAGTCCTGTGTTGTAAAGATGTAGTAAAAGAACCGTTTGTGATCATCAATGCAGATGATTATTATGGAAAGGAAGCGTTTAAGCTTCTCCATGATTACTTGATTGCGCACGCAGAGACATCAGATAAGATGCAGATGGGCATGGCTGGATTTATTCTGAAGAATACGGTCAGTGAGAATGGAACAGTTACCCGTGGCGTATGCGTGGTAGATGAAAATGGAATGCTTGAACAGATTCATGAGACAACCGGAATCAGTATCCAGGCTGACGGGGTTCACTGCGACAGCGAAGAGGTTCAGAAGTGGATCACACCAGATTCTAATGTATCTATGAATATGTGGGCTGGTTATCCGGATTTCATTCAGGTTCTGGATGAGAGATTTGCAGAATTTTTAAAAGATGAAGCAGGAGATCCTTTGAAAAAAGAATATCTTCTTCCAAATATTGTAGGAGATCTTTTAAAAGAAGGAAATGTGGATGTAAAGGTTCTGGAAACACACGATAAATGGATCGGTATTACTTATAAAGAAGATACAGAACTTGCACAGGCCGGATTCAAGAAGATGACAGAAGATGGCGTTTATCCGGAAAAATTGTGGAATTAAACGGATCCTGGAAGTAAAAAACAGAAGAGGAAAGAAAAATATGAATGAATTAAAACAGTTAGAGGCACAGAGAGATGACGAGATCGAGATTGATCTTGGCGAGATCTTTCATTTATTGCTGAATAAATTATGGGTGATTATTCTGTGCTTTATCGTAGGTGGAGTGATTGCGTTTAGTGGGACAAAACTCTTCCTTACTCCGAAATATTCAGCTTCATCGATGATTTATATTTTAACGAAGACAACCAGTGTGACATCTCTTGCAGATATCCAGATGGGATCGCAGCTTACAGCTGATTTTGAAATTCTTGCGACGAGCCGCCCAGTTATAGAAGAGGTGATTGAAAAGTTAAAATTGAAATATTCGTATGATGAGCTTGTGGCAATGATTCAGACAGATAATCAGTCTGATACACGAATTTTGCGCTTTACGGTAATTGATGAGAATGCAAAAGAGGCAAAGGCAATTGCAAATGAACTTGCAGAAGTGACAGCAGAACGAGTAGCGTATGTTATGTCTAGTGATAAACCTAAGATTGTGGAGGAAGCGGTGGTACCTAAAAAAGCTTCATCACCGAATACGATGAAAAATACAATAATGGGAGCGTTGGCGGTTGCATTTTTGGCTATGGGAATTATTGTGATTAAATATTTGGTTAACGATACAGTCCAAAATGAAGATGATATTAAAAAATATCTTGGACTTCATATGCTTGCAGCGATTCCGACAGAAAAGAGGGAATCGATTTGAAAGACAGGACAAGAAAGATTATTGTTGCGGTGTTGCTTGTGATAGCAGTCTGCTGTGCAGGTTATCTGATTTGGTATTACGCCACGGCGGCAAAGACGAAGCAGTCGTATGATGATGCAAAAAAGCTGGCAACGGAAAATGTGAAACCGTCAAAAACAGATAGTGATGACGGAGAGCAGACAAAGCCGGAGATACCGGTTGATTTTACTGCTCTTCAGGAAAAAAATCCGGACATTTA
>ENA-UERY01001571-UERY01001571.1-human-gut-metagenome-genome-assembly--contig:-NODE-1571-length-13646-cov-155.547203_pt1 | contig 13646 bp, 7 predicted proteins | sample MGYA00242989_ERZ507990 | MGnify/ENA primary metagenome ERZ507990 (study PRJEB26167, sample SAMN06115529) | human gut metagenome | host: Homo sapiens | place: China:Fujian | collected 2015-08-26...
CTATCAACTAATCATAGAATCCCGGCTGCTTATACTCAATGCCCAGTTCATCATCTACTGTTGCGATGACACCCTGAATCTGACCCATGGCAAACATACGGCCGAGGAGAGTGTAACCGGCATTGTGACCATGATTGCTCTCATCGAATACGCCACCTGGCTCATCAGTGAAGGTCATACCGTGGTCTACTCGCATAGGCAATCTGCGGCCGGAATTGCACTTGCCTTCCTGCTCAGCCTTCTCGAAGATGCGGCAAAGTTCAATGAGATGGCCGCGACCACCCAAGTGAGAAGCCTCTGTAAAGTTGCCGTTAGGGAAGATGTAGCAAGAGCGCAGATGAACAAAGTGAGTGCGGTCGGCAAACTGCTTCGCCATCGCCACACAGTCGTTGTGCTCGCCGGCAGAGAATGAACCTGCACAGAAAGTCAAACCATTGTGCTTGTTTGGCACTGCATCCAACATCCACTGGATATCCTCGGCACGACCGATGATTCTTGGCAAACCGAATACAGGATAAGGAGGATCGTCTGGGTGAACACACATATTGATATCGTACTCATCGCAGATAGGCATGATAGCCTCCAGCCAGTACTTCATGTTCTCCTGCAACTTCTTCTTGTCGATACCATCATAAAGCTTCAACAGGTCGCGGAACTTCTGGACAGGAGCTGAATCGCCCTCGCTGAAGTTACCGGATACAAAGCCCTGGGTCTTGATGATGATGTTCTCTACCAAGGCATGATCCTGCTCTGGTGTAGAAGTCTTCTTGATTTCATCAGCCTCAGCCACGAGGTCTCTGCCCCACTTGTGCTCCTTAGAGAACTCAGCCCAATCCTCACGAGCGCCTTCACGCTGCAGGATATAGATGTCAAAGTAGGCAAACTCGCCCCAGCTCATATAGAGGTTGTTGGCTCCGTTAGGATTCTCGTGTGCCAAATCGGTACGAGCCCAGTCCAAAACAGGCATAAAGTTGTAGCAGATGCATTTGATGCCTTCCTCGCCCAGGTTGCGGAGACTTTCCTTGTAAACCTCAATCTGATGATCACGGTCAGGACCACCATATTTCAGGGTTTCAACCACAGGCAAAGACTCTACCACGCTCCATTTCATACCATAAGACTCGATGTACTCCTTGAGTTCATGAATCTTCTCGCGTGTCCAAACCTCGCCCAGAGGAACATCGTGCAATGCGGTAACAATGCCCTCAACACCAATCTGCTTCAACTGTGCAAGTGTAATCTTATCTTTCTTGCCAAACCAGCGCCATGTTCTTTCCATATATATATTATAATGTATAAGTTTAAAAATGAATTATCTTGCAGAAACATATTTATGCAATGTCTGTCTTACAGCACCCTTGCCGGCGAAGAGTTCCTTCACCATGCCCTCAATCTGCTCGCCGAAGCCAGCCTCATAGAGATCGAGTCCGAACACATCCTTGCGGGAATAGAGATTCTTGAGGCAAGAATAGTCCTGATCAGCCTTGCCTACTTCAAGAGGAGCTACGATGGCCTGCAGTTCTGCCAACAATGGGTCGGAAGATGGCTCGAATGGCTTCAGGTTATCATCCAATGCCTTGAGATAACGGGCATACCCTGCTAATACCAAAGGAATCAACACGAGATTGCTCTTGTCGAGACCACGGTCGATATACTTCTTGATAGTCTCACCGAAACGGATAGAGAGCTTCTGACTGGTATCAGTAGCGATACGCTGAGGAGCATCCGGCATAAAAGGGTTAGGCAGACGCTTGTTGATAACGGTGCCGATAAACTCGTATGGGTTCAATACACCTGGATCTGTTACTACTGGCATCGCCTCAATATAACCGATCTTCTGGATAAAGGCACGCAGGTCCTCATCCGCCATCTCGGCAGAAATCAAGGTATAGTCGAGCATGCAGCCATAGATAGACATCGCTGTATGGAGAGGGTTCAGACAGGTGGTTACCTTCATGGTCTCAACCTCATCTACAGTCTTGCGGGATGTATAGAGCGCACCGCCCAACTCCAATGGCGGACGACCGTTGGTATAAGTATCCTCGCAAACGAGATACTGCACTTCCTCGGCATTTACGAAAGGAGCGGTGAAAGTATGCTTCTCGGTGATAATCGTATTGTTATCCTCGAAACCATCCTCAGCGAGCATCGCCTGTACCTTCTCGTGTGGACGAGGAGTAATCTTATCAATCATAGACCAAGGATAGGTTACCTTGCTGCTGTCGTTGATGTAATCCAGGAATCCAGCCTCAACGATGCCATCCTGTGCCCAACGCTCAGCATAAGCCTTTACGCCAGCCTTAACATGGTCGCCATTGTGAGAACAGTTGTCGGTAGACTGAAGAGTAAGTGGCAACTTGCCTGCCTTATAACGCTCATAGAGAAGAGCGGTAAGCTTACCCATAGCAAATACTGCATCAAGACCACGTGCCAGATCTGCATCATTATAAGAATATCCCTTCTCTGTGATGGTGAAAGTTACCATCTGCAGACTTGGAGCCTGGAAAATCTGGACCAAGCGAGCCCAATCCTCACCAAACTGCTTATCCGCCTTGAGGCTTTCTGTGATAGAAGCGATAACCTTCTTCTCGATGGTGCCGTTGCTCTGGAGGCTGACGAGAAGAGAGAGATTATTGTAAGGGCGATAAGCCTTGTCGATAATTTCGTAGTCGAAGCTTTCAGCAACAATAACACCACGGTCGTACTTGCCGGTGTTTAGTGCATCGTTAAGGATGGCTGCCGGGAACGCACGGAAGATGTTACCTGCACCGAAATGAACCCAAGTAGGCTCGTCGTGAGTCTTCTTAGCTACGGCTGCGATGTCATACTTAGGAAGCTCATAACCCTTAGCTTCCCATTCTGCAGCATTAAAGCTGCGAGAAAGAATTTCGTTCAGTTTCATGATTAATAATTATTGATGTTGTTTTATGTAAATTTTAACCTTTTTATAAGCAATACAATGATTTCTTTTCTGTTGGGTCAGGACAAAATTACGAATTTAATCTGAAATACCGCTCCTTTTTAGAGATTATTTCAAAATATTGAACAATAAGAAACTTAAATTGAACAATTAGAAATGTTTCGGTAACAAAAAATACTTTTCGCCCTGTTTCCCTTTTTACCGGTAGTAGACTATTTATATACACTTTACAGATTATCCAGTTCCTTGATCTGCTTTTTCGGTGTCACTCCAAGTCCCTTCAGGCTCTCTACCCTTCTCATCACATTGCCGGTGCCGTCATAGAGTTGCTTCTTTGCCTTATCAAAAGTACCCGAAAGACGGGTTATCAGATCACCCACACTCATAAAGGTATCTTCGAAGCCAGCCACCTTATCATACAGGTCAGCAGCCGTCTTCACGATTTTCTCTACATTCTTGTTCTGCCGGTCATACTGCCAGAGATTATAGGCAAGCTGGAGTGCCATGAGCAGATTGCTTGGTGAGATGATAATAATCTTCTTCTGATAAGCATAACGGCTGAGATCCGGCTGCTGCTTCATCGCTGCGATATAGCTGGTCTCGTTAGGGATGAACATCAGTACGAAGCCGATGGCATCATCCACCAGTTTGGAATAGTCTTTGGCTGCCAGTTCATCGATGTGCTTTCGTACGCTCAGCGCATGTGCCTTCATCAGGCGTTCCTGTTCAGCCTCATCTTCAGCTGCCAGAGCATCGGAATAGGCGGTAAGCGAAACCTTGGAATCGATGACCACACTTCTGCCTTCCGGGAATCGGACGATGACATCCGGACGATAGTTCTTTCCCTCTTCATCTTTCGTATTCTCCTGAATGAAGAATTCCTCATCTTTACGAAGTCCGCTGTTCTCTAGGATGGTTTCCAGCACCATCTCGCCCCAGTCGCCCTGCATCTTGCTGTCGCCCTTCAATGCCTTGGTCAGGTTGGCAGCATCGGAGCCAATCTTCTCGGTCTGCTCCTTCAGGTTCAGTACAGCCTGCTGCTGTTCCTGCTGGAAGAGTTTCATCGTTGCCTCGAAGGTGTTCTGCAGTTCCTTCTTGTTCACCTCGTTCTGGGTTTTGCTCTCCTCTACCGATTTCTTGAAATCAGCAAACTGTTCCTTGATAGGTTTCAGGAGTTCATCCATCTGCAGACGGTTGGTTTCCTGCAGAGCCGACTGCTTGGCAGCCAACTGCTCAGCAGCCACCTTCTGCTGTTCTATCGTCATTCGCTGCATTTCCTGCTTCAGACTCTCGAGTTTCTGTGCCCACTGCTGATTGCTTTCCGCTCTGAGTTTCGCCGCATACAGCCGCTCGTTCTCCATTTGAGATTTCATTGATTGAACCTCAGAAGCATGATGCAGTTTTATCTGTTCGATGTTAGCCGCCAGCACCTGAGCCTTCGCTACGAGCTGGGTTTTCTCCTCTCCCGCACTTTTTGCTTCCATCAGTTTCCCTACGAAGAATCCGATGGCAAGCCCTATGATGATTCCAATTACTATTTCCATTTATCCTTGTTTTGAATGATTCTGTAAATCTGCAAAAATTATGATTTGCAAAAGTAATCATTTCAAGACATAACACCAAACATCATGGGGGATTCTTGTAGATATTTAACTCTTCTGCATTTTACTATGCAAACAAAAAGAGCGCACCGCTATTGGCACGCTCTTTTCTTTAAATCATCTTTTAAATATACATTATCGGTTGGCAGTAGGCCACTGATAAGTATCAGTGCAATGGATATCAGCACTCTGGTCGGCAATCATCAACTTGAAATCGCCTTCCTCCAATCTCCATTTGCCATTCCAACCTACGAAGGCCAAATCGTCTGCCTTTAATTCAAATGTCATGGTCTTGGTCTCACCAGGCTGAAGTTCCACCTTGTCGAAGGCACGGAGACGACGGCCATCAGGCACAATACTAGCGATAAGATCGCTACTGAACAGGAGGACACTCTCCTTGCCTGCCAACTTTCCCGTATTCTTCACATCCACGCTCACCTTGATGATGTCGCCGTGGCGGAAATCAGACTGAGAAACCTTCAGGTTGCTATATTTGTAAGAGGTATAACTCAAACCATATCCGAAGCCCCACTGCTGGGTAATCTTCGCATTATAGTCGTAAGCCCCTTCCATCGTACCCACCTCCTCACTCTTCTTGAAGTCATAGTTGGCGAGCGAATTGATTTCCTTAGGATAGGTGTAAGGCATCTTGCCACTGAAGTTTGACTTGCCCGATACCAGGTTTGCCAAGGCATCGCCGCCCATGTTGCCAGGGATAAGGATGTCGATGATGCCCTGTGCCAATGGTTCGATGTCAGCGATGAGACGAGGACGACCTTCATTCAGCACCAAGATGACAGGCTTGCCTGTCTGAGCCAAAGCCTTGACCAGATTACGCTGGTTCTCTGAGAGCCAAAGGTCGGTCAGGTTGCCCGGAGTCTCTGTATAGGAGTTCTCGCCAATGCAAGCCACGATGACGTCAGCATCCTTCGCTGCAGCCACTGCCTCCTGAATCTGAGGTTCGTTCTCCTCCCAGTATTTTCCCTTCTCATTATAGGTAACACCCTGGTTCAAGATAACATTCTCCTTGCCATACTCATTACAGAATGCCTCATAGATGGTATTGTACTTGCCGGCAAACTCATCAGCACGATGACCCTGCCAGGTATAGCTCCATCCACCGTTCAGACAACGCATCTGATTGGCATTAGGACCTGTAAGGAGAATCTTCTTGCCATGCTGCAAAGGAAGGATATTACCCTCGTTCTTCAGGAGCACCATACTCTCGGTAGCTCCCTCCAAGGCGAGCTTGGCAAACTCCTCACCACCAAACTTAGGATAATTCTTCAGTTTCTGGGTTGGGTTCTTGAAGAGGTCGAGACGGTACTTCATGCGAAGCACACGGCGACAGGCATCGTCGATGCGACTCATCGGAATCTTACCTTCCTTCACCAGTTCTACAAGATAGCCACAAGCATCGCAAGAATAAGGTTCCATAATCATGTCGATACCGGCATTGATGGCGATGCGGAGCGCATCCTTCTTGTCCTTTGCCACCATCTCACGAGTATAGAGATTGTTGATGTCTGCCCAGTCGGTGATGAGCACACCATCCCATCCAGTCTCTTCCTTCAGCCATCCTGTCAGGAATTCCTTGTTGGCATGCATCGGCACACCATTGACGGAAGCGGAATTCACCATCACGGTTAAGGCTCCAGCCTGCAGACCCGCCAGGAAAGGAGCAAAGTGCTTCTCTCGCAAATCGGCAGGAGAGATATAGGCTGGCGTACGGTCTTTACCGGTCCAAGGCACACCATAGCCCATGAAGTGCTTCATTGAAGTAGCAATGTGATACTGGTCGATGTTGTTTGGGTCCTCGCCCTGGAAACCATAGACCATCGCCTTGCCCATCTCAGAACTGAGGTAGCAATCCTCGCCAAAGTTCTCCCAGATGCGAGGCCAACGGGCATCACGACCGAGATCAACGGTAGGACTGTAAGTCCAAGGCACGCTCACCGCACGAGTCTCATAAGCGGTAGCCTCAGCCGAACGGCGAGCTATCTCACGATTGAAGGTGGCAGCCACATTGATGTTCTGCGGGAAGAGGGTTCCACCCTGTGTATAAGTAGAACCGTGGTTCTGGTCGAGACCGAAGACACAAGGGATGCCGATGCGCTTCATCGAGATCTTCTGGATTTGTGCGATATACTTCTCCCACTGCTTAGCGGTTGGTGCGCAGGTATTTGGAGCGTTGAGGATAGAGCCAATCTTATAGCGGGAAAGGATAGAATCGGTCTTGTGCTCGTCGATATAGAACACACCATTTTTGTCGTTGGCACCAAAGAGGTCGGTCACCAATTCCATCATCTGACCTATCTTTTCCTCCAAGGTGAGTTTCTTCAGGGTTTGTTCTACCTGAGCCTCAATCTTAGGGTCGCTCTTGATAACTGGAACATTGGCACTGGCTGTATAAGCCAATGCCAATAATGAAATAGATAATAAAATTTTCTTCATAAACAGTAAAGGTTTGACGCTTTATGATAAAAGCGGAAATCTTTCTAATATATTATTCAATAGTTACTTTCTTTACGGTATAACCATTACCCACGATGAATAGACCTTGCTGCTCAGTCAAGAGTTGGATAGAGAGGTCGGTCAGTACAAACTCCCATTTAGCAGGTCCATTCACCATGATGTCGCCACGCTCTGGGTCACCCTTACCAGTAAGGATGTTATTCCACCAAGAGGTAGCAGCAGTACCCTGACCATTTCCATCCACATAGACACGGAGGATGGTGCCAGCCTTCACCTTTGAGAGGAAGGTATCCTTCAAGTCTTTGAATGGTGTATCCCATGTCACGGCAAACTCACCTTCCCAGAGGGTAGTCTCCATAGATGGACGCGGCTCTGTAGTTACCTTGATTTTACCGCAAGGGAACTGGTTGCCCTCACCATCTACCAAAGTGATATCATAGTCACCATTCTCCAAACCTGTAGGAGTTGTGAGCTTCAAGGCTGTACCCTCTTCGAGAACCTCGAAGGCTACTTCCTTGCCACCTACCATTACTTTAGTAACTGTACCGAGATTCTTGCAATTATGGATAGTGGTCTCAGCACCCGGAGCTACCCAAAGCTCGCTGGCATTGGTACCCAAAGCTGGATCATCGGCAGCAGGAGTCACGGTAACTTTCAAGGTGCGGGATGTGCTCTTGCCTTTAGTGGTGGTTGCCACAATCTTCAGTTCATGTTCACCTACAGGCAAAGCTTGGTCGATAGTATTACCTTCAGCAATCTGATTGCCGTCGAGCAACCATGTCACAGTGGTGTAGTGAACAGGAGTCACCTTGATTTCCATCTTATAATTAGTCTTGCGGTCTATCTTGGAATCAGCCAAGTCGGTGTTCAAGATACGTGGATCGTCATCTTCGCTGACAGTGAAGTATGGTTCATCGTCAGAAGAGCAAGAAGACAAGGTAGATGTACCAGCCAGTGCGAAACTCACGGCTAAGAGCATCATCATAGCCTTCAAGACTTTTCCCTTATATTGTTTCATTGTCTTATTCATAATTAATTATTCTATTCTATTGTCCTATAAGACTTAACATTTAACACTTAACATTAAACACTACTTGCTATATCCCTTTCCGAATGGAGGATTGAAGTCTGGCTGAAGGTTTACATCAGCCTTGTCCCACCAGAGGCGCTTGTGCCAATCGTCTGTACCACCCATGCGGTCGATGGCAGCCTTGTAGTTGGCATTGTTGTACTGAGCTTCCAATACAGGATACTGCAAGCGGACAGGCATTGACCAATCGGAATCCGTATAAGTGAAACCATTCTTGGTCAAGAGATCACGATTCAAGATGGCAGGATAGTCAGAGCGGCGCAAGTTAGCCCAACCCTCAGAAGGGTTCATCATGTGGAGAATCCAAGCCTGGGTGTTGATGGTCTCCTTAGGATTGTCACCCAACGGATTGCTGGCAATGAACGCATCAATCTCTTCCTTGGAAATCTTGTTGGATGTAAGATAGTAGTTGTTGAGCAACTCCATGCTGGCACGAACACCAGCCTCGTAGTGACTCTCAGCATCACCACCACCAACATTCCAATCCTTGATTGCAGCCTCAGCCTTGAGGAACTCCACCTCAGCATAGCTCATCAAGTCGCCAGGACAAGAAGGCATCTCGAAGTCGATGTTCAGGCAAGGGCGACTAGCTCGGGCTATATAATCAGAGTTGGCATAAGTGTTCTCGTCTATCTCTGCATACTTCTTCAAAGTAGGAAGGTCATCCAACGTAGCTGGATTCATCCAGTCTGTGTACCAGGCTGCACCAGGGTTGCAAGGCTCCTCACCGAGGTTCTTGCTCTGGAAGTAAGCCAGGAAATCATCAGTCAAGTCGATGTTCTGCTCCTTATCTGGCTTCACCTGACTACGCTTGATATTGTAGTAGTGACGGCAGATGCGATAGAGACGAGGGTCGTTGGTTTTCTGCAACTGATAGAACAAGGTAGAGCATACCATGGTAGGCGATGTGGCATCCTGACCATAGAGAGTCTCGCTCAATGCATTGGCACGGAAATCGTAGTCGTTGGCTCCATCATAATAGGTAAATGGAGCATCAGCATACTTGATATAAGCATCATCGGCTGCACTGGCGATGGCACCGGCAGCTACAGCCTTCTCAAACTCCTCCTTTGCCTTCTGTGGATTAACATCGGAAATGCGCATGGCATAGCGCATACGGAGTGCATTGGCATACTTCTTCCACTTAGCTACATCACCACCCATGCTGGTGACATCACCAGAAATGCGGTCGGTACCTGTGCCAAGCTGCTTCTCGCAAGCGTCAAGTTCCTCGAAGAACCAGCTGTAGAGCTCCTCTACGGTATCATACTTAGGGGTGGAGATACCTGAGATATAACCCAGACCTGCCTCCGAACAAGGCACGTCACCGTAGGTATCTGCCAAAACTGCCGTGAGATAGACACGATGGATACGAAGTGCCGCATTCAAGTTTGCCTTGTCAGTAGATTTGTGGATGGCATCCACAAGGTTCTTGATACTGATTTCATAATAGCGGTCCCAGACACGACGGGTCATATCATCTTCTCTGAAATTAGAACCAGCGTAATTGGTTACATTCCAACCGCCAGCGAAATACTGTGGAAAACCAGTTATATAGTTACGGTAGGTATCCATCAGACTGAAGTCACCGTAAGTCTGCAACAAAGCTGTTGTCAACTGTGCGTTAGGGTCGAGCTCGTTCACCTTGGTCTTGTCGGTATTGATGTTGCTCAAGGTATCATCAGAGCAAGAAGTCATCGCAGTGCCGGTTGCCATCAGGGCGAAAGCCATCATCAGGCTGCTCTTACCTATATATTTCTTGATTATATTGTTCATTTTCTTACCTTATTATATATTAGAACTCTTCTAAAGAAATTGATTCATTTTTTTCGGGACTAGAACTTCACGTTCACGTTCAAACCATAACTCTTGCGAGATGGCAGGGAACCATATTCCAGACCGAGACCTGAGGTGTTGTAGCTGGAGTCTGGGTCGATGTTAGGAATGTTCTTCCAAACAATGAATGGGTTACGAGCCACGAAGGATACGGTCAAGCCCTTGACATACTTGCCCAGGATGCTCTCTGGGAAGGTATAGCCGAAAGTAATCTCACGACACTTCACGTAAGAGTTGTCGTAAACGAAGGCACTCTGCACGCCTTTTGCCACATGCTTCCAGTAATCTTCAGGGTTCACGGCGATGTCGTTCTTGCGATAAGTACCGTCGCCATTGTCGATGACACCATCTACGACAAATCCCTTGCAGTTACCTGCTGCACGCCATTCGGCTAGTTCCATACCCGAAGCCTTGCGAGCCTCCTCAGAAGAGTACCACTCCTCACGGCCTGCCAATGTTCCCTTTGCCTTACCTGTCTCGTATGCAGAACGCATGGACATAGAGTAGATGTCGGCACCTACCTTCACATCGAAGGATGCAGAGAGGCGGAAGTTCTTGTAGCTGAAGGTTGAGTAGAAACCACCTGTCCAGTCCCAAGTAGAGTTGCCGATGGTCTTGATTTCCTGGTCAACCTTTGGAAGACCAGTAGCTGCATCGACAACCACCTGACCCTTGTCGTTGTAGAGGAAGTCGTGTCCACGGATAGCTCCATAGTTCTCACCTACCTTGGCACCTACAGAAACACCGCACCAGTATGCCTTCGCCAACTCGAAGTAGTCCATGCCATCGGTGAGCGACTTCACCTTGTTGGTATTCTTCGAGAAGTTGACACCCAAGTCCCAAGCGAAGTCCTTGATCTGCAAGGCACGCGCATTGATGGATATCTCGATACCCTGGTTCTGAATCTCACCGGCATTGATGAGGCGGTAAGCATAGCCAGAGGTGGTGGTTGAAGCCAAGCTCAAAATCTGGTTCTTGGAGTTCTGGTTGTAATAGGTGGCATCCAAGCCCAAGCGTCCGTTAAGGAACTTCATCTCCAAACCTACCTCGTAAGAACCTGTCATAGTAGGCTTCAAATCCTTGTTGGGCTGTGTTGAGTTGGCTATCATACCGATGGTATAACCCGCGTAGCTGTACTTGCCCGTGGTATAGTTGAGTGCCAACAGGTATGGATCGGTATCGCTACCTACCTTTGCCCAAGATGCGCGAATCTTACCATAATTGATGAACTTCTTGTTCTTGATAAACTCAGAGAAAACCAAACTACCCGATACAGATGGATATACGTATGTATTGTTATTTGTAGGGAGCGTAGATGACTTATCGCCACGGATGGTTCCCTCCAAATAGTAAGTATGCTTGTAGCCGAGGCTCGCGCTGGCATAGAGAGAGCTGATCTGCTTCTTGTACATACTCTCACGAGTGTTCTGTTCCTGATAGTTCATGATATTCTGGATGCCATCCATCTGCTGGTTGAGACCGATGTTGGTAGTGGTCTTGTTGTTCACCTTGAAGATGTTACCACCAGCGGTAGCGTTGACATCGAAGTCGCCCCATGAGTTGTTGTAGAGGGCAAGTATCTCGGCGTTGAGTGTGCGGTTGTTGAAGATTTGGTCGGTAAGCTTTCCGGCAGGAGTTCCTGGAGTTGTCTTGGCGATGAATTCCTGGAAGTTCATGCTGTTGATGTCGGTACCGATAGTACCCTGCAACTTGAGGTGCTTGTTGATGTTCCAGATTGCCTTACCCGTAAAACGGAACACGTCCTTGTCGGATGTATTGCTGTTCTTATAGAGATCCCAGTATGGGTTCTTGTTATACTGATCGTTACCATTCCAGTTGGAGTAGTTGCCGTCGGCATCCTCATAGTGCTTCAGCCAAGCCTGGTCGTAGGTACCCGCCAGGGTCATGAGGTTCTTACCCACGTTGCTCTGAGAGTCACCAAGGGCAGGACGGTTCTTTACCTTCTCACGAGTATAGTTGGCGGTGAAGTCGAAGTCAACAGGACCTGCAGAGGTATTCACACGGAGGTTGAAGTTGTCACGGCTCATGTTGGTGTTAGGCAAGATATCCTTGTTGCGCATATCCGTAACAGAGAAACGCATACCCGTCTTACCGGAATTAACTGAGAGGATGGCAGAGTTCTGGGTGGTGAAACCTGTGCGGAAGAAATCAGAAGCATTGTTAGGATGCATCATGAATGGACGTTCTTCGCCATCGAAATATTTGAACATGAAGTCATCGGCCTTAGGTCCCCAACTTGAGTTCGTACCAGAAGTGCTGGATGTAGGAAGCTCGCCATTGTAGCCAGCACCATATATCTCCTGGATGTCGTCCCATTTAGCCAACTGGGTATCGATAGTATAAGAACCATTGTACTCCACGCTCACCTTGTCCTTCTCAGCCTTCTTGGTCGTAATCAAGATAACACCGTGGGAAGCACGGCTACCATAGAGGGCAGAGGCAGCAGGACCTTTCAATACAGTCATCGTCTCGATATCGTCAGGATTGATGGCAGAGATACCATCACCGAGGTCATAACCACCACTTTCACCAGCACTGCCAAAGTTGGTATTATCCAAAGGCACACCATCCACCACGTAAAGAGGCTGGTTATTGCCTGCCATTTCTGTATTACCACGAAGAAGCACGCGGGTAGAACCTGAAGCACCGCCAGCGGTGTTCTGCACAACGAGACCAGCCACCTTACCAGAAAGAGAGTTGATGACGTTGGTTTCCTTCGCCTTGGTAAGTTCCTCACCTTTCACTTCCTCCAAGCCATAGCCGAGAGCCTTGCGGTCGCGCTTGATACCAAGGGCGGTAACAACGACCTCATTCAAGGCCTTACCATCCTCTTGCATCGTGATTTTCATGCCATTAGCAGCTTTCACGGTCATTGTCTTGTAACCGATGTAGCTCACTTCGAGCGTTGCTCCAGGCTTGCAGTTCAACGTAAAGTTACCATCTATATCGGTAACGGCACCGTTGGTTGTACCAGCCACCTTCACGCTAGCGCCAATCAAGGTTTCGCCAGTGGCATCCACCACTGTACCCTTGATGCCTTGGTTCTGCTGAACGCTCATCGCTGCATTGTTCATCTGGGCAGCGAGAATGGCAGAAGCAGGCATCCACATCAAACCTGCACCGAGCAGGCTGAGAAACATAGTTTTCTTTCTCATAATTGATATTTTTGTTTTTAGTTTAACATTATTCTTTCCCAAAGATTCCTTCGAGAATCCAAGGAGCATTCACCTTCATACTCTTGAAACGGTCGAAGATGCCATACTTCTCAGAGCCGTTGCCGAAGTGGTTGTTGTCCCAAACGAAAGTAGAGAAGCCTCGTTTGCGAGCCTCCGTAGTCAAGAACTTACAGTAGTAGGTCATGTTTTCATGCACTTTCTCTGAGTTAGACTTATAGTGATCGGTTACTCCCCACTCTCCTATTACGATACCCAGTCCTTTGTTGCTCCAGGTATTCACCGCCTTGTCGAAGAAATCCGTCATCGTCTTCTCGTTTTCTGCAGGTATCTTGCCAGCATCCTTGTAGGCATCACCCCAGTAATCGTAGGTGCAATCGCCAGCGTAGCTCCATGGCTGATAGTAGTGAAATTCCACACTCATATAGTTGTTGCCATTGCCTTCGGCATCCTTCGGAATGATGAAATCTCCATTCTCTATGCCAAACCATGGGTTACAAACGTAAGTCTGTAAGATGAGGTGGCGCTTG
>ENA-UERY01001575-UERY01001575.1-human-gut-metagenome-genome-assembly--contig:-NODE-1575-length-13616-cov-4.641332_pt1 | contig 13616 bp, 10 predicted proteins | sample MGYA00242989_ERZ507990 | MGnify/ENA primary metagenome ERZ507990 (study PRJEB26167, sample SAMN06115529) | human gut metagenome | host: Homo sapiens | place: China:Fujian | collected 2015-08-26...
CGCTGGAAATGGAAGCTTGAAGACATCGAGTCCGCATTTACTTAATTGATAACGTATTTATAGATTGAACTACTAGTAATTGTTCAGAATTGATGTCCGATGCCTTTGCAGAACGATTTAAGTAATCTTTGAAATATTCCACAACCTCTTCGTGGGTATATCCAAGAAGACTACCGTAGCGAGGAGATAAAGAAATATCGGTGAGAGTATTAAGTTCCGAAAAAATACTCGTCTTATTAAACTTTGTAATTCCAGTTAGAAATAAAAAGCGGATAACACCTTCATAATTTTTAAAGCTTGCATAGAGGCGGGAAAGTTTTTTTCGAACAAAATCGAAAAGTTCAGGATTGTTCATACAAACCGTCAACGGAGCGTCGTACTCATCAATGAGAACGACGACAGAGTTGGACGGCTGTAATCCCAGCCAGTAGATAAATGAAGAGAATCCCCCAAAATTTTTATCCTTTGGAAGGGTAACTTCGCTCTGAGCCATCAAAATCTCAAAGTATTCGTCTAAGAGGACAGAAAATTCTTCTTCACTGGAGAAATCTTTTAAGTTGGAGAAGTCCAGTCGGATAACTTTGTAAGTTTTATCTTTCCAAAGTTTTTCAATCGCCAGCCCTTTGAAATCTCTCGTTCCATATTTGAAAAGTGATTCAAAGGTAGAGACCAAAAGCGACTTACCGAAACGCCTAGGCCGAGCAAGAAAAACTTTTTCAAAGGTGGTGATAAGTTCATAGAGCAGGCCAGTCTTGTCTACGTAAATTTTTTCCAACTCTCGTAACTTATGAAAATCAGACACACCTAACGGCAGTTGGGAAAAAGTTTTTCTTTCCATACTATCCTCTTAAACCGACTCTGAGGTGACACTTTTCGTGAAAGCTGCGTCCAGAAAAGATCCGGACTTATTCGCAATATTTTCTCCAAGGCTAACCTGAATAAGTCTAACAAGCAATACTTCAAACCAGACGTGCCCAAAGAAGAACAGTTAAGATTCTTTGAAACTTTCGGATGCCTCTTTCTGTAGTTAAAGCGTTGCTCATTGGAGGTGAAACTACTTACTATCAATGTTAAATCAACAGAGTTCGACAAAGCCCAGTTGGCCAGGATAAGCTGGGCTTCAGGAGAGGTAAGGATTGAATTTCGGAGGTGCTTTCTCAAACTCATCAACAAAATTAGAGAGAATCTGAGCAAAGGTCCGAGTTCAGAAACCGCGGGTCGTCGCTTCAGATGGTACCAAGATGGCGTATATCGCTTTACGATCTACAGAGACTTCCTTGATGCGCAGCATGACTTCGCTTCCCACTTGGAAGTTACTCGTGTGCCGCATGTTCAGAAGGAAGATCAGCGTTTCATCCATCTTGAGGTAGTTTTCTGATACCTCGTGCAGTTTGCCGTGAAGGATGCTGCCGTGGCGAGCAACTTCCTGCCACTTCACCTGCCATACGAATCACTTCTTGCGGACTCATGATGCGGGCAGGGCGCCGAAGCCACTGCTGAGCTTTTGCGACGGTGTTAGGAATTGGCAGTCTTCTGGCAGTAGAAGGGTTTCTTTCTCCGGCAGAAATGCCGGGTGCGACAGGTGAAGCGGTACCTGTCCTCGGAAAAGATAAAAAGATGGCGCTAAGCGCTAACGCACGGATTCCGAACGTCGGATCCAACTGGGCAGCGAGGGATTTGTGAGGTTGAAGAGACTCATGTTTTGGCTGAATTTCGGCCGCAGAGAATTCCCGAATCTCGGGCGCATCCCAGGCTTGAACAATCGATGCGAGTAGAAGAGCCGGCTGCAGAGAGAATACTTTAAGTTTTGTCATATCAGCTCCTTGCCGATGGTTCGAAGTTTGTTCTAATAATTTGTAAGTTTTATTTCGAACAATTACATTCTAATTCGGTAGCAAAGAAATTGTCTGACAATTTCGTAGGGGTTTATCTGCTTCGGGTTTTCCTATTGACTTTCCGTGAAAGAGGTATCTATCTAGTCTTGAAATGAGCGAAAGACAACCACACTCGCACCTCCGACAACGATACTTATAAAAGTTACACATATATTTACCGTATTTACAAAAAAGCAGTTCTGCCGCTTTCTAGGTGGTACGGGGATTAGAAGAAGAGGTACAACGTGACAAAAAACTATTTCAGCCGATATTCGATGCTAACTGCCGCTGTGCTTTGCGGAGTTCTGGCTTTAAGCGGATGCGACAAGGGAAAAGAAGGTCAGGCGGGACGAGGTCCGAGCCCGGTTTCAGTGGTAAAAGTAACGCGGCATGACGTGCCCGCGGATATGACGTGGGTCGCTAAAACAGAAAGCTCTCGAGCGGTTGAAATCTATAGCCGTGTCAACGGTTTCTTGGATGCCAGAAAATACACCGAAGGCGGTATGGTAAACGCCGGAGATGTGCTTTTCATGATGGATAAAAAGCCCTTTGAGGTTCAGCTCTCCGAAGCTTTGGCTTCTCTGGACTCAAGTCTCGCTGCCCACGAAGTGGCAAAGAGAAATTTGAACCGTATTCGTCCTCTGGCCAAACTTAAAGCACTGAGCCAGACCGACTTGGACCAAGCCATCGGTGACTTCCAGACCACTGCCGCAGCTGTGTCCAACGCTAAGGCGCAAGTAGAAAATGCCAAACTCAATCTTTCTTACTGCACGATCACTTCTCCGGTGACCGGCTACGCCAGCTCCGCGCTTCAGACAGACGGTACTTACATCAATATGAGCAACTCCCATCTTGCGACGGTCTATACGATGTCGCCGATGTGGGTAACGTTCTCCATGTCCGAAAACGAAGAAGCCAAGATCAACCAGGAAGTGAAAGAAGGCATACTTCGCCGTCCGGAAAACCATGACTACGAAGTCCAATTGGAACTTGCCGGCGGCGAGATCTATCCGATTAGCGGACGCGTGACATTTTCGTCCCCGAACTTTAATCCGAGTACCGGAACATTTGAGCTCCGTGCATCTTTTGAAAACCCGAACAATCAGTTGAGACCTCAGCAGTATGTACGCGCAATTGTGAAAGGGGCCACTTACGTCAATGCAATCGTCGTTCCTCAGATTGCGGTACAAGAAGGCAGTAAGGGCCACTTTGTTTGGGTCATCACCAAAGACAATAAAGCTCAGTTCCGTCCGGTCGAAGTCGGCAGCTGGATCGGCAACGACTGGCTGATTAAGAACGGCCTGGATGAAGGAGACAAGGTGGTAACCGAAGGCATGATGCTTTTGGCCAGCGAAGCTCCTGTGAAGATTGTCAAAGAAGTGGACCAGAAATCTTCTGCTGACGACAAGGCTAAGAAGTAATAGGGGGCCCGTATGTTCTCGAACTTCTTTATTAAGCGACCGATTTTCGCCATCGTTGTTTCGTTGGTGATTGTGATCTCCGGTCTGATTTCTATGTTCCAGCTGCCGATTGAGCAGTATCCGAACATGGCGCCGGTGCAGATTATGGTCACAGCTACTTATCCGGGCGCAGATGCCAAGACAGTTGCTGAAACGGTGGCTGCTCCGATTGAAACACAGGTCAACGGTGTCGATAACATGATTTATATGACGAGCTCCTCGTCATCGACCGGCACCATGATGCTGACTGTCTTCTTCGATATCGGTACCGATCCGGATATTGCGCAGGTGCAGGTGCAAAACCGTGTCAATATCGCACAGCCGTACCTGCCGAACGAAGTCATTCAAAACGGCCTTCAGATTGAAAAACGATCTTCATCTATTCTGATGCTGATCGGTATTTACGGTACAGGCGACCGTTATACCCGCGATTACATTAATAACTACGCCAACGTTTACGTCCTTGACGCGATTAAGCGTGTGAAGGGCGCCGGTCAATCTGCCGTAATGGGCAACGCCAATCAGGCAATGCGTATTTGGCTGAACCCGGACCGCATGGCTTCTCTGGGTATTACAACCTCCGATATTAATAACGCTGTCGCAAATCAGAATAAGCGATTTGCAGCAGGCAACATCGGCGCGGCACCGTCGGTTCCCGGAACAATTCAAACCTTCCCGGTTCTTGCTCCGTCTCCATCGGTGGATCCGAAGGGATATGAAAACATCATCATTCGTTCAAATCAGGATCAAAGTGCCATTGTTCGTTTGAAGGACGTTGCAAGTGTCGAACTCGGTTCTCAGAGCTACGATGTGTCGTCCAATATGAACGGTATGCCGACAAGCTACATTGCGGTTTATCAGCAGGCCGGTGCGAATGCTCTGGATGTGGCGACGAATGTTAGAAAGACATTGGAACAGCTCAAGGCAAATTTCCCGGAAGGCTTGGATTACAAAGTCGCTATTGATACGACCGAGTTCGTCCGTATTTCTATCGATGAAGTGATTAAGACGCTGTTTGAAGCTGTGCTTCTTGTGATCGGTGTGATCTACATTTTCTTGCAGAGCTTCAAGTCGACGGCGATTGCTTGTACAGCCATTGTGGTTGCCTTGACGGGTACCTTCGTCGGTATGCTGGCCCTAGGCTTCACCATTAACTTGCTGACCTTATTCGGCTTGGTCCTGGCGATCGGCTTGGTGGTGGACGATGCAATTGTGGTTGTGGAAAACGTCGAGCGAAACATGTCCGAAAAAGCCATGAACCCGGTCGACGCGACGATTTTGGCTATGTCCGAAGTGTCAGGCCCGATTATCGCTACCGTGCTGGTGCTGGCGAGTGTGTTCGTTCCGGCAGCTTTCATGGGCGGAACAACCGGTATGCTCTACAAGCAGTTCGCCATCACGATTGCAATTTCCGTGGCCATTTCCGGCTTCGTCGCCTTGACACTGACCCCGGCACTGTGCGCGGCTTGGCTGTCGCATGAAGAACCGAAGACACACGGATTCTTCTTCCGCTTCAATCAGATGTTCGGACGTCTGACAGTGAAGTACGGCGAATGGACTCGTGCCTTGTTCCGCAGAACACTGCTCGTCATCATTCTGTTTGCCGGTATGGGCGTTGCGATTTTCCAGATGTTCCGCGTGCTCCCGACCGGCTTTGTGCCGAGTGAGGACCAGGGTTACGTTCTGGCGGCCATCATGCTTCCTTCCTCTGCGAGCCTGCAGAGATCTACAGAAGCGATGGACACCATCGAAAAAGCTCTGGATCCGGTCAAGGGCATTATGACGAAGAACTCCATCGGCGGCTTCTCCCTGCTTGACGGCGGTATGAAGACCAATGCCGGTACGTTCTTCATGACCTTAGATCCTTTTGAAGAGCGCTATAAGAATTCGGAAACTGCAAAAGAGATGAGTGCGGATGCGATTATGCAGCAGATGCAATACCGCGGCATGGCTTCTCAGATGCAAGCTTTGGTGGTTCCGATTAACCCGCCGGCGATTCCGGGCTTAGGTACCACAGGCGGTTTTGAATTCTGGATTCAGGACACCGGAAACGGCACACCTCAGCAGTTGGGCGATGTCTTGAACAACTTCCTGCAGAAGGCCCGTCAGCGTCCGGAACTGACAGGACTAACGAGCACTTATAACGCCAACAATCAGCAGCTCAAGATTAACTTTGACCGAGATAAGGCTCAATTATTAGGCTTAAGCACAGCAGATGTGTTTAATACACTGCAAAGCCAGTTTGGTTCAGCGATTTCCAGTCAGTTCAGCCAGTTCTCCCGTGTTTGGTTCGTGATCATGCAGTCCGAGCCGAAATATCGTGCAAAACCGGAAGACATTGACAAACTGTATGTCCGCAACACGGACGGCGAAATGATTCCGTTAAGTTCCGTTATTACGACGGAATATACCAACGGTGCAACTTCGCTGCCGCACTACAACGGCTTCCCCGCTGCACAGGTGATCGGCAATGCCGCTCCGGGCTACTCTTCCGGTCAGGGCATGAAGGCCTTGGAAGAAGTCGCAGCCGAAGTGTTGCCTCCGGGTTACACCTACGGATGGACCGGTATCAGCTACGAACAGCAAAGTTCGGGATCTTCTTCCGCAATTGTGTTCGGTTTCGGTCTGCTGCTGGTGTTCCTAGTGCTGGCTGCACAGTATGAAAGCTGGGCACTTCCGGGTTCCGTGATTCTGGCGGTTCCGTTCGGCGTGATCGGAGCTTTGCTGGCAACCTGGGCCCGCGGCCTGGAAAACGACGTTTACTTCCAGATCGGTATGCTGGTGATGATCGGTTTGGCGGCAAAGAACGCGATTTTGATTGTGGAATTTGCGGTTGAACTTCGTCACAAAGGTATGGACTTGGTGCGAGCCGCTATCGATGCCGGCGAACTTCGTTTTCGTCCGATTATCATGACGTCTCTGGCGTTCATCGGCGGTACTTTCCCGCTGGCTATTGCGACCGGCGCCGGCGCGGCCTCCCGTCATTCTCTGGGTACCGGTATTGTGGGCGGCATGATCGGTGTGTCTACGCTGGCTCTTCTGTTCGTGCCGATCTTCTACGTCTGGTTTGAAGGCTGGGCCGAACGCTCCGGTGCTAAGAGCGCTTTGAAACTCGCAGCCAAGCTCTCTTCCAGAAATATTCCGATTACCGACAAGCTTCGTTCCGCTATTCTCCGCGGACCGGGTACTGTTTATGATCCGAATGCAACCGTAAAAGTTTCTCCGACCGGCGAACTTACGATTACCAACTCTCCGGGATTTAACCCCGAAGGCTTGGAAAACCAGGATATCGGTATCGGTGACTTGACACCGCAGGAACAGCAGGCGAATGTGAAATCCGCTGACGAGCTGACCGATCTTGAAAGAGATAAGAGCATTAAGAGCGACAAGACAGAAATTACGAAAGTTGAGCTTGCCGCCAATGAAGCCTCCCAAAAGGCAGCTGATGCTTCTCAAAAAGCTGCGGATGCCGATAAGAACAAAGGAGAAGGCAAATGATGAATCGACGCACATTTCTAGCAGCGGCGGTTAGCGCCGCAATGCTGACGGGCTGCGCGGTCGGTCCCGACTATAACCGTCCTTATGTTCCGGTTCCAAAGGACTACCGACACGTTCGCGGTGAAGAGACGGATGTCAATCTTTTGAAGGCGAGATGGTGGACTGAGTATCACGATCCCAACCTTGACTTCTTCGTCTCTAAAGCGATTGCCAATAACCGCACGCTTCAACAGACGATGGCCAACGTTGAGAGGGCCGCAGCGGCTCTGACAACGGCCCGAGCCAATCTCTTCCCGCAGCTTAATTACTCAGGCGACCTTGGAAAATCGAAGGCCAGCCTGAATACTCCGACCGGGGCTGCAATGGGAGACAAGCCGATCAAGAGCTACGAAGTCCTCGCAACAGCTTCTTGGGAAATTGACTTGTGGGGCAAGATCAGACGTCAGACCGAGTCTGCTCAGGCCAGCTTGAGAGCGACGGAAGCGGCTCATCGGGCAGCGATTTCTTCTGTTATCGGTTCAGTGATCAGTACTTATCTTTCGATCCTGATGACCGAAGAGCAGTACAAGATTGCTGAGGAGACTGCGGAGAGCTATCACAAGACTTACCAGCTGTTCCTCTTGAGATTTAACCACGGCAACGTTTCAGAGATGGAAGTTGCTCAGGCTTGGTCGCAATGGGAAAGCGCGATGGTCCAGATCCCGCAGATTCGCCAGAACCGCACGGAGCTGAAGAATTCGCTTTCCATTCTGACGGGTGTTCCGGTTGAGGACTTTCCGAAACCCAAAGCATTGGATGAACTGGACGTACCGGATGTTGTTGCCGGGATTCCGAGTCAGTTACTGGAAGAACGTCCCGACGTGATTCAGGCAGAAGAGCAGCTTAAAGCTGCCAACGCCGATATTGGTGCGGCTAAAGCACTTTACTTCCCGTCGATCTCTTTGTCCGGGGGCCTCGGCTTTTCCAGTGACCAGCTGAGAGAGTTGTTCAAGGGTCCGTCTAAAGTTTGGCAGTACGCCGGCAATATCAGCGGACCGATCTTCCATTGGGGCGCAGTAACCGCCGGCGTCCGCAGCGCGGAAGCCCAGCAGAAGGCATTGTTGGCAGCTTATCAGTTAGCAGTCTCAACAGCCTTTGCCGATGTGGATAACGCTTTGAGTCGCCGCCAGAACGTGATTGAAGAACTTCGCAGCAAGCGGAGTCTGGTCATGAGCTTGGAAGATTATTCTCGTTTGGCTAACGCTCAGTATCAGGGCGGCTACACGGGCTACTTCACGGTTTTGCAGGCCGAGCAGTCTCTGCTACCGCAGCAGATTTCGCTAGCCGAAGTGAAGTCTCGCGCTTTGAACTCGGTTGCTCAGATCTATCAGGCTTTGGGCGGTGGCTGGATCGACCAGGCTTTGATTGAAGAACAGCAGGCCATTCGAGAAATCGAAGAAGCGGAAAAGCTCAAAAAACAATCTCCGGCTGCAAACCAAGCTGAGCCTGCGCCAAAACCCGTTGACGGCGAACCTGTGAAACTTGATACGGCGAAACAGCAATAGTTGAAGCATTAGAAAACAGAGACGGCGAGTGCGATTTTGACTCGCCGTTTTTTACGCCTGAAAAAGGCGAAAAAAAATCCGACGCCGCGCGGCGCCGGATAAGCAAATGAGTTTTAAATGAAGGAACTCTGCCGTGACATAGGAGGAAAACACGGTGGCTACAACTTCATCTCATGCAACACCAAAATCTTTCATCCCCTTCAAATGAAAGACTGTGAAGACCCAAATCGATGTCTTCAGCGCGGTAATCTACACGCATTGCTCAAGTAATACAGTCAGAAATTGTGTTAGTTGTGAAGTTTTGTGTCGATGAGACCCCCTTGAAAGAAAATGAAAACTTTTGCGCAATATCGAAGCACTTTGAGCTTCTTGCTCCGGGAAGTTAAATCAAGTTCAGCTTGGGATGATTGAACTCGATTCAAGGAGTTTATGGGGTTTTCTGCCTATGAGATTGCACCAGTGCAGTCAGTTGGGAAAAGCCCCAGCTGAGAATTTAGTGCTTCAGCAATGCAAATTAGCGTTTGAAGAGTAGGCTTTCGGTCTTCCCCGAACGTTTGTTCAACATTCTTTAGGTTGCCACCCGACCCTTGCATCGCTCTAACCGGCTTTGATCTAAGGACTGATTCGACAGCACTGACGATATGGTCAGTGTCTCTCGAAGAAAAGGCTTCATTCAGAAACAGAAGGACGTCTTCCTTCGTTTCTAAGTACTCAGCGGCATCAAAGTTTTTTAGGTTTTGGTAATTAATCATTGTTCGGGTTTTGATCTCTGCAATTTTTTGATAACGTCGGATGGAACGACCATGTTTCTTTCAGAAACGGAATAAGTTTTTCTAAGTCAGGAATCTTCCTCCCCGGGTGCTTTAGAAGCCATACAGGAGCGTTTGGAAGATGCTATTCTCCCAGTATTTGAATCAAGCTGCCGCTCTTCGTTAATGACTCTGCCGCCCAAAGAGGAATGCGAAGTGCAATACCTAAACCTTCAACTGCAGCACTGATCATTGCTTCATCAGAATTAATTCTGATCTGAGGTTCCACAGTAATGGTGATACTTTGAAGAGGTCCTTGCAAAAGAACTTTCTCGCTCTTCGAATGGATTAGAGGCAGTTTTTCTAACTGAGCAGGAACCGTGATTCTTTTGTTTTGCGCAAGAAAGTCGGGAGAGGCAAAAATTCCATATGAAATACTTGCGATATCGTAAGCAATCATCCTGACATTAGGCAGCGTTTGTGTACAAATGATCAGATCGAAATTTTCAGGCTGAATGTCGTCGAGGTTTTGATAACTGTTGATCTCGATAGGTGTGTGGTTCAAAGATTGAAGTTTTTCGAACTCAGCAAGAGGTTTGGCGATCAGGCCGGTCAGAGCACCGGGAACGGCAAGCCGAATGGTCGAGGATCGTAGTGTTGCATCTTCCGATGCTGACAAAACCTCATGAATCTCGTGTAGAAGTTTGACCGCTTCTTTGTATTTTTGGGCGCCTAACCATGTGGGCCTTACTCCTGAGCGTGAACGATCCAGAAGAGGCTCTCCAAGAAGGTGTTCAAGTTTTGTGATTTCTTTGCTGACGACGGCTGGATCGGTGCCGGCGGCAGCCGCTGCTCCAAGGATACTTCCTTTTTCAATGGCAAGAATGAATAACTGCCACTGGCGCAAAGTTGCATTATTTTCGGTGTTTTTAGAATTCATGTTTAAAAAATAAGTTCCGGGTTAGAGCGCCATTTTTCAGAGATGAAGTCACACAAGGCTTCGACGGCTGACGTTGGTTTTCTGCCGACGGGAAGAAGCAGGCTGACGGGAGAAGGTTCTGGCTCCCATTCCGGAAGAACATGAATAAGTTGTTTGCGGCGTACTAAATCCAAAGTATCGTAACGGAAGGCGTGAACACTGATTCCGGCATCGGACAACGCTGCGGTTCTTGCCGCTGTATGATCTTTTAGTCTAAGTTTTGAGTGGATGGGAACGAGGACACGCTCATTGTTCTTAAGAAGGACTAAAGGCGCTCCGTTGACTAAATCGTTGCCGCCTAAAAGTTCATGAAATTCTAAATCTTCCGGTGTTTTCGGAGCACCGTGTTTTGCGAGATAACCAGCGGACGCCACCATCATTCGGCGCATTTCTCCAAGTTTTCTAATCACGGCATTCGAACACGGGTAAAGGTCATGGTTAATCCTGATGTCGCACTCAGGAGGAATGATGTGGACAGGCCCGAGAGTCAATGTCAGATTGACGACGAGTTCTGGATTTCTCCTTTGGAATGCAGTAATCCAAGGAATTAACAAACCATTTCCGATCGCGTTGGGAGCAGATATTCGGATGCTTCCGCTGATGCTGCCTTCCGGTCGTGAGACGGGCGCTGACAGCTTATTAAAACGCTCTAAGAGAGGCTGGATTTTTTCAAGAAATACGCAGCCATGCGGAGTCAATTCGCTTCCGTCTTGATCCCTCACAAAAAGCTTTCCGACGGATTTTTCAAGTGCGGAAATACGACGGGAAACCGAAGCTTTTGAAATATGGAGCTGTTCGGCGGTTTTTCCGACACTGCCTAACCTCGCAAGAACGACAAAGGTTTCCAGGGTTTCGATGGTATCAAGGCTGCGCATAGTGTTCCGTTTAGATCAAAACGATGTCACTCTTTGATATCTTACCGTAACGCAGTTCAGTCTTCACAATGGTGACATAACGATAATCCATAGGAGAAGATTATGACTTGGACAGTGTGGGCTGCCATCGTTATCGTCATTTTGACGGTGGCTGCTCTGATCAAGCGCTATGAAACCCGCTTGGTCTTGTTAGCTTCCGGTTTCCTTATGACCTGTCTGTCTTTAGATCCGATGCAAGGTTTGAATGCATTTGCGAAGTCTATGACGAACAGCGGGCTGATCATGGCGATTTGCTCGGCGATGGGCTTTGCTTTCGTCGTGCAGATGACCAAATGCGACGTGCATTTGGTCAAGCTTTTATCGGCACCTTTGAGCAAACTTGGCTTACTGTTAATCCCGGCGGCAACTGCTATTACCTATTTCATCTGCATTGCGATTCCGTCCGCGGCCGGTTGTGCAGCAGCCGTGGGGCCGACAATGATTCCTTTGCTTCGTCGAGCCGGCGTCAGCCGTCCCGGTACCGCCGCAGCAATCCTCGGCGGAACGTTCGGCTCCATGCTTTCTCCCGGTCTTTCTCACAACGCTTATGTGGCCAAAATGGCCAACCTTGATGTTATCCAAACAATCGGCGTCCACATGAACTACACATTGGTTTGCGGCGCGATCTCGATGATCGGTGTCACGATCATGTGTATTTTGCTCGGAGACTACAAGCCGGGCTCTGTTTCTGAAGATGAATTAGCCGAAGAAAGCGATGTTCAGCGCGTCAATATCTTGAAAGCTTTGGCGCCGCTTGTTCCCGTGCTTATTCTCGTTACCGGAAATTTGTGGATTCCCGCTATAAAGATGGGCGTTGCTCAGGCCATGATTGTCGGCGCAATCTACACGCTGGCAGTAACTTTGTCTGATCCTCAGGCTTTCTCTAAACGTTTCTTTGCGGGTATGGGCAACGGATACGGAGAAGTCTTAGGCATCATTATCGCAGCAGGTGTTTTTGCCGCCGGCTTGAAGGCATCCGGTCTCATTGCCGTCTTCATTGAAGTGCTTCGCGGATCAAACGAAATTGCTCGCTGGGGCGGGTCCCTTGGACCATTTGTGATGGGTGTCATCACCGGGTCGGGAGATGCTGCTGCATTTGCTTTTAACGAAGCGGTTACGCCGCATGCCCCGAGTTTCGGTATGGCTGTTCCGACGCTGGGAACTATGGCTGCTTTGGCCGGGGCGCTTGGCCGAATGATGAGTCCGATTTCAGGTGTTGCCATCGTGATTTGCGGCCTTGCTGGAGTCAGCAATCCGATCGAACTGACGAAACGTCTGGCAATTCCGATGATTATTGCCGTCATCTTTGTTGCATTAGCTATGGTTTAGGAGAACATCATGGATTACGTCAAAAACGCAGTAAAACTCAGAAGAGAGCTTCATCAAATTCCTGAGCTTGGTTGGGGCGAATTTTGCACAACCGCCAAAATTTTGGAGACAATTGAACCGCTTGGTTGGAAGACGTATGCCGGAGTTGAGCAGGTCGGCCTTGATGCGGTTATGGGAAGACCGGAAGACTTTGTCGAAAAAAGCAAACAGAGGGCTCTGGAAGAAGGTGTCGACCCGAAACTCATCGAGAGAATGCACGGCTACACGGGTACTATCGCGGAATTAGATACCGGCAAACCGGGTCCTGTCACGGGTCTGCGTTTCGATATTGACTGCGTCGGTGTTGAAGAAACAGACCTCAAAGACCATCTTCCGAACAAGGAAAACTTCAGATCTCGTCACGCAGGTGTCATGCATTCCTGCGGACATGACGGCCACACGGCCGTAGGTCTGACCATGGCGCAATGGATCGTTGATCACAAAGATCAACTGTGCGGAAAGATTAAGCTGATTTTCCAGCCGGCGGAAGAAGGCGTGAGAGGAGGTGCGGCTCAAGCAGCTTCCGGCCTCTTAGACGACGTCAACTATCTGTTAGGAGCTCATCTGGCAATGATGTGTCCGACCGGTGAAGTCTGTGTCTATCCGGAAGGTGTCCTCTACACGACTAAGTTGGATGTTCGCTTCAAAGGTCGTCCGGCTCACCCGACAATGAGTCCTCACCTTGGAAGGAATGCTTTGGCCTGTGCTTGCACGTGTGTATCTGAGCTTCTTGGCATGGCTCGCCATGGAAAAGGTATCGGCTGCATTAACGTAGGAATGATGCAAGCCGGAGAAGGCAGAAATGTCATTCCGGTACATGCCCAGGTCCAATTAGAAGTACGCGGGGAAACAGCCGAAATCAACGATTTCATGGTAGATCAGGCCAATCGTATCGTTAAAGGTACAGCCTTGGCTTACGACGTTGAGTATGAAGTTGAGAAAGTCGGTGAGGCCGGTGAACTTAATAATGATCCGGAACTGGCAGCTATGGTGACGGAAGTTGCCGGAAGCCTTCCGAGCTGTGAACGCGTTGTACAGCACAAGAAGCTTGGATGCTCTGAGGATTTCACGATGCTCGCAACCCGCGTGCAGGGCGAACGTACATAATTTTTAACAAAACATCCTTAACTCATTAAAAAGTCGACAAAAACTATTGACTTTTTTTGAAATATGACATATAATATATATGTCTATAATTTAATAGGTGGCATGATGGCTGTCAGCAAGGAA
>ENA-UERY01001576-UERY01001576.1-human-gut-metagenome-genome-assembly--contig:-NODE-1576-length-13615-cov-3.408332_pt1 | contig 13615 bp, 9 predicted proteins | sample MGYA00242989_ERZ507990 | MGnify/ENA primary metagenome ERZ507990 (study PRJEB26167, sample SAMN06115529) | human gut metagenome | host: Homo sapiens | place: China:Fujian | collected 2015-08-26...
ATGACCGCAGTTGCTGCGAGCAGCACAGCCATGACCGCAGTTGCTGCGAGCAGCACAGCCATGACCGCAGTTGCTGCCTCCGGTGTTGCGCTGAAGGCGATTGCACAGGCATACAAGAATACTGCAAATATGCTGCAATTCCTGAAGGCGGTGAATGCTTCGGATACACTGGTAAAGCGCATTTACAGCACACTGACGGGCGCGACCGGGCTTTTTGGCGCAACACAGCTTGGCTCACAGGATGGTGTTGAGAGTGCGAACAGCTGGGCAACGACTTCCGCAGCACCGAATGCCTTTTTGGCGTGTGCGTGCGGCTATTACAGCAGCGGCGGCAGCAGCGTGAATGTGACATACAACGGGACAGTGATTGCACAGAACAAGACAGGCGCAAAACAGCCGGGCAGCGTAACGAGCACGAATGTGAACGCCATCACGATGGCACCCTCCACATTTACCGAAAATGGCGATGGTTGGCTGGCAGTGCAGAAATTTACGGCGAAATAAGGGGGGTGAAGGAGCATGAAAGGATTTTTGAAGGAATTGCAGGAAAGCAACGCCACGGGGGCGGTGCAGGTTGTGAGAACGCTTTCGGGCAGCGTAAAGCAGCCGGAGCTGGACGGCTATGCGGACAAGGAGATTTTCAGCGTGCATGGAAAGGGAAAGCTGCTTTGGGCGGAGGTTTCCGAAGTTTTCAATAGGCTGCCTTCGCAGAGCGGCACACAGACGAAGATGCAGTTTTTCATCGATGGGAAGCTGCAGGCGAATATCAAGGGGATCTATTACGGGAGCAGTGCGGGTATGTATTTGCAGATGGCACCGCCGGAGAGCCTTGTCGGGCTTGGGAATTATGGCTATTTGCCTACCAGAATTACAAGCTTTGGGGGTTACAGGGAAATAAATGTATTTTCCTGCTCTGAGGTGGAACACCTTGTACCACAGAACAGCAACGATTATCAGAGATGCTTCTATTTCCCGATTGCGGCATACATCCCCTTCAAGGAATCGGTGGAGATTCGGGTTTCCAATACATTTGTGAAAAACAGCGATACCTACGCCGAGTTTAACTGCGGCGTAGGGTATCTGCTGGACGAGGACTGAGAAGGAGGGCAAGGGATGCTGAGAAAAAGGACAGAGGAGCTGACGGAGAACGGCGCAGTTTTCATCGTGGAAACATTTTTGAATGCGGCAGGCGAAGAAAAGGGGCGGACGAAATACCCGAAGCCGGGCGCACAGCCACAGCCGGCGGAGGAGACGCTGACGGAGGCGGAGCAGGCGATTTTGGAGACAGCAATCAATGTGGACTATTTGGTCTGCATGAAGGAATTAGAGATTTGAAAGGAGAGACTGCATTATGACTTACGCAAGACTGAAAAAGCTGATTGAAAGAGGCGCATACGAAAAAGCGGATATGCTGAACAAGCTGGATGTATTCCTGATGGCAAACCGCATCACGGAGGAGCAGTATCAGGAGCTGGTCGGCATGATGGGATGAAAGGAGACAGGCGCATGACAGGTGCATTTTGCAAGGTAAACATGATTGGCGGCGCGCTTTTGGCGGCGATGGCGGCGGTATTAGGGAAATACTGGTTTCTCTTTGCCGGCTTTCTGGCGTTCAACCTCATCGACTGGCTGACAGGCTGGGCAAAAAGCCGCATGAAGGGGGAAAGCTGCAGCAAGGTTGGCGCAATCGGCGCGATGAAGAAGGTCTGGTATTGGGTGGTAATCGCCATCGCCTTTTACATCGGCTATTCCTTTGCGCAGATGGGCGAGACCATCGGCGTAGGGCTTGGCTTCATGCAGTTTATCGGGTGGTTCGTGCTGGCGAACTATCTGGTAAACGAAATCAGAAGCATTTTGGAGAACATGGTGGAAATGGGCGTAAACGTGCCGCCTATGCTGATTAAGGGACTGAAGATTGCAGCGGAGCGGATTGACGCTGCGGCAAGCATCGGGGGCGAGGACGATGGCAAATGAGACGAAGGCATGCAGAGACATCGGCGCGCTTTTGCCTGCGGCACAGGCGGCGTGCAGGGCATTTCTTGCGGCATGTGAAAGGGAAGGGCTTGCCGTTCTGATTACGGAGACCTACCGCACACAGGAGCGGCAGGACTACCTTTACGCACAGGGCAGGACGAGAGCCGGCACGATTGTGACATGGACGAGAAAAAGCCGCCACACCGGACGGCTGGCGTGGGATATCTGCAAGAACAGAAAAGGGCAGGAATACGCCGACGCGGCATTTTTCGACAGATGCGGAAGGATTGCGGCGCGGCTGGGGATTACATGGGGCGGCAGATGGGACACGCCCGACCGTTCCCATTTTGAGGTAACGAGCGACTGGAAGGAAAAGAGGGAGACAGAGATGGAAAAGCGTTACGAAACGCTTGCGGAGGTGCCGAGCTGGGCGAAGGAGCTGGTGCAGGAGATGCTTACAAGAGGATGCTTTGCAGATCCGCACCGACTGCACCTGAGCGAGGACATGCTGCGGACAATGGCACTGACAGACAGGCTTTTAAAAGCAAGGGAGGGAAGGAAATGAACGAACCTTTAACATTACTGAAAAGCCCCAGAGACGAAAGGGACTGGCATTACGGCAGGATCGTATGCGCAGGGGGAGAGCTGCCGGCGAGGGTGAGCCTGCGGCAGAGCTGCGGCCCGATTCGCAGACAGGGCAAGAGCGGCGTTTGCCACAGCTTTGCAGGGACTGCGCTGAAAAATTTGCAGGAAACGCAGGACTGGGGCGAGCGGAAATACAACTTTTCCCCTCTGGGGCTTGCCAAAGCGGTGAAGGCGAGAGACGGCATTGCCTTCACAGAGGGCAGCACGCTTTTAGACGTTTGCAAGGCATTATGCAACGATGGGGTTTTTGACGAGGTATTTTACCCCTTTGCAAGCTATGACCAAGAGAGCTTCAAGAAAACAGGCAAGCTGACCTTTCCCCCGATGGCAGTATCGGCGGAGGAGGAGCACCTTCCGAAATATTACTGCAAAAACTATGCAAGGGTGGACACACTGGAGGAAGTGAAGCGCGCTCTGGTCAATCAGAATCCCGTGCTTTTAGGGATGACCTGTTCGGAGGAAATCTATTCGCCCACAGAGGGATGTATTGGGCTTCCCTTAGGGACATTCCTGATCGGCGGACATGCCGTGCTGATTATCGGCTACGATGATACGAAGGAGCGGAAGATCCACGGCAGACACTACAAGGGCTTTCTGGAATGCCAGAACAGCTGGGGCGAGGACTGGGGCGAGGACGGCTTTTTCTGGATTCCCTACGAATACATCACCTACCGCACGAAGGACCTAGGGATGGGATTTGTGATGGACATGTACACCGCGATTGACCTTGCAAGGGAGGACTTGCAGGGGACGGCGGTGGAGCTTTTCATCGGGAAGGACAAGGCATTTGACGACGGGAAGGAGATTACCCTTGACCAGCCGCCCATTGTAGACGAGAAAACAGGGCGCACCTTAGTGCCACTGCGCTTTGTGGGCGAGAGCCTTGGATGCAGGGTGGAATGGCTGGCAAAGAGCCGCCGCATTATCATCCGCAGCAGGGCGCACGACATTGAGCTTTCCATCGGCAGCCAGACGGCACTGGTGGACGGCGGCAAGCGGCTGATGGAGCAGGCACCCATCCTGGACGAGAGAACGGGGCGGACGCTTGTGCCCCTGCGCTTTATTGCGCAGACGATGGGGCATGCGGTGCTCTGGGACGGAGAGAGAAGGAAGATTACGATTCTTAAATAGTAGCGGTTGAGCCGTCCGGTTATGACGAGCGAACGTCTGACCGACAGGTTGGGTGAGGCGAGGAATGGACGGCGAAATATAGCGGTTTCCGAAGCGAAGCGAGGAAAACTGACTTAAGTAGTAGCAACATAAAGAAAGCGACGATGCGGATCTGCAAAGTCGCTTTTTTCTTGCAAAAAAAATAAGGAGGTGAGATCTTGGCAGGCTATTATAACCCGAAAAAGGACTACGCGGCAGCCATCAAAAACGAGAAAAACCCTGCAAAGAAGGAGCAGCTAAAGGCAGAGAGACAAAACAAGATTGATGCCATGAACGCCGCAGGGACGAACAAAAAGGGCTACACCAACAGCATTTACGGCGGCTCTTACAGCTCTTCCGGAAAGGGAAACGCTTCCTCCGGCGGAGGCGGAAAGGGAAATAGCAGCGGCGGCTATTTTGACAAAAATCTGGACTATGCGGCAGCCATCCGGAACGAGAAAGACCCCGTGAAGCAGGCGAAGCTGATTGCGGAGCGGCAGAACAAGCTGAACTGGATGAACGCCGCGGGGACGAACACGAAGGGCTACACCAATGACATTTACGGCGGGATGCCGCAGGCAAGCGCACCGCAGGGGCAATACCGCAGCACGGAGGCGGCACTGAACAACACGAACAAGGCGGCAATACAGCCGACAGCGACCACGCAGACAGGGGCAACGGCGGCGGCAGAGGCGGAAAACCCGACCGCGCCGACCTCCTTCGGGAACACGGACGCGGCACAGCGGGCAGCCCTACAGGCTTACATTACGAGACAATACGCCCACCAGAAGGCGGAGAGCGGCGAGGGAACCTACAACGGGGACGGGAGCATGAGCCTTCCCGACCAGACGCTTTTAAAAAGCTATCAGCAGAAATACAACGAAGCGAAGGCGGCAGGCGACCAAGGCGGCATGACAGCGGCGCACAGCGCGGCAGAGAAGCTGAGGGACAACTACAGATATTATCCCTTAGCGAACAGCAACGGCTACGGCTTAGGCGAGAACGACATCGGCTGGGTGCGCGATTTGGTGGTGCGCGGTGACGAGCTTGGGAACAAGATCGTAGACCAATACAACAGGGGCACCTTTACACAAACGACCTATGACAAGGACGGCAATTTTGTGAACCGATACACCGGGGGGGACATTGCCGGACACGATGCACGGGTTGCAAAGGAGATGCAGAGAGTGAACGAGAAATTAGCGGGAAAGGAAAACAACACCTTTGCCTTCCGGCTTTCCGACCCGAATGATGTGAAGCTTTCCAATGCGGAGCTGCTGGCGAAATACGGCGGCGGCATTACGGAGGGGAACAACGGCATCGGGCTTTACACTGCGCCGAACGGAACGGCGATGAAAACAGCATCCGGCGGCGGAAACAGCGGCATGGCGGCAAGCGGCACGCCACTGACGGCGGCAGGCTACGGCACAGGACAGGACGCGGCGGCAAATTCCATTTACGGGCAATTCGGCTACTTCGACCCGAACAAGGACTATGCGGCGGCGATGAAGAACGCAAGCAACACGCAGGAGATGGTGCAGCTGGAGAAGGAGCGGCAGAACAAGCTGAATTGGATGAACGCGAACGGGACGAATAAGGGCTACACCAACAAAATCTACTCCAATTATGACAATCTTTTCGGAGAGAGAGAGCCCTTGCCCGAATACAACGGCATGACGAAGGAGGAGCTTTTCGGCGGCTACAACGAGATGGCAGAAAGCCTTGCGGAGCAGAGGAAGGCACTGCTTTCCGCCGCACTGGCGCAGAACCGGACGGAGCAGGAGAAGGCAAACAGCAATTATGACGAGCTGGCAAGGCAGGCATACATCCTGAAGCGGCAGAACGAGGACGCACTGCCGCAGCAGCTTGCGGCAATGGGCATCAGCGGTGGCAGCAGCGAGAGCGCGAACCTTGCGCTTGCGGCGAACTACGAAAACAGCCTTGCAAGCAACGAGCAGGCAAGGCAGCAGGCATTGAGAGACTATGCTTTGCAGGCATTGCAGGCGCGGACACAGGCGGACAGCGACATCAGCGGCTATTATGCGGACGCAAAGCAGCAGGCGATGAACGCATGGCAGAGCGAGGCGGCGAACCGAAACAGCTGGAACCAATGGGCGGCGAACTACAAGCAGGGACTGCGGGAATACAGCGACAGCATGAACAGCCAGACCTATCAGGAGAATCTGGCAAGCAAGCAATATGCGGACACACTGCGGCAGCAGCAGATTGACCTTGCCTTGCAGATGGGCGACTACAAAAAGCTGGCGGCAATGGGCTATGACGTTAGCTATTTGAAGCGGATGCAGGATGCAGAGCTGGAGCAGCTTGCACTGGATGCAATGCTGACAAGGGCGAACATCGCTAAGGTGAACAGCAGTGTGACACGAGGGAGCGGCGGAGGGACAAGAAGCAGTAAAGGCGGCAAAGGCAACAGCGGCAAGGGCGGCGGAAACGGCGGTAGCAGTAGTAGCGGAACAGGGAAAGGGACAACGGATGTCAGTGCAGCAGGCTTGATGAAATTGCAGAACCTTGTGAATTACTACGGGACAAAGAGCAATCCGCTTGTAAACACTGCAATTCAAAATATGCTGAAAAACGGAACAATCAACGAGGCTACCTACAATGCTTTCCTGAAAACGATGAAATAACAGGCGGAGGTGCGGCGAATGGCTTGGTTATCCTTAGAGGAACTGAAAAAATATGATGCGAAAAAGGAATTAAAAAAGATGGGGCAGGCGGAGAAATCCGCCGCCTCTTTGCGTTCCGGGGGGCAGCCTGTGGAGGTGGTGCGAGACACCGGAGCGAAAGACGCAGTGAAGAATCTGCTGGAAAAGCACAAAAAGAGCAGGGCAATCAGAAAAGAGATGCAGAGCATCGGGCAGGATTTGCGCAAGAACAAAAGCACAGACCTTGCGGCATACCGGAGGGTGGCACAGAAGCAGGTGGAGCTGCAGAAAAAACTGCCCGGTGCAGCCTTTACGGCAGGACTATTGGAAGGCATGGGCGGCAACAGCAAGGATGCGGCGGTAAAGCTAATCGGGAATGATGCTTTGACGAAGCAGAACGAGGCGATGCAGGAGCTTTTCAAGCAGACGCAGAGCAACCACAAGGGCATGGCGGCGGCAGGCAGGCTGACCGGAGAATTTGCGAAGGCAGGCGCAGGCTACATGACCATCGGCAAGGCGGCGGAGGAAGCGACCCTCAAGGGCATGGGCGCGCTTGGCAGGAGGATGACAGCAAGCACAGCACCGGACATTGCACAAAAGGCGGCGGCCAAAATTCTGCTGAACCCGAAAAACGCGAAGGCGGCGAGAGTGGCGGCAGGGCTTCTGGGACAGCAGGCGGCGGACACGGCGGTAAACACACCGCTGACGATTGCGGCCAGCATGGCAGACGGAAAGAGCCGCAAGGAGATTGCGAAGGATGTTGGAAAGCAGGAGGCAATGGATGCGGCGTTTAACATGGGGCTTGCGGCACTGGGAGCCGGGGCGAAGAAGGTTGGAGAGGTGCTGGAGCCAAAGCTTGCGATGCGGCGGGAGAAGGCGTTGCAGAAAAAGGGAATCGGCAAGGCAGGAGAAAAAATAAAAAAAGAGAACGTGCTGCCCGGAGATGTAACAAGCCCCTCCGTTACGCCTGAAAACGCAACTGCACAATTCTCTGCTAATACTGTACCAAAGACGGCAGAGGGTGTCAAGAATACGGGGCTATCCGAGAAGAAACTTCTCTCTGCGGATGAAATTCCGGAGAAAATCCGACAGGAATATGAAAACTGGAACAACCCCGACTACATGGGGGAAAAGCTGCGCGAAATCAGCGAGAAATACAGCGGTGACAGCCAACAGTTTGATGCGGAAGTGAAGAAGATTACAGGACGCATGCAGGAACTGGAAGATATGCTTGGCATCCGCACGCAAAGGGTAAAGGATACAGAGAAAAAGATTCAGACAGGAGCAGTAAAGGAAATGAAGAAAATCCTTTCTCTTTCCGGAAAGGGAGAAACAGAGGAAACAAAGAAGCTGCTGCAGACCGCAGTTCTGGAAGGCAGAACAGGAAAAATCAGCGAGCAGACCAGAGAAAGAATTTTCACTGAACTCTTTGACAGGGGACACATCAGCAACAGGGCGGATATTGACAAGGACTTGAAAAACCACTTGAAAGGGCTAACGCTGAAAATTTCCAGACAGGATGCAAGCAACATCCCCGATTTCAAGCAGTGGCGAAAGGGGACATTTGGGAAAATCCGCAGTGTAGGCGTAGGAGAAAAAGGAAACATTGATTCCGTGTGGATGGAGCTGCATGAAAAGTGGCCGCAGCTATTTTCTGATGAAATTACGAACCCTGCGGAGCAGCTTTTGAAAATCAAAGAGGTTGCGGATGAGATGACCTACAGAGAGATTCCCTTGGCGGAAACCATTGACAGCGGCGCAAGGGACGGATTGAAAGCGGAATTTGATTCTGCCATGGACAGGCTGCAGACGGAGCTGCAGAAGCTGACCGTTTACACCAATGACAGGGCGGCAGTGCAGAAAAGAAAGCTGATGCAGGAGGGAATCCCTTTGCAGGTGGACTATAACAAAATGTCAACCAAGGAAATGAAGGAACTATATAACCAGAGGTATCAATACAAAAAAGCCGCAGACAAGGTGCGCAGCAGAAAAAACCTGACAGAGGGGGACAAGGCACTTCTGGACAAGCTGCATCGGGGGGAACTGGATGCAGAAACGGCAAAAAAATATGCAGGGCTGAACGGTGACGACCTGATTGAGGTTTACAATGCGGAGAAGCCGCTTTATGCCACAAATCAGATGATTCGGGAATATAAAAAGCAGGCAAACAGCAGATTTGACGGGGATTTTTCTGACATTATGGGGGATATTCCCATTCAGAGCGAAGGGAAAAATGGCTGGCGCGACCTTTCCCCTTTACGGCTGATGCGTGAAACACAGGAAAGAATCCTTGACATGATTGCCCCGACGAAGGAGCAGGCAGGGCGGTTAAAGCAGACCTTATTTGACCCGATTCATGCAAATGAGAGAGACAGGACGCTTTTCAAGAATGCATTTATCGACAGGCTGAAACAGACAGACATCAATACAAAGAATAATATTCCCATCAAGCTGCCGAACGGTGAAAATGTGAAAACAAGCGAAAGTGCCTTGGTGCAGTGGCTGGGAGAAAACAGATACCAGCTGCGGCAGATGGAGCGCAAAAAGGGCAGAGCGACAGTAGAGGAAATTGCAAACGAGCAGGAGCTGCGCAGACAGATTGAGCATATCGAAAAAAGCCTGAGCAGGGAGCAGCTGCAGCGGATTGACAAAGGGATTGCAGAATTTACGGAAATCTACAAGGAAATCCACCCGAAAATCAATGAGGCACTGATTCGCAACGGATATGAGCCTGTTGGGTATATTGAAGGGTACTTCCCTCACATGAATTTTGATGACCCGAACAACGTGGTAGAGGCGATGGCAAAAAAGCTGGGCTTTGATTTTTCCTCCAAGGAGCTGCCGATGGACATTGCCGGAAGAACGGAAACCTTCCGCCCGGGGAAGAAATGGGCAGGAAACCTGCTGACGAGAACCGGAACAGAAACGGACTACGATGCGCTGCGTGCCTTTGACCAATACATTGACAACATTTCGGATGTCATCTACCATACGGATGATATTAAGCGGCTGCGCTCCTATGAGGACTACATGAGATATACGCTTTCGGATGAGGGCATCCGGGCAAGGGTTGATGCAGTGAAGAATAACATGGACTTGACTGCTGCGGAGAAAGAAAAGCGGATTGATGAAATTTACGAAGGGGTGCAGAATCACAGCTTGCAGAACTATGTAAGCAACATCCGTGCATACACAGACCTGCTTGCCGGAAAGAAGCACAAGGTTGACCGTATTCTGGAAACGGAGGTATTCGGCAGAAAGGTTTACAAGGCAGTAAACGCGATAGAAAACAGAGTTGCCGGAAACATGGTAGCCGGAAATATCGGATCCGCACTGACAAATTTCATCCCCATCACGCAGGGCCTGAGCAACATGAGCATTGGCAGCAATCTGCGCGGACTAAAGGAATCCCTTGTAAATATGACAAAGGGAGAGATGGACGAGCTGACGAAAAAAAGCACCTTTCTTGCGACAAGAGAGGGTTCGGAGCAGCTTTACAAAAGCACCATGCAGAAAATCAGCGAGGCAGGCGGGAACTGGAACCCTCTGCAATGGATGGAGGCGGCGGACAAATTCACCACGCAGGCAGTCTGGCGCAGCCGTTATTATGACAATCTAAAAAAAGGCATGGAGGAAACGGCGGCAATCCAAAATGCTGACGATTTTGCAAGAGGACTTTTTGCAGGGAGAAGCAAGGGCGCGATGCCTACGATGTTTTCCAGCAAGACCCTGAAACCGCTGACGATGTTTCAGCTTGAGGTGAACAACCAGATCAGCTATCTGATGAAGGATATCCCGAAGGAGGCACAGGGCAGCGTTGCAAAAATGATGAAGGCATACGGTGGGCTTATTATCGGGGCTTACATCTACAATGATGTTTACGAAAAGCTGACGGGGAGACGTTCCGCATTAGACCCATTCAGCACAGCCAATCAGGCAATCGGCGACCTGACGGGGACACAGGTGCGCAATACGCTGGATATTCTGGAGGATGCGGCAAAAGGAAACGGTGTGCAGCTGACGGAGCGCGTAGAGCAGAAAAAGCCTTCCGAGGCACTGGAAAATGTGCTGGGAGATATTGGCGGAAATATGCCTTTTGTCGGCGGGTTACTCTTTGACGGGGGACGTATTCCTGTGCAGTCGGCACTTCCGAGTGTGACAACGATTGCAGGAGCTTTCGGGGATGCGGCAAGCGGAGACGACACAAAGGAAAAGGCGCGGCAGACCATTAAGCAGGAATTGGAAAAGCCGCTTTGGTATCTGGGGATGCCGATTGCAGGCGGACAGGTAAGAAAAACTGTGAAGGGCTTAGACCTGATGCGAAAGGGCGGCAGCTACACCCAGACGAACAAGGGGGAAAAGCTACAGTTTGCGGTTGACCAAGACAAGAAAACAAACTGGCTGCAGGCGGCACTTTTCGGGAAATGGGCAATGCCGGAGGCACAGGCGCACATGGAGAAGAACCGGACACTGAGCGAAAAAAGTACGGAAACCTATGAAAAGCTGCGGCAGGCAGGGGCAAAGAACACCACAGCCTTTGAAAGCATTAACAAAATGAACCGAGAGGACAAGGGGAGAGACAAGCGCAGAGCGATTCGCAGCGCACCACTGAGCGCGGAGCAGAAGGCAATCCTTTACAGAAGTATTCTGAGTGACAAGCAGAAGGACAAGGAGATTCTGGATTACTTTAGCTGGACAAACAGCATGGGCGAGGTTGCGGACTACCTGATGCGAGCAGCGGACTATAAGGACAATGCGGCCAAGAAGGCTGCTTTGCGGGATACGAAGATTTCGGACGATGAGAAGGAATACATCTACATGGAAAAATTTGTGCAGGATGAAAGCAGGGAGAAGGAGCAGGGCAGAATCCGCACGCTGCGAGACGCAGGCATTGGGATGAATGATTATCTGAAAATCAGAACGGAATATGGACAGCTATACAATGAAAAAGAGATGAAGGGAAAAGAGAAGCAATATGCGCTGGTGGATCTGATGAATGAGCTTGGGCTTACGGCTGCACAGCAGGCGAAGGTGAAGGAGTTATTCTTATTCGGCGGCGGATACACTACAAAGTGGAAAATTTAACCCGGAAATGAAAAGAAAATTTGCAGAAAAGGGGGTTTTTCTTTACACCCCCTTCTGCAAGACATGCTATAATAGCAGTGCCGAGACAGAAAGTTGTCAGGTTTCTTTCTCATTAAGCTGTAGAGCAGCATTTTTTCCCCTTGCCGGGGCAACCCGGCACTAACGCAGCAAGAGAATGGGCACAAGCGAGTGCGCCGGTTCGATTCCGGCAGCTGCGAAGAAATCCTATCTCCTTTAAACTGATAAGCTGAATATGCCCCGATACGGCATTGCGGGGCATCTGGATTCTTAGCTCAGTTGGTTAGAGCATCCGGCTCATAACCGGACGGTTCTCGGTTCGAGTCCGAGGGGATCCATTGAATGTACTCCGGTGACCTTCGGGCCCGGGGTCTTTTTTTTATGATTCTGCTGTATGAATGGAATAATTGATAGATATAACACACATATTCCTCTGTAGCAATGTCATTCAGTGTTGCTTTTGCCTCGGGCGTTACCATCGTAAATTTCTGGCTGAGATACCGCAGGGATGCACCTAGCTCGCCATCTGCACCCCCATACTTCATTAGGATATAGGTTTATTGGTCAATTAAAAACAGCTCAAGGCTGCTATCATGTTTATGAAAGATTATCTTATCACAGATAGATTTAAACGCTTTTCGTTTATCTTCCATCTGGCGGGAATCATCACGCAGGATTTCAATAACGGATGCAATTTTTGTTGAAAAGGCGGCTTGGTCGAAGGGCATATTCTGCTGTTCTTCAATCTCTGCGATATGCTCCTTCAATTCTGCGATTTCCTTTTCGATATTCATTTTATTGGAGCGGTATTCCTCCAGAGTATCAATATCATTCAAGTAGGCATCCTTTGCCTTTTTCAATCGCTGCTGTGCTTTGGTAAGGAGTGGCATATAAACATCCAGTTCATCGGATGCAGGGAGTTCGCGCCGTATGGTGTAGCGGTAGCCTTCGGTATCCGGATGCGCGGCAATTTTTTCAAGTTCGGATAAAATAGCAGGAATCAGTCTGTTCGATGAAACGGCGTGGGAATCATGGCATTGCCCATGACAATATCCTCCGCACTGAAATTGAACCGCACCGCTTTTATATTTTGCACCGACAACCAAGCTGCGACCGCAGGAGGAGCATTTTACCATGCCGGAAAGCCAGTGAATCCCTTCCGTTTCGGGGCGTTTGTGTTTATAATATGTTCTTTTTTCGCTCTTGAAGCGAGCAGCAGCGGCATCCCAGATTTCCTTTGAAACAATGGGTTCCCAGTCACCTTTTGCAACGATAGAGGCTGAATCATTAAAATTTCGATTGATTTTTTTCCCGGGTGTCCAACGCAGATAGCCTTTATACACAGGGTTGTTGAGAATGTATTGGATAGTTCGGTGTTCAAATACGTTGCCCCTGTGGGTATGGTAGCCCATTTGGTTCATCTGACGGGAGAGGGCGAACATGGAAGTGCCTGCGATGTATTGCTCAAAAATATAGCGAATCATCTTTGCCTCCTCCGGAACGATGGTGAGGCTTTTGTTTTCGTTCTTATATCCGAAGGGAGCGGTTGCCTGCCATTCGCCTGCCTGTGCCTTTTTAATCATGGTCTTATTAACTTCTTCTGCCAAATTCAGAGAGTAGTATTCCGCCATGGCTTCAAGCATGGATTCGTAGATAACGGCGAATTTATCATCCTGTGGGATAGGCTCTTTTACGGAGATTACCTTTACGCCGTCCTTTTTCAGCAGGGCTTTATACAGAACGGAATCCTCTTTATTTCTGGCGAAACGGTCAAATTTATGTACGATGATATATTGAATGTGATTGGATTTTTTCCGGGCCTGCCGAATCATGGCTTGAAATGCAGGACGCTTATCGGCGCGCTTGCCGGAAATGCCCTCGTCCATAAAAATAAATTCTTCGGGGATATGATAGCCGTTGTGGGTGGCGTATTCTTTAATATCCGCTAGCTGAGCGGCGGGGGAATAATCGGTTTGCTCATCCGTAGAAACGCGGACGTAAGCAGCTGCGATAATCATAAAAAAGACCTCCTTTTGTCTATAAAAATGTATAGCAAAGAAAGCGGTCTTATGATACAA
>ENA-UERY01001584-UERY01001584.1-human-gut-metagenome-genome-assembly--contig:-NODE-1584-length-13541-cov-23.766191_pt1 | contig 13541 bp, 10 predicted proteins | sample MGYA00242989_ERZ507990 | MGnify/ENA primary metagenome ERZ507990 (study PRJEB26167, sample SAMN06115529) | human gut metagenome | host: Homo sapiens | place: China:Fujian | collected 2015-08-26...
CTTGATACCTTTTCAAACCATAGTACGACCATCATAAATTATTTTGAAGAACGATTGACAAATGCTTCAGCGGAGTCATTCAATGCTAAAATCAAAGCTTTTCGAAGCCAGTTAAGAGGGGTGGCTGATCTGAAGTTCTTCATGTTCAGACTGGCTAGGCTATACGCTTAAAAGAAAGCTTGCCAACCGGGAAAATCCGCTGCCCCGTTTATTGTCATGATACACATGATGGTGGGGACGAACATATGGTTCCATCCGGATGCTTCTTCCCATGCGGGAGTGACGTCAGAATCCTGCTGTCCGTAGCGGCGTGGAAAAGTGGCGGGATTCCGTTCCTTGTCCACCGCCCCTTTCAAATCCTTATGGGCAGGTGTGGGAGCATGCATCCGTCCTGATACGGATTCTTGGATTATCGGTCTGTGGAAGTGTAAAAATATCAATCCGTTAATGGAGACAAGGAAGAAAAAACATAAGGCGTACACGGCTACCTGCACGTTCTCCATTTGCAGAAGTGTAGAAGTGGCAATCCGTTAATGGAGACGATGAAAAAAAACAATAAGGCATATACGGCTACCTGCCATTCTCCATTTGCAGAAGTGTAGAAGTAGCAATCCATCAAAGGAGACAAGGAAGAAAAACAATAAGGTGTATACGGCTACCTGCCCATTCTCCATTTGCAGAAGTGTAGAAGTGGCAATCCATCAATGGAGACTAGGAAAAGAAACCATAAGTCATACACGGCTACCTGCACGTTCTCCATTTGCAGAAGTGTAGAAGTAGCAATCCATCAATGGAGACAAGGAAAAGAAACCATAAGACATACACGGCTACCTGTCATTCTCCATTTGCAGAAGTGTAGAAGTAGCAATCCGTTAATGGAGACGATGAAAAAAACAATGAACTATATACGGCTACATGTCCATTTCTCCATTTGCAGAAGTGTAGAAGTATCAATCCATCAATGGAGACAAGGAAAAGAAACCATAAGACATACACGGTTACATGCACATTCTTCATTTGCAGAAGTGTAGAAGTAGCAATCCGTTAATGGAGACAATGAAGAAAAACAATAAGGCGTATACGGCTACCTGTCATTCTCCATTTGCAGATGTGTAAAAATAACAATCCATTAATGGAGAATAGGGTATGGAAAGGGCAGATTTCCAGTACATACGTCTCCCTTATTCCTGAATTATGGGCGTAAGTCACATGATTCAGGAGAGATAGCCACCTTTTTATGGGGAGAGCAGCCGGCAAATGCCTGATGGAAATGACCCGAAAATCACAGGAGAATAACCGTACAATAGGCTGATACACAATTCCTATTGGAGAATGTTGTCCCCATTAGGGGACAGCAAGTTGTGTTTTCGTTTAACGAAAACAGGACGGTTTAACGGAGAATACACCGATAAACCGTTACTTATTTCAAGCTCCAGCGTCGCTTTTTACATATCTAACTATAATTCATTTGAAATCACAAAACAGATTGAACCGAATGTGGTTAGTTTGTCTGTTTATTTCATGTCCGAATCATTAGTATGCTATGTTGCAAAGTTCGTATTCATTATGAAAAAATCCGCTTACGAGAACAAGATATTCAGGTAATTTGCCATCCTTTCCCCAAAGAAGTTCGATGTTAAAAAGTTCAGAAAGCGTTTTGGCTATGTCAAATCCGAAGGCTTCGAGTGACGGACGCACTTTTTCCGGGTGTCGGCATGGTGTGCCGCAGTTACGCGTACACTCGTTATCTGAGCAGTGAAGACATTTACCTATATAGGCAAATGAACGCCCTCCATATTTCCGTTCCATATCCAATAATTCGCTCTCGATTCGTATCCGTTCCGGTAAAATGAGTTTTTGTGTATATTCAATCGGAATATCTTTGTCTTCAGGGATTATCTTCGTTGCCATAAGATGTGCATACTTGTATTGTCGGAGAAACGATTCCGTATCAAAATCAAATGGAGGACACCCCCAACTTTTACCGTAATTGGTACATTGTTTGCAAAGTTCAAGAAAATGTGGTTCGTCACGGAATTCGGCGATATATCCTTCAACAGTGATGTCTGAAGTAAAATTTTCTACAGTGTATATACTCATTGTTTCAAAATCATTGTACCGCATAAGGAGTCGAAACGGATGTTTTCATTTTGGAAAAGTCTGTCAATGTATCCGCTTTTCTGCATTTCAGACGCGGTCAAGCAACTTAAATTCGGGGTATCTAACAATGCTATCGAATCGCACATGGACAACGCGATGTCAAGTTCATGTGTCGAGAACATGATACATTTTTTCTCGTCGTGGACAAGCCTACGAAGCAACGCCACAAGTTCGTAGCGATTAGGCATGTCAAGAAAGGAAGTCGGTTCATCAAGGAGAATGATAGGAGTATCCTGTGCCAATGCACGAGCAATCATCACACGCTGGCATTCGCCATCCGACATTTTATCCATCGTGCGGTTTGCATAAGCCTCCATTCCCACCGAAATGAGCGATTGCATGACTATCTCCTTATCTGTTTCTTGCATCCTACCTATCCAGTTGGTATAAGGAGCACGGCCTATGGCTACGACATCCTTGCACCGCAGGTTGGCGATGCGCGTGCGCTCGGTCGTGACGACAGCCAGCGTTTTTGCCATATCTTCGGTTTTCATGCAGGCGATGTCGTGCCCGTCGAGAATGATTTTTCCGGAATAACACCGGTTCAGACCGGCTATGGCGCGGAGCAACGTCGATTTTCCTGTCCCGTTTCTTCCGATAAGGGCTGTCAGTTGACCTTTTTTTATCGTGGCATTTACCTCGTGGAGCAACGAGTTTTCTTTGTAACCTATGGAAAAATGCTGTAATTCTATCATGCGGTGATGGATTTGTTGCGTAAAACCACCCATACGACGATTGGGATTCCCAATAGAGCTGTAATGGCGTTGATCGGCAAGGTGAATATTTTAGAAATGATGTCGCAAAGAAGCAATATCGATGCTCCCGAAAGAATTGTTCCGGGCAGAAGGACATGATGATCGCTATTTTGGAAAAGCATTCTTGTGACATGAGGCATAGCGAGACCTATGAAACCTATCGGACCGCAAAAAGCGGTTATCGTTCCGGCGAGCAGCGTTGTCGAGAGAAACAACAGGCTGCGTGAACGCCGAATATTCAGTCCCATTGTTACGGCATATTCCTCTCCGAACAGCAGGAGGTTAAGCGGTTTGATGGTCAGTACCGCCAACAGCAGTCCGGCAAACACCGATGGAACAAGAATCAGAAGTTGTCCGGAGGTGACGTCACCCAAAGCCCCCATCGTCCAAATGACAAAGGCTTTCAGCGATTCCTCTTTGCTGAGGTACTGCAATATCTGCACGACAGCACCTACGCCCGATGAGAACATCATGCCCAGAATCAGGATTACCATGATGTCTTTTATTCGCTGTCCGACGGCAGTTATCACGAGCAACACGACAGCCGCACCCACCCACGCTGCTCCGGCAATGCCTATTGATGAACCGATCCCGGCAAGTACCACAAGTGCCACACCGAGACTTGCACCGGAACTGATGCCAAGGACATAGGGACCGGCAAGAGGATTACGGAAGAGGGTCTGCATCTGAAGACCGCTGACCGATAAGGCAGCCCCGGCCAACAGTGCCACTATAGCTTTTATGAGGCGTATGTTGAGTACGATTTTTTCCGTGGCACGGGAACAATTTCCCCCGGTCAGTGCTGCCCATACATCGCGGATCGGAATGTTGACAGCTCCCACGGCCAAGTCCAGTAAAAAAAGACCGACCGTGAGCGTAATCAATATGGAGAATAATATAGTCGAACGGGAACGCATCTATTTCAGTTGCTTGTAATACACACACTCTTCCTGCACCAGTTCAGGATGGAATATCTTCACGAGGTCGCGGAGCACGATGTCAGGATTCACGACGGCAGACTCGTAATAGTCGTTACCCCCGGCTGTGTTGGTACGGGCGTTGTTGTTATACACCTCTCCATTTTTGAAACATCGGGTATCGGTGAATTTCGGACATGATGCCTTCAAGTCGTCAAGGGAGTTCGCCATTCCCACGTTCAGCCACATGTCCGCATCCGACGCGAGCAGATATGCTTCTTCTAAGTCAATGGGGATAGAAGCGTTTCCCGTGTTCTTCTGGTAGATATAGCGGCCTCCCGCATCAGTAATCAAGCGGGCTACATAACTTTGGGTTGAAGGCATGAACCACGAGTCGCCATAGGGAACATTAAGCATAACCGAAGGAGTGCCGAGGGTACTGTCGGCCACTTTCTTTTTCAAGGCGTTGTATCTGACCGGGATTGCGGCAAAGGCTTTTTCACCCTTCTCACGTTTTCCTGTGACTTCTGAAAGCACTACCATCCATTCGGCCTTGCCGAGAGGCGACTCTTCAAGATAATCGCCGACATACATGAACGGTATGTCGAGTTCTTCGAGTTTGCTTTCCATTGCGCTTGCGCCGTTCACCCCATAGAGCAGAACGAGGTCGGGATCGAGCGAGAGCAGCAACTCGTAGTTGATGTTCCCTTCATAGCCGACATCGCCAATACTGTCGCGGCGGGCTTGGATGTCTGGGTTGGAAATGTAGTCGATTCCCGAAACGCCGGTTATACACCGGACTTCACCGATTGCGTCAAGCATGGCGATATGAGTGGAAGACATCGCCACGATGCGTTTGGCGTCTCCTTTGAGTACCTGTCCTGCAAACCCTTCGGGAACCTCTTCACCGTTGCGGACGATAAACAGCCATGTGGTTACACTGTCCGCTCCCTGCCAGGGATTCCTGACGGTTATCAGTACGCTTTCCTTCCCGCCCGCCCCTTTGATGTCGAAGCCGGAGGCATATTCGGGAGCATAAAGCAGCAGGTTGAAATCATTGATTTTTGAGCTTTTGTTGTGGCAGCCTGTAAATGCCAGAGAAAGCAACAAAATCAGGCTTAAATTCTTTAATGCGTTCATATTGATGCAGATTATCGTTTACTATTTTTGTTTTTTCCGAACTTGGGTGTTATGCCGATGAATATCTCGAAATTGATGCCCGGCATGGGACGGGACAATACGGAAAGGTATTCTTCATCGAACAGGTTGTTGATGCTGCCCTTTAGCGACAGATCGGCCCATCGGAAAGAGAGCTGTTTTTCCAGTGTCACGTTATTCATGAAGTAAGGGGGCAGATAGCCCGTCAGGGTATAGTCATTACTCGACATGGTATAACGCTGGCTGTAATAACACCATTTGTAAAGCAGGCTCCATGTCCGCCATGACAGACGTCCGGTCACCGTTGCGGAAAACTCCGGCACGTATGGCAACTGTTTGCCGACGGATTGGTCTGCCGGACTCATCGGTTCGCTCTCGTTGATCGAGGAAGTCCACGAGAAAGTTCCGTTCATATCCAGTTTCCAGTCCTTTCCGAGCATTATATCAAGGTGGGCGTTGGTCTCTGCCCCGTAAGCATGTACCTTTTTGAGGTTTCTGGGGGAGAAGAATCCCTTGGTTGTGGGTAGCCAGATGATCCAGTCGTCGATGTGCGAATCGAACCAGTTGATACCACCGCTCAAAGCATATACATTTTCTTTCCCCACCGAGAACGACAACCCCACGTCGTATGTGAAGCCGTGCTCGCTTTTCAGGTCGGGATTACCGCCCGGCAGAAAATAGAGGTCGTTCAGCGTGGGAAAACGGTAGTTCCGGGAGATGGATGCTTTCGCCACGATATTGCCTTTTTTCGACAGTACCCCGTCGATGAAGAAAGCCGGGATAACCGGGGCCCATTCCGTACCGAACATATCCTCGCGAAGGACAAGCGAGGCGGCAAAACGATCGACAGGCCGCCATTTCGCAGAAACGGAACCGGAAAACTCGACACGTCCCTTGTCATACCCGACAACAGCCTTGTTACCTTCCTGCGAGATGATATTTTTGTCCGCGCTTTCCACCAAATGCTGGTGTACGGAAACACCGGCCGTGAACAGCCATTTCTCTGAAGGAGCATAATCCCCGTCCGCACTTCCGTAGAACGTGTTAATCTTACTGCGTGAGCGGGTCATCGAAGCCATTTCGCCGTTTCCCTTGTCCCGCTTGTAATCATAGGCCATCCATGTGTGTATATAGCCGCCTTTTACACCGACCTTCCATTTCTCCCGCACGCGATCCCACGAGAGGACGCCGCGAAACGTCTGCTCCCTTTGGCGGTTCTCGAAGTCCATGTCGTTCCCGTAATCCGTGCTGAGCATCGCCAGTTCCCGGTTGGAATTGATATACCAGGCGTTTAGCCCGAACTTGTCGCCTTCGCCCGTGTTATAATAAATTTCCTGCAAGACGTGCAGATCCTTATAAGCCCCGCTGCGGTTGCGTTCCGTCGGGTAATAGGAACCGATGATGTTCTTGTCCTCGTCATAGATGTTTTCCTTCTTGTCCCGGTTTCGGTATTTGTAGTCGTTGGGGGAAGAGGAATACACCACACGGGTGGAGGACTGCCAGTGTTTGTCACCGTAGGTCAGGCGGAGAAACTCGTCGAACGTGCTGAACGACCCCACTCCCTGCACGTACTGCAACCCGAACCCTTCATGGTTGGCCGGAGAAGTGGAGAGCCTGACCAGACCACCCAAGCCGCCGCCCGTTTCGTTTACCGATGACGTTCCGTGCAGCAGCGAGGCATCATCGATAAAGTAAGAAGGGATGGTGGAAAAATCCGTCATGCCCAGCATCGGGTTGTTAATGCGCATACCATTCCACGTCACTTGGGTATGCGAGGGAGAGGTACCCCGGAAAGCCACGGTGGATAACGTGGCGCGTCCGTAGTTCTTGACAAAAACGGATGAGTTGAATGTCAGCACATCGGCCATAGACAAGGCGATGTTCTCTTTCATGGCGATGGAATCGAAACGGGTTCGTTGCACGCCTATATCCTTCATAGGTCGTTTGCCCACCACCGTAACCTCCGGAATACGTAGTACCCTTTTGGTAATGCTGACGGAATTTTTCTGCTGGGCGGCAAGCAGAAAGGGCAGGCTTACCCCCACGAACAATAGAATAAGATGTCTTTTCATTTTTGTCCTCCTTCCTCATTATTTCCAGCAGAAAGCTCCCGGAATGATTCCCACGTAAAATTCATCGATCAGCTTGCCTTGCGGCGAATAGCGATACACGATACCTTGTTGCTGGTAATCAATAGCGTCGGCCACATATACCTCCCCGTTGTTGGGATTGACCGTAAGGCCGTAGTATTTGGTGTCCCGAAACTCCAGAAAAGGCCGGACGGGAACACGGTCGGCTTCCACCGGCATTCGCCAAATATCGTTGTTGATCCAGTAAAGTGTATCCCGTGTACCGTTGAGCTGGACTTCCGAAGGCCAGTCGCCCAGCTTAAACTTGAACTGTTTCTCTACGGTGAAAGTCTCGGCGTCTATACGATAGAGAGACGGTGCCTCGTAACCGTATGGGCTGCCCTCGTAACCGCCATCCGTGATGGTCCACATCTTGTTGTATTTGTCCATGACCAGCGAAGTAGGTTGTATGCCGATGGTCAGTTCGTCCACGACCTTGTCCGTCTCCGTGTCGATTTTCAGGATGCGGTTCTGGTACGACCAGCAGTTCACATAGACGTACTTGCCGTATTGTACCATTTGTTCGGTGGAACCCGATTCCATGTCCATGTCTGGACATTCGATATAGCCGGTAATCTCGTATGTCTTGGGGTTGATGATGAAGATACGGTAGTCCCATATCTGCGTCACATAGGCTTTCTCATCCGACAGAAAATGGATATACCGGGGTGAGGTGAAACCTGTGATACGGCCCACTTCCTTGAAAGTATTGATGTCGATGGCGAAAATCACATGCGAGTTGTTCACCACGATCCAGCCTATACCGTCCCGGATAACCATAGACTGGGCCACATCGCCCAACTTGAACCCGTTGGCACGGTAAAACACTTCATTCTCCACTTCGCACGTGGCGGGATCGTAGTAGGAAAGCGTGGCATTGCTGTACTGGAAATTCCCCTCGTTGGTAATGAAAAGACCAGAGGCCGATACAGAGAAATCTTCCATCTCTCCGTAATCCCATTTCATGCAACTGCCGAAGACTGGCAGGCAGAAAAGAAAAAGGCAAATCCGTTGTATTGTTCTGCTCATTGTCATTCGGATAAAAAAGAGTACCCGAATCATTACGGGTACTCTGGTTAAGGTATAAGGTTTAATCCTGCTGCGTATATTGTTTGTCCTTCATATTTTGGAAGGTTGGGGTATACCCACATTTCGTCACGCTCCAACTTTCCCCCGTAATCATTCCGTTTTCTATAAACTTGCCGAAGAAAGTGTAGTCGGTAAATTTCGTCAAACCGTCAAAAACAACCCCATGCAAGGTCTCCAACTTCTCCATGGAAAGTGTTTCCTGAGAAAGAAAAGTCGCACTTTTTATCTGTAGCGTACCATCTATAGTCTGTAATTTATCACAAGTAATGCCTGTTGCTTTATTAACGAACAACCCTTCACCTCCTACGTGAAGCAATTCCGGAATATCCAGCGATTTACTTTGTAAAGATATTGCTAACGAACCCTCTCCCTCTTTATAATATACAGGAGAAGCTGAACAACAAACTTTGGATAGTAAGGGCAAGTTACAACTGGTAAAATTTCCAGATAAATAGAACTGTCCTCCCACTTCTTTCAAGACTGGCATTGTGATTGAAGCAAACATGGGTATTTGGATATATCCATATCCATCTATGATTTCCAAGTCGGGAAATTTGGCATTGCTTCGCATTTGGCCTGTCACATTTAGATTTCCATATACATGTTGAATTGTCGATATGGTATAATCGATATTGTTGGTGGTTGGCTTACAAGTGAAGTCTTTGATATTCTTGAACGTGATTTCAGGGAACTTATTATTCGTGAGACTGGTGATGACAAAATTTACATTTGACAAATCTTCGGCTGTTTCAATTTTGGAGAGCTGCACCTTGTTTATAATTTCAATCTGGGGCGCTGTTTCTCCGAAGGTTTCAAATCGGGCGTTCGGCAACAGCAGTGTTCCGCTCACATCTTCAAGATAATCCAGCGTGATGCTTCCAAGTGTGGTGATCTTGCTCCAGTCGGGAAGTTGTTTGAGTGCCGTGAAATTCTTTATCTTTATCTGTCCCTTTATCGTTGTCAGTTTGTCCATTCCACCGAAAGCCTGAAGCACGTCATTTCGTTGGGGAACAAAACTACCGGTAGGAGGAGCTTCCATATTGGCTTCCATAATAATACTTCCGTTTACTGTTTCGATTTCCGGAAGGTTGATGGTTTCCAACATCACGGGGACGGTATGGAAATCAAGGCCACCGGTTTCTTTCAGCTTAAGGAAGCTCATGGAAGTCAGCTTGGCAAGATTGTTTACGGACAAGACCCCTCCGACACTTGTCAGTTCCGGTATTTCCAAAGACGCAATCGAACCGGCTGCTGTGTTCTCTTCATTGAGTCCTTGAAGATTCAGATCCTGACCTACAGTAGTCAGAACCGGAAACTCAAAACTCTGTAACGACGACGCATTGAACATCACGCTTCCTTCAATAGTTGCCAGTTTCTCGAATAGGACATACGTCACTTGGTCGTTATATACCGATATGTCTCCGGAGAGCGTTTCCAATGCTTTCATGGAAATCATGTGAAGTTCCGTAGCTTTCGAGGCGACATCGGTCGAACCTACCTGTAAACCTCCGGCAGAAACGATATTATCCAACCCTGTCAAGTCTGCACCGTTGTAACTGTTACGAATGACAATGTTGCCAGTAACCTCTTTCAAAGATGCCAATGCAGATATGTCAGTGATTTTTTCTGCCTCTTCCGCATCAGAGCCGATAATCAGGTTCCCTTTGACAACGGTTGTTTTGGTTGCGGCAAAAGAAGCTACCTCCTCGGTGGTCTTCAACTCCACATCTCCGTCAGATTCTATCTCGCTTTTCACGACCTTATAGGTATATTCGCGGGCATCTCCGTTATAGGATGTCACCCGGAAGGTTCGTTCGTTATCCCAGTCCGTTACCGTTTCAGGATCAGGTATGATTGTTGCAGAAGTTGTGTACTTGAATTCCACTTCGGCGTTGTTCAGCGATACCGTATAGGGAACGGTTATTGTTACTGTATTGTCCGTAATGTCGGCCGTGTACGATTTCCCGTCCACGGTCATCACGACCGATGTGATGAAATTTTCATCTGCATCTTCAGGTATAATTTCATCGTTTTTGTCACACGCTCCCAAAAAGAACAAGGATAGGAGCATGGGAAGAAAATAAATTTTCATACTTGTAATTTTTATTATTTGGTTAGATCCTCAAAAGAAAATACCTCCGTAGAAACTTCGCCCAGCCAGCCGCTTTTGGCCAGAACACCGCATTGTATTTTGATAAAGTCAATATATTGCAGATTGGCTTCCGTTCCATCGGCATGGATGGCATTGGAAATTTTGAAACCGTTCCTTTGTCCGCTTCCATCCACCGTACTGCCGCCTTCTATCTGGTCGTTTCCGAAATTATCCACGTACCCCCAGTCATAACTCTGATTATCCCAATAACCGGTTTGAGAATCTTGGGTGTTGCGGGCGGCCAGACAAGTGCCTGTCAGGGTATAACTGTTTTCCGAAATCCAAGCCGGATAATAATAGTCTTGTGTATGATAAGCGGACAGATAGTCTACCCAGCCATTTCTACCGTCGGAACTGATCCATTGGACATCCATTTTTTTGCCTTCCGGACGGTAATAGGTCACTTCAAAATTCTGTATTGTTTCTTCCTTGCCTGCTTCAGATCCTTTCAGTTCGTACCACTCGTCATCCGGCAATCCGTTTCCGTTTATATCTTGCATGACCCATACGATACCCGGTTCGGAACTGCCGTCAAAGGCGTTCCCCTGAACACAGAAATCATATTGGTTACCCGAATTGGGAATACTGTGGTCGAAGCCGACGATGATATAACCCCCGAAAGAACCTAAAGAGACGTGCAGTTTGTCTTTCAAACGCTGTGTTGCCCATGCGACAGCCGCTTCAGGGGATGTTTCGTTGCCGGTCATACCGCCTATCGTGCTCGTCTCGTTGATAAATTGGCCGGGAGCTGGGGTATATTCATAGACTTTATTCCAGAGCTTGGAACTTCCCGAAGCCCGGAAGCCGTCTTGTTCCTTTTTGTCCACACAAACGACTTTTACGGTGGCAGTGACAGCCGTTTTCCCTTTGTCGATATTCCTGCTTATTTTTTCCGTCGGTGTGTCTTCCGACACAGTACAGGAGACGGTGTATTCTCCGGGTGCGGACGGCGTGAACTTGAACATGCGTTCCACTTCTCCTTCCATGACCTGACCGTCCACACTCCACTCAAAACGGGGATTGTCGAAATACTCCAACAACGGACGCAGGAAAACAGGACGGTCGGCAAAAGTGTACCTGTCCGTGGATGTTTGCAGGTAAGACGGGGTCGGGAATTTGACAACGTAGGGCATCGTTTCCACGACCTCTACGCTTACGTCTTTCGTTGTTGTCCCATCTATATTGGAAGCGTTGATTGTCACCGTATAAACACCGAGTTCTTTTTCATTGAAAGTATAAGTATTCTCGGTGGAAACGATTTTTCCTTCCCGTACCCATTCGATTTTGAACCCTTCGACATCCGAATGCTGAATATCGGGAGTAAATGTGTAATCGGTATTCCGGACGACTTTTAGCCCCTGCGAAGGTAGTGCCAGTGAGATGACCGGAGGGGTGAGTTCTTTCACTTCTACTTTCAGTTCCTCTTCGGCATAGCCTTCCGCATTGTCTACTCTTAGTTTGACATAAAAATCCCCGCATTCATTCCATGTACGTTGAAGAGACGGACCCGAAGAAACCAGCGTACCGTCTATCGTCCAAGCAAAAAGAGCATCTTCAACATTCTGGTATGTCGGGGCGATAGTCAATTCGTGATCGACCTTGACCGTGTAAATACCGGTCTCGCTGTCAAGTTCTATTATAGGTTGTCCTCCTACTTCTTCGGTAATGACTTCATCCTTGTTGCAGGAGGTGAACAGCATACAGGCAGAAATAATAAAATAGTGAAAACGATGCATGATGTGTGGATTTTAGAAAAATAACAGGGATACCCCCGACAGAAGGGATATCCTTGTATTCTTTTTATTGTATGGTGATATCATCAATACAGATATAAGCTGGAGTATTCAAACCGTATGCTCCCGAATCCGAACCCTCGAAGTTGAATTTCACACTTTGCACCCCTTCGGCATTGATTTCCCAATAATCCCATGTCGTGATAGGATCAACCTGTTGTTGGCCGTTACGATAATCGGCTAAAAGACGTTTGTAAGTGCGGATCAGACCGCCATTCGCATCATAACATTCCAGATTCACTTGGAAATACCCTTTCATCTCTTTCAGAGGAGTCGCTACCCCCGTAGAACCGAACTGATTACCATAAGTAATGACACCATAAGTGTATGAGGTGTTGCAGATCCACAGGCCGACCAATTTCCGGGGAACATTGAAATAAAATTCTGGTTTAGCCATCCATGCCTGATTGTAAGCATCCACATATCCGTAAACGACACCGAAATTGGAACCGCTGTGCCCGGCTTCCTTATTCTGTCCTTCCGCTTCCACCGCAGTGTTATAGACAGAACATTGGTTTAGATAAGAATACCACCAGTCTCCGGTATTTCCCGACTGATTGGAGCGGATGTTCCAGTTGGAAAGTGCGATGCCGCCGCTGGAATACTCTGTGCTTCCACCTACAGTATTAAACATTGAAAGGAAGAGATATTCTTCCGGAGTATTGTCGTAAATGGTGGTTACTTGAGGATACCCTTGGTACGAATAAAGATTTTCTCCGGCCGAGGTAGGTCCTGCTAACATGCCGGGATCGAAATCATCGAAAGTGATAGTTAAAGTACCGTCCGGATTTGTCACAGCACGGGTTTGCGAAGTTCCGGAATCAACCGGGTCCATCAAAAAGTCATCGTCCGAACTACAGCCAGAGAACAAGGCGGTTGCGGTAAATAGACAGGCACCTGCCAGAAAGCGTAATTTTCTTTTCATAGGTCACTCATTTTAATGTAAAACATATTATTAACAAACACAAAAAATTCCCGTTCGTGCGGACTTACACGAACGGGAATATGTCTGTCTTCAAATATTGAATGGCCGATGAGCTATTCCTTATTTGATTACGACCCGTATATCCCGCAGGTGTAAATCTCATTCCGGTCATGGCAGGTCTTCTGACTCGTCCCGGTCATCGTGCCTTCCCGGTATTACACCAGTGGCAAAAGTTCGATGTCCGTTTTTGTGGACTCACAGCAGCGGGCACTGTCCCGGATTTTCACCGGGTTCCCTTTTCATTCGGAAGGCGTAAACCTCCCGAAACCATTTCCCGACTGCAAAATTATCTATATTACATATCAATTCCAAATAATTCATAATATTTACTTGAGTTCAAGTTATAAATGCAACTTTTTGGTACAGGATTAATAGCTGCATAAGTAATATTTTTTCAGAGAGA
>ENA-UERY01001589-UERY01001589.1-human-gut-metagenome-genome-assembly--contig:-NODE-1589-length-13521-cov-8.504984_pt1 | contig 13521 bp, 8 predicted proteins | sample MGYA00242989_ERZ507990 | MGnify/ENA primary metagenome ERZ507990 (study PRJEB26167, sample SAMN06115529) | human gut metagenome | host: Homo sapiens | place: China:Fujian | collected 2015-08-26...
ACCCGGAACTGGGGCTTATCAACAACTGGCTGCTGCATATCCGCGATATCTGGTTCAAACATAGCTCATTGCTCGGCGAAATGCCGCAAGAGCGCCGTCTGGATACCTTGTGTGAACTGAACGTCATGGAACAGGTGTATAACCTGGGCCACTCCACCATTATGCAATCAGCGTGGAAACGCGGGCAGAAAGTTACCATTCACGGCTGGGCCTACGGCATTCACGACGGCTTGCTGCGTGATCTGGATGTCACAGCGACCAACCGCGAAACCCTTGAGCAACGTTACCGTCACGGGATTTCCAACCTCAAGCTGAAACACGCCAACCACAAATAAAAATGCCATGCCGGATGCAACACATCCGGCAACTTCACACTTACTCGTCCAGCAGAATCACTTTGCCGATATACGGCAGATGACGGTAACGCTGTGCGTAATCAATGCCGTAACCCACCACAAACTCATCCGGGATCGAGAAACCGATAAATTCTACCGGGACGTTCACTTCACGACGGGACGGTTTATCCAGCAGCGTACAAATCGCCAACGACTTCGGTTCGCGCAGGCTTAAGATCTCACGCACTTTCGACAGTGTATTCCCCGAGTCGATGATATCTTCAACAATCAGCACGTCCTTGCCACGGATATCTTCATCCAGATCTTTGAGGATTTTCACATCACGGGTGGTGGACATGCCGCTACCGTAGCTGGAGGCGGTCATAAAGTCGACTTCATGAGATACCTGAACTTCACGGCACAGGTCCGCCATAAACATAAATGAGCCACGCAGCAGACCCACCAGCACCATATCGCTGCCGCTGTCTTTGTAACGCTCAGTAATCTGACGACCCAGTTCGGCGATACGCGCTTTAATCTCCGCTTCGGGGATCATTACTTCTACAGTATGTTTCATATCTCTAACCATATGATTTAAAAACAAATCACTTCGCACGGGCAGGTTTTGGCACCGCAACAAAGCGCAAGACACGCAGTATACCAGTAAAACTATTCATTCGCGGAATCTGTTAATAAAGCTCGAATTGTGATGACGATCACACATGTTAAAACCTATAATTAATTGCTACTAAAATATTAATGAATTGAAATGGTGTCTCTTTATGGCAATTAACAATACAGGCTCGCGACGATTACTCGTCACGCTAACAGCCCTTTTTGCAGCGCTTTGCGGGCTGTATCTACTCATTGGCGGAGGCTGGCTGGTCGCGATTGGCGGCTCCTGGTACTACCCTATCGCTGGCCTTGTGATGCTCGGCGTCGCCTGGATGCTGTGGCGCAGTAAACGTGCCGCGCTTTGGCTATACGCCGCCCTGCTGCTCGGCACCATGATTTGGGGCGTCTGGGAAGTTGGTTTCGACTTCTGGGCGCTGACTCCGCGCAGCGACATTCTGGTCTTCTTCGGCATCTGGTTGATCCTGCCGTTTGTCTGGCGTCGCCTGGTCATTCCTGCCAGCGGCGCAGTTGCCGCACTGGTGGTGGCGCTGTTGATTAGCGGTGGTATCCTGACCTGGGCCGGATTTAACGATCCGCAGGAAATCAGCGGCACCTTAAGCGCCGATGCCACACCTGCCGAAGCCATCTCCCCCGTTGCCGATCAGGACTGGCCTGCCTATGGTCGCAATCAGGAAGGCCAACGCTTTTCACCACTGAAACAAATTAACGCTGATAACGTCCACAAGCTGAAAGAAGCCTGGGTGTTCCGTACTGGCGATGTGAAGCAGCCGAACGATCCAGGTGAAATCACCAATGAAGTGACGCCAATTAAAGTGGGCGACACCCTTTACCTGTGTACCGCGCACCAGCGCCTGTTTGCGCTGGATGCCGCCAGCGGCAAAGAGAAATGGCATTACGATCCTGAGCTGAAAACCAACGAGTCTTTCCAGCACGTAACCTGCCGTGGCGTCTCTTATCATGAAGCCAAAGCAGAAACGGCTTCGCCGGAAGTGATGGCGGATTGCCCGCGTCGTATCATTCTTCCGGTCAATGATGGTCGACTGATTGCGATTAACGCTGAAAACGGCAAACTGTGCGAAACCTTCGCCAATAAAGGCGTGCTCAATCTGCAAAGCAATATGCCAGACACCAAACCGGGTCTGTATGAACCGACTTCGCCGCCGATTATCACCGATAAAACCATCGTGATGGCCGGTTCAGTCACCGACAACTTCTCAACCCGCGAAACGTCTGGCGTGATCCGTGGTTTTGATGTCAACACCGGGGAGCTGCTGTGGGCTTTTGATCCGGGCGCGAAAGACCCGAACGCGATCCCGTCTGACGAACACACCTTTACCTTTAACTCACCAAACTCGTGGGCACCAGCGGCCTATGACGCGAAGCTGGATCTGGTCTATCTGCCGATGGGCGTGACCACGCCGGATATCTGGGGCGGTAACCGCACACCGGAACAGGAACGTTATGCCAGCTCGATTCTGGCGCTGAATGCCACTACCGGGAAACTGGCGTGGAGCTACCAGACCGTTCACCACGACCTGTGGGATATGGATCTTCCGGCACAGCCGACGCTGGCGGACATCACCGTTAATGGTCAGAAAGTGCCAGTTATTTACGCTCCGGCGAAAACCGGCAACATTTTTGTGCTCGATCGTCGTAATGGCGAACTGGTGGTTCCGGCACCGGAAAAACCGGTTCCCCAAGGTGCTGCCAAAGGCGATTACGTTACCCCTACTCAACCATTCTCGGAACTGAGCTTCCGTCCGACGAAAGATTTGAGCGGTGCGGATATGTGGGGAGCCACCATGTTTGACCAACTGGTGTGCCGCGTGATGTTCCACCAGATGCGCTATGAAGGCATTTTCACCCCGCCATCTGAACAGGGTACGCTGGTCTTCCCGGGTAACCTGGGGATGTTCGAATGGGGCGGGATTTCCGTTGATCCAAATCGTGAAGTGGCGATTGCCAACCCAATGGCACTGCCGTTTGTTTCGAAACTGATCCCGCGTGGTCCTGGCAACCCGATGGAGCAGCCGAAAGATGCCAAAGGCACGGGTACGGAATCCGGCATTCAGCCACAGTACGGTGTACCGTATGGTGTCACGCTCAACCCGTTCCTCTCACCATTTGGTCTGCCATGTAAACAGCCAGCATGGGGTTATATCTCGGCGCTGGATCTGAAAACTAATGAAGTGGTGTGGAAGAAACGTATTGGTACGCCGCAGGACAGTATGCCGTTCCCGATGCCGGTTCCGGTGCCGTTCAATATGGGTATGCCGATGCTGGGCGGGCCAATCTCCACGGCGGGTAACGTGCTGTTTATCGCCGCTACGGCAGATAACTACCTGCGCGCTTACAACATGAGCAACGGTGAAAAACTGTGGCAGGGTCGTTTACCAGCGGGTGGTCAGGCTACGCCAATGACCTATGAAGTGAATGGTAAGCAGTATGTGGTGATCTCCGCAGGCGGTCACGGTTCATTTGGTACGAAGATGGGCGACTATATTGTGGCTTATGCGCTGCCGGATGATGTGAAGTAAGACTTGCTCAGATTGCTGACAACGTGCGCGTTGTTCATGCCGGATGCGGCGTGAACGCCTTATCCAGCCTACAAAATTGTGCAAAATCAATGGATTGCACAGCTAGCGTAGGCCTGATAAGCGTAGCGCATCAGGCAGATTTGCGTTTGTCATCAGTTTAATGCCCGGAGAGATCCGGGCATATTTCCGAATACGGTCTTTTTATACCGTAAACCCTAACATCATCCCCGTATCTTCATGCTCCAGCAGATGGCAGTGCGCCATATAAGCATGTTCTTTCGGTGCATCGTGATTAAACTTCACCAGCACTTCGCTGACATTACCTTCTACCTTAACGGTATCTTTCCAGCCCGCGCGATGAGCCGCTGGCGGTTTGCCATTTTCTGACAAGATACGGAACTGCGTGCCGTGGATATGGAACGGATGCAGCATCATGTCGCCCACGCCAGAGATAACCCAACGTTCGTACTGCCCTTTCGCCGCCGCAAACATCGGCTTATTCATATCAAACGCCTGACCGTTGATTTTATTGGCATGGTGGAAATCGAACTTCCCGCCGTGGTTCATATGATTCATATTGCCGTGCCCCATATGGCCCATCATCTGGCTGTGATCCATCCCGGCCATCGCCTGATCGCCATATTTCTCCATTAGCATCTGCATCCCCATCATATCGAGCATCGGGTCCATAGAGAGTTGCAGCTTGCGTACCGTCAGCCCTTCCAGCGAAGGTAACGCAGGCAGGCTACTTAATGTGTCTGGCAAAGCACCGGAGGCACTAATAGCAATCGGCTGAATCCGCATTACCGGATGAGGCTTATCAAACGGCGCAATCGCCATCCCCATCTGGCTGACCGGCAGCGTCACCAGGTCAAAGGGTTTGTTATCGTTAACCTCCACCAGCACTTCAAAACGCTCGCCCATCAGCACCGGCAGTTCGCTCACCTTCACTGGTTCAGGTAGCAGACCACCGTCGCTGGCAATCACATACAGCGGGCGATTGTCGCTGGTGGCGAAATTGAGCGAACGGGCATTACAGCCATTGAGCAAACGCAGGCGCAGCCAACCACGCGGGGCAGCGTGTTGCGGGTAGATTGCACCGTTGGTCAGCAACGTATCGCCAAACCAGCCCACGGCGGCGGTCATCACATCCAGTTGATAATCAATCTGCCCGTCGGCGCTAAATTTCTTATCCTGAACGATCACCGGAACATCATCGATACCCCACTGTTTTGGCAGCATTAATTTCAGGATCTCGTCATCTTCAATCACCACCAGCCCAGCCAGCCCCATCGCCACCTGTCGCCCGGTTTTGCCGTGCTGATGCGGATGGAACCAGCAGGTAGCGGCAGGTTGATCAACGTTCAACGTCACCGAGCGCTTGCCACCTGGCGGAATAATTCCCTGCGGGCCGCCGTCGACTTCACCCGGTACTTCCAGCCCGTGCCAGTGCAACGTCGTCTCTTCCGTCAGTTGGTTGTAGATATCAACCGTTACCGCTTTGCCGCGCTGTAATTTCACCGCCGGCCCCAGCAGATTGCCGTTATAGCCCCAGGTAGTTGCAGTTTTCCCGCCAAAGGTGGACTGGCCTGCGCCAATAGTTAACTGAATGCGATTACGGGCATCGGTCGTGAGCAAATCAGGGATCGGTAACGTTGGGCGTTCTGCCGCAAATACTGCGCGGCTCCACAGCGGCAAAGCCGAAGCCACACCCAGCGCGACGGAATATTTTAAGAAATCACGACGTTGCATAGTTATTTCCTTATTCTTAAGCAGGCGAAACAAAATCAAACGTTGAGCATAGTCCTTCCCCTTACGGGAAGGTCAAGCCGCAGACACAATTTAATCGACAATAATGGTCGTCGCCTCGCTCGCAGTGTGCTAACGTTTATCTTCTTTAAGCCCCTGGTAGAAGCAATGAAGACGTTTTTCAGAACAGTGTTATTCGGCAGCCTGATGGCCGTCTGCGCAAACAGTTACGCGCTCAGCGAGTCTGAAGCCGAAGATATGGCCGATTTAACGGCAGTTTTTGTCTTTCTGAAGAACGATTGTGGTTACCAGAACTTACCTAACGGGCAAATTCGTCGCGCACTGGTCTTTTTCGCTCAGCAAAACCAGTGGGACCTCAGTAATTACGACACCTTCGACATGAAAGCCCTCGGTGAAGACAGCTACCGCGATCTCAGCGGCATTGGCATTCCCGTCGCTAAAAAATGCAAAGCCCTGGCCCGCGATTCCTTAAGCCTGCTTGCCTACGTCAAATAATCCCTGATACCTTTTTGTAGAAATATTGACCGTGCATCCGCGGTCAATGTTAGCTATTATGTTGCGCCATTTTTTTACGGGTGTTAACAAAGGAGGTATCAACCCATGGCCGAAAAAAAACAGTGGCATGAAACGCTACACGACCAGTTTGGGCAGTACTTTGCGGTAGATAACGTTCTGTATCATGAAAAGACCGATCACCAGGATCTGATCATTTTTGAGAACGCTGCATTTGGTCGCGTAATGGCGCTGGATGGCGTAGTACAAACCACCGAGCGCGACGAGTTTATCTATCATGAGATGATGACCCATGTTCCGCTACTGGCCCATGGTCACGCGAAACATGTGCTGATTATCGGCGGCGGCGACGGTGCCATGCTGCGTGAAGTAACCCGACATAAAAACGTTGAGTCAATCACGATGGTGGAAATCGATGCGGGTGTTGTGTCGTTCTGCCGTCAGTATCTTCCCAACCATAACGCCGGTAGTTACGACGATCCACGCTTTAAACTGGTGATCGACGATGGTGTCAATTTCGTTAATCAAACCAGCCAGACCTTTGATGTCATTATCTCCGACTGCACCGATCCTATCGGTCCCGGCGAAAGCCTTTTCACTTCGGCATTTTATGAAGGCTGCAAACGTTGCCTGAATCCTGGCGGTATCTTCGTCGCACAAAACGGCGTCTGCTTTTTACAGCAGGAAGAAGCCATCGACAGCCATCGCAAACTCAGCCATTACTTCAGCGACGTTGGCTTTTATCAGGCGGCGATCCCGACCTATTACGGCGGTATCATGACTTTTGCATGGGCGACAGATAACGACGCCTTACGCCATCTCTCAACCGAAATTATTCAGGCGCGTTTTCTCGCTTCTGGCCTGAAATGCCGTTATTACAATCCGGCAATCCATACGGCAGCTTTTGCCTTACCTCAGTATCTGCAAGACGCACTGGCTTCACAGCCGTCCTAAGGAGAAGATAAGAAATTGAAAAAACTGAAACTGCATGGCTTTAATAATCTGACCAAAAGTCTGAGTTTTTGTATTTACGATATCTGCTACGCCAAAACTGCCGAAGAGCGCGACGGTTATATTGCTTATATCGATGAACTCTATAATGCCAACCGTCTGACCGAAATCCTGTCAGAAACCTGTTCCATTATCGGGGCCAATATTCTTAACATCGCCCGCCAGGATTACGAACCACAGGGTGCCAGCGTCACTATTCTGGTGAGTGAAGAACCGGTTGACCCGAAACTCATCGACAAAACAGAACACCCCGGCCCACTGCCAGAAACGGTCGTTGCCCATCTCGATAAAAGTCATATTTGCGTACATACCTACCCGGAAAGTCATCCTGAAGGCGGTTTATGTACCTTCCGCGCCGATATTGAAGTCTCTACCTGCGGCGTGATTTCTCCGCTGAAGGCGCTGAATTACCTGATCCACCAGCTTGAGTCCGATATCGTAACCATTGATTATCGCGTGCGCGGTTTTACCCGCGACATTAACGGTATGAAGCACTTTATCGACCATGAGATTAATTCGATTCAGAACTTTATGTCTGACGATATGAAGGCGCTGTATGACATGGTGGATGTGAACGTCTATCAGGAAAATATCTTCCATACCAAGATGTTGCTTAAAGAGTTCGACCTTAAGCACTACATGTTCCACACCAAACCGGAAGACTTAACCGACAGCGAGCGCCAGGAAATTACCGCTGCGCTGTGGAAAGAAATGCGCGAGATTTATTACGGGCGCAATATGCCAGCTGTTTAACGGCTCTGGCGGAGCTCCCAGGCTCCGCCAGATTTATTTACTTCTGCTGCACGAAATTACGGTAAGCCGCCACCACCTGAAGAAAATCCTCAACGCCGCACAGCGACAAGCTCTCTTCATCGTAGTAGTTCATCCCCTCTTCCATTTCATCGCCAGCGAATTCCAGTTGATTGGCGCGAACCATCACCTCTTCACCGTCCATCCACAGGGTGTATTCATGCCCTGCCCGTTGCCAGGACCGTTCGCTACCTTTCAGTGCGTGCGCTGCTTGTTCCACTTCATCAAGCAAGGCCAGGTTTTCTTTCACCTCTTCATTAAACCAGTGCCCGACCACTTCATGCCCCATGGACATACGCACCTTTACCACTCCGGTAATATCGCGCAGAAATTCGTAATCCATAGTGTGTTCCTCTGCTCCCGGCAATGCGCCGAAATCGCATTGCGCCATTGATGTAATTATCGCAGCCTTACCGGAGAAAAACAGCGGAACGGCGATGGTTTAGAAATAAAAAATGCCCGGGAATCTCATTCACCGGGCATTGTGTCGTTTATGCGCAGCGCGTGCGCTTACTTATTAAACCGCAGTCTGGAAAATCACCCCGTCCGCTTTTTCGGTGTACTGAGAAAGCTGGTCGAAGTTCAGATAACGGTAAGTATCAACGGCTGTTTTATCTACCTGCGCCACGTAGGTCTGGTACTCTTCCGGCGTCGGCAGTTTGCCAATCAGCGCCGCAACAGCAGCCAGTTCCGCAGAAGCCAGGAAGACATTCGCGCCAGTACCCAGACGGTTCGGGAAGTTACGGGTAGAGGTGGAAACCACCGTCGCACCGTCTGCTACACGCGCCTGGTTACCCATACACAGGGAACAGCCAGGGATCTCGATACGAGCACCACTCTTACCGAAGACGCTGTAGTAGCCTTCTTCGGTCAGCTGCGCAGCGTCCATACGCGTTGGCGGTGCCACCCACAGGCGGGTCGGCAACTGACCTTTGTGCGCATCCAGCAGTTTACCAGCAGCACGGAAGTGACCGATGTTAGTCATGCAAGAACCGATAAATACTTCGTCGATCTTCTCGCCCTGTACCGCAGACAGCGGACGTGCGTCGTCCGGGTCATTCGGTGCACAGAGGATTGGCTCTTTGATATCCGCCAGATCGATGTCGATCACTGCCGCGTATTCCGCATCTGCATCGGCTTCCAGCAGCTCAGGATTCGCCAGCCATTTTTCCATGCCCTGAATACGACGCTCCAGGGTACGACGATCGCCGTAACCTTCCGCGATCATCCACTTCAGCAGGACGATGTTAGAGTTCAGGTATTCAATGATCGGTTCTTTGTTCAGCTTGATGGTACAACCGGCAGCAGAACGCTCGGCAGATGCATCGGTCAGCTCAAATGCCTGCTCAACTTTCAGATCCGGCAGACCTTCAATTTCCAGAATACGGCCAGAGAAGATGTTTTTCTTACCTTTCTTCTCAACGGTCAGCAGACCTTGTTTGATTGCATACAGCGGAATGGCGTGTACCAGATCGCGCAGGGTGATACCCGGCTGCATTTTGCCTTTGAAGCGTACCAGAACGGATTCCGGCATATCCAGCGGCATTACGCCTGTTGCGGCTGCAAATGCCACCAGACCAGAACCCGCCGGGAAAGAGATACCGATCGGGAAACGGGTATGGGAGTCACCACCGGTACCGACGGTATCCGGCAGCAGCATACGGTTCAGCCAGGAGTGAATGACGCCGTCACCCGGACGCAGCGACACACCGCCACGGTTCATAATGAAGTCCGGCAGCGTGTGGTGCGTGTTCACGTCAACTGGCTTCGGATACGCCGCGGTGTGGCAGAAAGACTGCATCACCAGGTCAGCCGAGAAGCCCAGGCACGCCAGGTCTTTCAGTTCATCACGGGTCATCGGGCCGGTGGTGTCCTGAGAGCCTACAGAAGTCATTTTCGGTTCGCAGTACGCGCCCGGACGAATGCCTTTCACGCCACAGGCACGGCCTACCATTTTTTGCGCCAGCGAGAAGCCGCGATCGCTCTCAGCGACATCTTTCGCCTGACGGAACACATCACTGTGCGGCAGACCAAGTGCTTCACGCGCTTTGGTGGTCAGGCCACGCCCGATAATCAGCGGAATACGGCCGCCAGCACGCACTTCATCAATCAGCACGTCGGTTTTCAGTTCGAAGGTCGCCAGCAGTTCGCCGGTTTCGTGGTTACGCACTTCACCTTTGTACGGGTAAACGTCAATTACGTCGCCCATGTTCAGGTTAGAGACGTCGACTTCGATTGGCAGTGCACCCGCGTCTTCCATCGTGTTAAAGAAGATTGGTGCAATTTTACCGCCGAGGCACAAACCACCGCCGCGTTTGTTCGGCACATGTGGAATATCATCGCCCATAAACCACAGAACGGAGTTCGTGGCGGATTTACGCGATGACCCCGTACCCACAACGTCACCGACGTACGCCAGCGGGAAACCTTTCTGTTGCAGAGCTTCAATCTGTTTGATCGGGCCAACAACACCTGGCTGGTCTGGCTCAATACCTTCACGGGCGTTTTTCAGCATCGCCAGCGCGTGCAGTGGGATATCCGGGCGTGACCACGCATCCGGTGCCGGAGAAAGGTCATCGGTGTTGGTTTCGCCGGTCACTTTGAAGACGGTAACGGTCAGTTTTTCAGCCAGCGCCGGGCGATTCAGGAACCATTCGGCATCCGCCCAGGACTGCATTACCTGCTTCGCATATTCGTTACCTGCTTTGGCTTTCTCTTCTACGTCATAGAAGTTATCGAACATCAGCAGTGTGTGAGAAAGTGCTTTGGCAGCGATCGGTGCCAGTTTGGCATCATCCAGCGCGTCGATCAGCGGATGAATGTTGTAACCACCCTGCATGGTGCCCAGCAGTTCGATGGCTTTTTCCGGAGTCAGCAGAGGGGATTTGGCTTCGCCTTTAGCGATAGCAGCCAGGAAGCCTGCTTTGACATAGGCGGCTTCATCGACGCCAGGGGGAACACGGTTGGTTAACAGATCTAACAGGAATTCTTCTTCGCCCGCGGGCGGGTTTTTCAGCAGCTCTACAAGTGCGGCCATTTGGTTTGCATCCAGGGGTTTGGGCGCAATCCCCTCAGCGGCACGCTCAGCTACGTGCTTACGGTATTCTTCTAGCACGACGGTTCTCCTCGCTCTCATTGTCATAGTGCGGCAGGCGATTCTCTTCACGCTCCTGTGAGACAGCAGTTTGTAGGGTAAATGCCCAGTACCGCAACGGGCAGAATAGCAGGATTTTGACGATGTGTTAATCTGTTTACAAAAAAGCAACATAAAAAAGTGGCTGAATCGTTAAGGATGGTCTAGAGATTGTTTCCCTCCGTAAAAACTTCGTTAATTCGCATGGTGATAATCACCTTTCTCAACGAATCCCAAGATTAGTCAAAATTTAAACTACCGCCTCTTTATACTCGGATTCACAGCACCTGCGGGTGGCAGTTCGCCGACCATTGCGATTTCCTTGAGATCCGAATTATGAAAATGACTTTGCCGTTTAAACCCCATGTGCTGGCGCTAATTTGCAGTGCCGGGCTCTGTGCCGCCTCTGCCGGGCTATATATAAAAAGCCGCACAGTGGAAGCGCCTGTGGAAGCGCAATCGACACAACAGACTGCGCCTGACATCTCCGCAGTTACGCTTCCAGCAACGGTTTCCGTGCCTCCTGTAACACCTGCCGTCGTCAAATCCGCATTCAGCACTGCTCAAATAGATCAATGGGTTGCACCTGTCGCGCTATACCCCGACTCTCTGCTTTCACAAGTGTTAATGGCATCAACCTATCCGGCAAACGTTGCTCAAGCAGTGCAATGGTCGCACGATAATCCACTTAAACAAGGCGATGCTGCTATTCAGGCGGTATCTGACCAGCCGTGGGACGCCAGCGTTAAATCACTGGTGGCCTTTCCACAATTGATGGCATTGATGGGCGAAAACCCGCAATGGGTGCAAAACCTGGGCGATGCTTTTCTGGCGCAGCCGCAGGACGTGATGGACTCGGTACAGCGATTGCGGCAACTGGCGCAACAAACCGGCTCGCTGAAGTCATCAACCGAACAGAAAGTTATTACCACAACGAAGAAAGCTGTACCGGTAAAACAGACAGTCACGGCACCCGTCATACCATCCAATACAGTTTTAACTGCCAACCCCGTCATTACAGAGCCGGCAACAACCGTCATTTCCATTGAGCCCGCCAATCCTGATGTGGTCTATATTCCCAACTACAACCCAACCGTGGTTTACGGGAACTGGGCCAATACTGCGTATCCGCCGGTTTATCTGCCACCACCAGCCGGAGAACCGTTTGTTGACAGCTTTGTGCGCGGATTCGGCTATAGCATGGGCGTTGCTACCACATACGCACTATTCAGCAGCATCGACTGGGACGACGACGATCATGACCATGACCATCATCATCATGACGATGATGATTATCATCACCACGATGGCGGTCATCGTGACGGTAATGACTGGCAACACAACGGCGACAACATCAATATCGACGTCAACAATTTCAACCGTATCACCGGTGAGCATCTTACTGATAAGAATATGGCATGGCGGCACAATCCAAACTACCGTAATGGTGTGCCCTATCATGATCAGGATATGGCAAAGCGGTTTCATCAAACCGATGTCAACGGCGGAATGAGCGCCACGCAGTTACCTGCTCTATCGCGCGACAGCCAGCGTCAGGCGGCAGCAAGTCAGTTTCAGCAACGAACACACGCCGCCCCCGTCATTACACGAGATACCCAACGTCAGGCAGCGGCACAGCGGTTTAATGAAGCTGAACACTATGGGAGCTATGACGACTTCCACGACTTCAGCCGTCGCCAACCACTGACCCAGCAACAAAAGGACGCCGCTCGTCAGCGTTATCAGTCCGCCTCGCCTGAGCAGCGCCAGGCAGTTCGCGAGAGAATGCAGACTAACCCGCAGATCCAGCAGCGAAGAGAGGCAGCGCGTGAGCGCATTCAGTCCGCCTCGCCTGAGCAGCGCCAGGCGGTTCGCGAGAAAATGCAGACTAACCCGCAGAACCAGCAGCGAAGAGACGCAGCGCGTGAGCGTATTCAGTCCGCATCACCAGAGCAGCGCCAGGTGTTTAAGGAAAAAGTACAGCAGCGCCCACTGAACCAACAGCAACGTGATAACGCCCGCCAGCGTGTTCAATCAACATCACCTGAACAACGTCAGGTTTTTCGGGAGAAAGTTCAGGAGAGCCGCCCACAACGTCTAAACGACAGTAACCATACTGTCAGGCTGAATAACGAGCAACGGTCAGCAGTACGCGAACGTCTCTCTGAACGTGGAGCAAGAAGACTGGAAAGGTAAATTGCAGACGTAAAAAAAGCGGCGTGGTTAGCCGCTTTTTTAATTGCCGGATGTTCCGGCAAACGAAAAATTACTTCTTCTTCGCTTTCGGGTTCGGCAGGTCGGTAATGCTACCTTCGAACACTTCTGCCGCCAGGCCCACAGACTCGTGCAGAGTCGGGTGCGCGTGGATGGTCAGTGCGATGTCTTCAGCATCACAACCCATTTCGATTGCCAGGCCGATTTCACCCAGCAGCTCGCCGCCGTTAGTACCGACAATCGCACCACCGATCACACGGTGAGATTCTTTGTCGAAAATCAGCTTGGTCATACCGTCTGCGCAGTCGGAAGCGATAGCACGACCAGAAGCAGCCCACGGGAAGGTGGCGGTTTCGTAGCTGATGCCTTTCTCTTTCGCTTCTTTCTCAGTCAGACCTACCCATGCAACTTCTGGTTCGGTATAGGCGATGGACGGGATAACTTTCGGATCGAAGTAGTGTTTCTTACCGGCGATAACTTCAGCGGCAACGTGACCTTCGTGAACACCTTTGTGTGCCAGCATCGGCTGACCGACGATATCGCCGATAGCAAAGATGTGCGG
>ENA-UERY01001597-UERY01001597.1-human-gut-metagenome-genome-assembly--contig:-NODE-1597-length-13444-cov-3.380265_pt1 | contig 13444 bp, 13 predicted proteins | sample MGYA00242989_ERZ507990 | MGnify/ENA primary metagenome ERZ507990 (study PRJEB26167, sample SAMN06115529) | human gut metagenome | host: Homo sapiens | place: China:Fujian | collected 2015-08-26...
GGAGTTCTCGTCCAAATAGATCGTCCTCTGCTGGAGCCCTCCATGTCAGAGGCAAGCATCGTTTTCAGGATTCCAGATGCATTTTGCAGGGGAGTGCCCTCGTTGTGCTTATAGCTCGGGCTGCTAGTTGTCCAATTCGGAGCATCAGAGCCTTCCGTGTCGTATCCAAACTCGTGGTGAGAAAGCAGAAAAATGCTTTTTGCCATCGTAGTCACTTTGCTACTGCCAGAATTGCAATAAGAGTCAGAAAAACCGGGAGTATAATAGATAGTCGTCTTGTCGATAGCTTGCTTCTGGGCGGAGCTGAACGAGTTGAAGTACTCTCCGTTGAGCCAGCTGTTTACGCTGCTGCTGGCGTAAGTAGACCATGTAGAGCTCCAAGCCATGATAGCCGCGTAGTGTTTTCGAACCAGAAGAGTTCGCCCGACTCCATTCAGCTCGCTTTCGTAGTCATGTTTTGCAACGATGAACTCGGCCACGTTGCCGCCCTCATTCATAAGAACGGTGCTGCCTTCCGCAACATCAAACAGATTGTACGACGCCGTAGCGAAGGAACATTCTGCGGAGACGCCGCCTGCTGAAGCTGTGACAACAGCCTTGCCCGGAGAGTTCCACTTGACTTGGCAGGTGGATTTTCCTTCTGCATTCGTCAGAACGTGAAGGGAGACGATTCCTTCGGGAGAAGCTGCCCAGTTGATTTTAGGAGAGTCAATAGAAGCAGGGGAGAGGGTAGCAGACAAAATAACGGACTCGCCCCATCCAAGCTGTTCGCTGGTATGGTCAAGAGACATAGCCTGAGCATCTGCCATCATGTACCCCTCTACAGTACCTTTGAAACACCCATTGAAAGTGTACTTTACATTGGTTGCCAGCAAGACAGCATCGTAATTGAACTGATGGTGAATCTTTACCATATCAAGAGCATCAATAGTAGGGCTTGCCCGATATGTGAGAGAAGCCTTGCGGCGGTTGGAAAGGACTCCATAAGACTCTGTAAGGGCATTCCTGGATTTTGCAAGAATGTCCTTTGTGAGCATAACATTGCTCAGAGTCTGGCTCACGCCTTTGCCCGAAGGGCTTTCGGGATAAGCGTAGGTAACGCCACCTGCGGTGGTCACCACGTTGAGCATATTTTGAGCAAAGGTGATTTCCGGCCAAGAATAATTGTTCAGTACTGGAATGTCCAACACGGGATTGGAGGTATCGGCTCCGTAGACTCTGTTAATTTTTATCACGCCATCACGAGTCTGGTACAAAGCCATTCCAGCAGCGTTTGCCGCAAGCTGCAAAATATCGGAATTGTGATAAGTAGACTCATCGCTTGTAATGTCGGTGGAGTAATCTTTCAGCTCATCCGAAATATCGAAAGTAATTTCATCCGCCTCCAACAGTTCCAAAGCATCGTAGCACATCTCATAGAGCGTGCCGTATTTTCTTCCGGTGTACTTCGTGCTGGATAGATACAGGAAAGCGTCTCGCGCCTGAAAGGACGCCTCAATACTGTTGGCAGGGACGCTCCACTCCGACAGGAAGAACATTCCTCCGCTCACCCATTCAGTCTTTCCGTCAACATCCATTCCATAACGAACGGTGACAGGCTGGCGCTCATAGATGTACTTGTAAATCCCTTGAGGGTTTACGGAGTCCCATGTGCGGTCACTGTTGTCTAAACTAAAGGAAATCGACTCCTGAGAAAGCTGCCCGGAGATAGGGTCTCTTGCAGAAGAATGGCTATAGGACAAGATTTTGGTCTTGTCAAACACCTTATACCTTCCGTTTTTCACTTGCTCGACCCTTACTCTTCGGTCAGGGAGACACCACTTTAGAACTTCAATCTCTACGGCATCAAACCCTGAAAGTTCAGCCTCAACATCAGAACGGACCGATTTGTTTCCATTCACGGTCACGGTTTTTAGCTTACTAGTTCCAAGGTATGTGCTGACCGAAAAATCCGTAGCGTACTCCCCAAATACTGTAGACCAGCAAATCGAAACGCCGGGAATCGAAGATTTGTTTTCGCTCGGAAGCTCAAGCCGAATAACAGGGTGACTTGAATCGTCAAAAATATTAGCGCTCAAAAACCCGGTGGCTTCATACGGAGCGGAAGAAGGAACGATACCGCAGCTTCCATCAAGTACGGTAAGGTTAAGTTCCCCTGTAGAATACCTCGAGATGGATGCGTTATCCGAAAGAGCAATGTCGTGAAAGGTAGAGAACGGGGCTGCCGGTGACGTGACAACGGTTGCCTTTTTATTGATGCCAGGCTCGGTGATTCCGCACGTAATCTCCACAAAAGCCTCAGGGACAAGGGTTTCGTTGAACTTTTCTTTCCACTTATCGGAGACTTCAACCATACATCATACCTCCACCAGCGATAATTTGCATCCAGTCCAGCCCATGACATTTCCGCTGGTCGGGCTTCTGCGCCACATCCCACCCGTCCGGTCAGAAACGTACATCTGCCGGGTAGTATAGGATGCCGTCGTTTGATTGTAGAATCGAACGGAACAATAGAAGTTCGTGGTAAACAGGCTCAGTACGTCAGCCCACTGTCGTGCGGTGAGATAGTTCCAAGAAAGTGACACCTTGGCCACATCATGCCGGATGACAGCGCCAACAGCCTTGCCTTGAACATTTCGCCCGGAGTTCACAATGGTGCTTGTAGTTCCTTCGTATGAAGACGGCTCAGGCAGTTCCACGCCGTTGACCGTGACCAGAGCAGGGATATTTGCCATGCGTCATCTTCCTTTCATCAGTAAGAGTAGACCTCAGTTCCCATGATAGGGATGCCGCGGTCTTTCTGGGTCTTTTCGACAGAAGAGGTGAGCTGTCTGCCATCAAGGTAGACTTTGACCTCTTGACCGTTCAGCAATTCTTCGCCATAACGCTGCATTATATCGAGAAATGCGTTATAGCAGCCATTGTACACAGCATCTCTCATCTCTTCGGAGTTTCCACTTGCGGCAGAATAGGTGCCACTATACGAACCAGACCCATAGGTAGAATCATAACTGGATGTGCCAGCATACTGAGAGCTGTCGCTATAGTTAGAACGGCTGATACTGCCAATAATGCCTGCGATAGCAGCGGCAATCGCCACGCCACCGGCAACCATTGCAAAGCCGGTAGGAATACCAAGCACGGACAACGTGCCGCCGATTGCTTCCAGCATGGCGGTAAAAGCGCCACCAATCGTAGTAATCAAACCAGCTACACCAGCAAGCATCTTCGGGAACTGGCTCAGTAATCCGCCAGACAAGCCTTTACTGATTGCAAGCGCTGCGGTCGAGAGCGGAGTCTTCGATTTAGTGAACACGCTGGTAATGTTCTCGACCATCTTTGCCGTATTTTGTGTGGCAGCGCCGAAATTCTGAGTCAGTGCGCTCACCAGATTTTTGCCAATGGTAGCGGCTGTATTCAGCAGGGAAGAAGCTTGGCTTTTCAATTCTTTGCTCAGTCTGCCAAGCAAATCGCTTGCAACGGACTTGACACGTTTACGCTGTTCATCGCCCATAGCGCCCCAGATGGAAGTAGCAATAGTAGTGCCGACCGTTTTCCAGTCGCCACTCTGCGCGGCCTGAATGAAAGTTTGCACCGTACCGAAGAAGTTGGTTTTGAGGTTGTTATCGAGTTCGGCCCACTTAGAGTCTAGCCCAGAAATGATGCCGTTGACGTAGCTCGTGCCGCAGTCAATGCCATAGTTCGCCATCTCTTCGCCCTTGAGCTTGGTAGCGTCTACAAGTTTATTCATAGCATCGTTGACATAACCGAGAGAACCAGTGATACCGTTTGCAAGGCCTTGGTCGATGTAAATACCAAACTGCTCAAAAAGCTTAGAAGGAGAATGAATATCAGTTTCCGTGGTAAATTTGTCAATGATGGCTTTTGCAAGACCGCTAACGGTTTTCTTTGCATTCTCAATGCCTTTGTTGATACCATCAATCAAGCCCTGAACAATGTTTTTGCCATAGTCAAGAAATTTTTGTGGCAGATTTTTTATGGTATCAACAAGGCTGTTCCACGATTTGTCCCAGTCAGTCTTGAATCCAGACCATTTCTGGTTCCACCACTCGCCGACACCTACGAACCACTGTTTCAGCCCTGCGCTGGCTTGGTCGAGTGCTTGAATGGGATGCTGCACAAACCCGGGAAGGCTTTCCCACGCGGTCTGAAAATTGGTCTTGAAACCTTCCCACTTTTCATTCCACCATTCGCCGACGCCAACAAACCAGTTTTTCAAGCTCTCGCTTGCCTTGTCGAGAGATTCTGTAATTTTGTCCCAGTTTTGATAAATCGCAATTCCGGCATCGGTCAGGCCGCCAACAATCAAACCGATCAGCGCACCGATGCCTGTACCAATCGGGCCTCCAAGAGAGCCGATAATTGCACCAATGCCTGCACCAGCCATTGTTGAGCCAAGCGGAATCAAAATTCCGTTTAACGTGTTTAAGCCATTCTTGACAGCATCGTAAACGCCCGTTACAAACATAGGTATGCCGGTTACTACTCCGCCAACTGCCGCTCCAATAATCGCGCCAGCAGTAGAGCCGCCAGCCGCTTTAATGGCCACTCCAACAGCAGTATTACCAAAGCCGGTCACGATAAACTGAGCAATTCCTTTACCGAGAATGGCCGCGCCTGTAGTTCCAATCAAAGCACCAAGAACAATTTCAGCGAAATTCTTTCCATTTACGCCATTTTCAATCGCATCTTTAATACCTGTAATCTCAAGGACGATGCCCACTGTAAAAACACCAAGACCCAAAACAATGGATTTCAGTGCGTTCATTTTGGAGATAGCGTCCACAATATCCGTAATAAGATTTGTGAGTTTCCAAGCGGCAAGGGCAGTTGCTACAGTCGCTATAAGAGGAAGCATACTTTTGATTTTCTGCTTCATTTCATCAATAGATGTGCCAATATAGTTCTTGAACATATCGTAGCCGGACAGGTCTACATCGCCCAAGATGTTGCCAGCAGATGCGCCGCTGCCAGAGCCGGAACTTCCCTGTGTGGGGTCAATGATGTTAAGTTCATCAAAACCCATTGTGTAGTCCTTCAAGGTCTTTGCAGCTTTCTTTGTGGAATCAGCAGTGTCATCCATTGCATCGCCAATGCCGCCAACGCTATCAGCGCTCTTGGTAAAATCGGTAAACACAACTTTTACGCCCATCAGCTTTGCCACCCATTCAACGAACTCTCGAATGAGCTGCACGGCGGCAATCAGCGGGGGAAGAATGGATTTCAGAGCAGGGTAGAGCAGAGAACCGACAGACTTTGCCAACATATCCAGCTGCGCTTTCAGAATCTTGATCTGGTTGGCGGGGCTTTGAATGGTCTGCGCAAGGTTGCCCTGCACATTGGCAGTCTGCTTCATAATGGCGATATAACGCAGAACCGCCTTATCTGCCTGAGACAGGCTAGAAACCTGCTTGTTAAAGCCCAAGGCAAGAAGTTCCTGCTGTAACCGCGCCTGAGACAAATCAACGCCAAGACGGCGAATAGGTTCAATCTCGCCAGAGATAGCAGAGGACATTGCGGTAAATGTCTCTGCAACGTCCTTGTTCCAATAGGAGCCTTCGTCATAGGCAAGCTGAGTCAGGTTCTTAGACAGAACGTATGCTTTGTCGCTGGCCAGACCGAACGAAGTACCAAGGCTCTGAATAGTAGCCATGTAGGTCATCGCTTTGGTCGGGTCAACTCCAAGCAGGCCTTGCATCTTGCTAATGAGCGTATCTGCTTCACCGCTCAAATTGCCCATAGCATTATGAAACAGGTCTGTCGCTTCGTAAAAGTCATTGAACTTCGCAACAGCTTTGCCAAGATACTCAGCAATAGCTTTCAGCGAAACCAGCTTTTTCGCAGACAGCATGAAACCATTCAGCTGGTTAGACAGGCTGAGATAGCTTTTTTTCTGTCGTTCGTTGGCAGCAGTCACACGATTTGCCTGCGTGACCACTTTGCTCAACTGTGGCGGCAGCTTTGCAAAGGCATTGCCCACCTTGTCGAGCTGAGATGCGAGGGGAGTAAGGGCGGCGGAAATCTTCTGACAAGAACTTGCAAAAGAATCGAGGTCGGTAGCTTTCAGCTTGTTGGTTAGGTCAGGAACCTTCCCGATCGCATTGAAGGCGCTGCCAAGAGCTTTAAGGTTTGATGCGTCCAAAATAGACAGCGGAGCCAAAGCGTTGGTGAGCTGAGTAATGCTTCCAGACATGGAGTAGAAGTCCACGCCGTTCAAGCCGGAGACTGCCGTAGGAATCTTCTTGATTGCATTTACGACCGTGTTGATGCTCTTTGTGCTTGCAGTCGTGTTGACATTGGAAATTCCATTCAAAAAGCTTGTGATTTTGTCCAGCCCGGACATTCCAGCGGATGCCTGTTTCAGCGTTGCAATAGAACTAGCCAGCTTGTCAAGGCTGTTCACAACCTTCGTCACATTGCCCTTTGTCCGCAAATTAGAAATGGCGGTAGCGAGCTTGTCGATATTAAGCTCTGCGCCCTGCGATTCCGCAGAAATTTCTACGGATAAGCTCGTAATATCAACATCAGCCATCACTACCACCATCCTTTTGCTCCATCATAGAGAACATCATTCTCTTGATTCGCTCCTGCGCCTCAACTGCGCGTTGGTATTCATACTCGTCTTTCTCCTTTTGGGTAAGGGGAATCGGTCTGTCCATGTACTTGATAGGTTTAGACCCTTTCTTTCGGAACATATTGCCAACCGTAGAGGAAAGCGCAGATGCCATGTAAAAGCCATTTCTCCACGCTTCTGCGTTGGCCCTGCGTTCCCGCAGCTCCTCTGCATCACGGTAGACCTTCGCCAGCCAGACATCGCCGTGCCAAAACTGTTCGTAGGTCATACCGATGGAGATGTAATAGGCTTCTACATCGTGGAACAGCTTGGAGAAGGAGAATGGCTCTCCCTCTCCGTCTGTTTCCTGAGATTGTGCGGTTACACAATCTCCCACGTTGCGTTTTTTGCGGTCTTGTCCTCAGTATCAGTTGCCAGCAGAGACTTAGAAGCGTCCATGAACATCTCAAGCAGAACGCCCATCAGGTCTTCCTTATCCTCGATGTGCTGGAACATCTCGTCTACGACCTTGCGCTTGATGCCCTTGTTCCGTGCAATGAAAGCGCCGTAGAACAGAGCACGGGAGTTGGACAGCAGGTTGGTCATCTGGGTGTACTGACCAATCTGAAAACCTGCACGCTCGGTGGCTTCCACGCTGTCACGGGTGAAAGTCAGCTCATAAGTGTTCTTGCCATCGGGGGAATGAAAGTTGATAACCTTAGAAGCCATAATAAATGCTCTCCTTTATAAATAGGGGCAGAACCAAATCCGTTGTTCAGTTCTGCCCGGTTTGATTGATTCGATTTTTGCGGTTTAGCCGCCGTTGATGGTCAGCGCCTTAACGAACTTCGGCTTGGTGTGGAAAATGCAGTTGATGGTCATTTCCACAACCTCATCCACGCCAAAGCCGGACAGACCAACCTGATGCATACCCTGCCAAGTGAAGCCGGAGCCGTCCTGCATCTTAATTGCATAGTACTTGTCGGGGTTCTCTTCGGCAGATTCATCGTAGCCAGCTTTCTGAACCGATTCGTAATCTTCCTTGTTGTAGTTTGCGGTAAACGCCTTAATATCGGACTGGTTAATACCAAAAATCTGCTTCTGCATCGGATCAGACAGGGTGGTGGCATCCAGAAGGTTCGGATCGGAAATCATATCCGGGACATCCTTGATGTCACACAACTTCGTCAATGCAGACTCGGTAGCACCACAATACAGGGTGGTATTCAGACCGGAGATAGCAGTACTCATAGAATGTTTACCTCCTTAGTTTCGGTAAATCATTCCGTCCTCTCCGATTGTTGCCCCATAGCTGCAATCAATCCGATAGACGGAATTGTTGTACAGCCCATTCAACGGGGCAAACGATTTGCGATAGAACTTTTTGGGTTCGAGAACAGAATCCACGATTCCAACAATAAAGCGTGCTTCTGCACTGCGCCCGGGGTTCTTGTTAGAGTAGACACGCACACGCAGGGAAACGGCGGCATACTTGCTTCGGTTTGCAGAATCCCGATGAACCGGGAGGTTGCTGTTTTCCTCTATCTGCACACACGGAAACCTCTTAACAGGGCTGTCACTAATTTCGTTAGTAACGAAGATACCGGGAACTTGCTTTCGCAGTTCCTTAGCAACAGCCGTGTAGATAGAGTTGAAATAATCAATCAACTATTCCAGACCTCCCTCCACGTTGCTTCCACCTGAGAAGCCATTTCTTCAACAGCTCCCCACATAGCCATAGCTGGTTCGTTACCGCTAGTGTAGTTCAACTGACCTTTGCCATCGACCTGCTTAACAGGCGTGCCAGCGTTGCCAGATTCGCCGTAGTAGTACCAACGCTTGTGCTGTCCGTTCCCTTTGCCGTATGTTCCGTGTTCTCCAACGCCATCAGGAAGTTCGCCGCCATAAGCGGAATGAGATACGCCAGTACCAAACTCAATGAACGCAACCGCTTTTCCGTGAGCTACAATTGCAAAGCCATTAGATGTCTGCACAGGGTCGCGCTCAACCGTCACATCGTTGTCACCGGCGTACTGCGCGTTAGCAAACCTAATCGTTGCAACGTCAATGCCTTTTTGAGCCAACGCCCGCGCAAACTCCTGCGCTTTTTTGTTCAGGGTGGTCTTGTACTCCTGTATCTGACGTTCCGCATCACGAAGTCCGGCATCGCTCAACCTCACTTTAATTTTCACTTGCAGCCACCTCTTTCAGCGCATATAACGTGTCCGTGATATGCTCTGCGACCTTGACCACAGTGTAATTGAAGGGCTTAGAAACGTCTGTCTGAAACCAGACGTGTGTGCCCTCATAAAGTGGGGTGTTGCGTTTCTTGCTGGACGAACTGACAACGTAGCTGTAATCCGTGAACGCTCCAAAAGGGTTTGCTTCCGCAGAACCAGTAGGAGGACTGACATTCAGCATCAGCTTTGCGGGTTCACTCCACGATTCGTATGCAGATTCGCCAGTCTCGTTTCCCCACTCGTCCACAACAGGCGTTTTTTCGCCGACTGGGTTTGAATACCACAGCGGGCGTTTATCCAGCGGGCTTCCATTAAACATCAGCTGATAACACCTACTCTCGGAACCACTTCATTCAGCAGGGACTGTGCTACATCGGACGATTCCCACACACGAGTGATACCATTGTTGGTATAGCTCGTCTGTCCATTTGCGCCGATGTGGTTGTACAGTTCCGCTGCAATGCGTATCTGCAACGACTGATACTGCAAGGGCAACTCGTCCGGTCTGTTACCGAAGGGGTAGCCCTGTGCAAATATCTTGTCCTTGGCAAAATCAAGCAGCAGGTCGAAGAGTGGGTAGTCCTCGTCCGTGATTTCACGGTCAAGTGCAGGGGCGATGTACTGCCCCAGCTTGGCTGCCGCTTCGGAATACTGATCTCCCATGCTGCTTTCCTCCTTTCGCTTTAGTAAGCCTTGATGCAGTACACAGCGTCCATGCGCTCAAAGGACGGCAGGACGATTTCAGAAGCATAGACGTTGGCGTTGACCGGATGAACGGTCAGCTCGGTGGTGATGGCAACGCCGGTGTTCACGATGGACACGGATGCACCAGACTGGCCAGACAGCAGGTCGGCTTCCTCAGGAGTAGTGCCGTACCAGACATTGCCCAGCGCGCCAGCAGGGGTGATAACCACCATGCCGTCAGGCAGATACTTCTCGCTTGCACTGTACTGGTCTGCCTTGAACATCTTGTCGTACAGATGAATCTTCAGACCGGTTGCAGATTCGATAATCTGCCGTGCTTCAGCGTCCAGCAGAACGGCGTTTGCCTTTGCGGTGACGGTCATGAACCGGTTCTTCACCTCATCCGCAGCAATCATGTTGCGGAAGGTAGAGGTGTTCATGTACACCTCAGTCACGACTTCGCCCACGCTTGCCAGAATAGCGTCCTTTGCGGCGTTCAGGTCTGCAATGGGAGTTGCGGTGGTGACGTTCCACTTAGACTTTGCGACGGAGACTTCCTTGTAGTTGGTGGACTTCCAAGTGCCGTCCGGGTCGTAGTTGTAGGTGTAGTTCACGCCGTTTGCCTTGATGGTAATGCCGGGAACGCCATTGGTGGGAGCCAGCAGCTGCCAGATCATGCGCTCAGGAACGATACGTGCGCCAGTGATAAGCTGTGCGGTGTCATCGTACAGGCGATTCATCACGTCACGGGCATAGGGGTCGTTGCTGTCCAGGACACGAAGGATTTCCTGACGGTCTTTCTCACCCAGATGGTAGCCCTCACGGAAGAACGGCATCTCGGTCTCATCGAACTTGAAACCCTCACGGGTGCGGAACGTAGCCTTTGCGTCAAATGCGCTGGGCATTAGAGAAACACCAACGCCCTTGTGACCACGCAGCCACTTCAGGTCGAGACCAGCCTTCTTCTTTGCGGGGAACAGTGCGTCAGATGCAAAGGGCATCGCATTGGTGGGGTCGTTCGTCCAATAGGCGGCAATCGCAGCCGGGGCAAAGACTTCCTTAAGATTCAGTGCCATGTTGTTTTACCTCCTATTAAGCGTTCACGCTGATGTTGTCACGGCAGAAGATGCCAGGAACGGCAGTCTTGAGTGCCTTGATTGCGTCAGCGTCAAAGGTGAAGCTGGAACTTGCCGATGCCTTCTTGGTGTCGATAACACCACGAATCAGCAGGGCGGCGTTGGGGTTCTCTTCCGGGTCAACGTCATACAGTAGGATGCCGTCAGCGTTGATCGTCTTAGAACCAGTCTCGCCAGCAGCAACAGCTTTCTTGCCAGCCAACGTCATGGGATAGCCAGCCTTAACCGCAGCAGTTTCGGTCACGGTAAAGGGAATGGCGGTGTAGTCATTGGAAGCAAGGATGGTATCGTTGATTCCGTTGACCGTGTTTCGGGTAAACTTCATGTTTTCCTCCTTGTTAATGGAAAGCACTCATTGCGTCACTCGATGCCTTAGAAGTATTTACGTTCTGCTGTGCAAGGCTCTTAGCAAACGCCACGCTTTCGCTGTCAGAGCCGCCCTTGCCATCCGCACCCGGAGGCGTGGGCATATCCTTCAGCAAAGAAGCCTTGTATGCGGTGTCATGGGCGGTCATAAATTCCGATTGGAACTTAAACACCTTGTCCATGTCGCCGTCAGCCAGCGCAGATGCAGCCTTGCCAGCCAGTTCAGCGTCATAACCCTGTGCAACGAACTTTTCACGGTAAGATGCAAGGGTTTTTTCCTTGACGAGGTTTTCCTTGTCAGCAGTCAGGGCTTCAATCTGTTTCTGCATTTCTGCCAGCTTGTCAGCCTGTTCCTGTGCGGCGTTCTCGTCATCGGTGCGCTTTGCCTTGAGCTGCTTCTTGTACTCGGCTGCTTCACCGTTGGCTTTCGTTACGGCGTTGCGCAGCTTCTCGACCTCTGCGCTAGGGTCTGCAACCTTTTCAAGCGCAGAAATGATTTCATCGGCGGTCATGCCCTCTTTGTAGGCATCACCAAGTAACGCTTTGTAGTTCATATTGTTAATTTCCTCCTGCGTTTTTTTACCGTTGCTTCCCTGCAACGCTGCGAAATTTGTATCCCGGCTTCCCTGCCGGAATATGCAAAGGGTTATTCGCCCTCTGTTTCTTTATTGCTATCGGTAGACTGCTTGTCTCGGCTTCGGTGCTTTCCCATCCTCGCCCAGCTTGCCAGCGGCAATCAAGAACGGTTTGCTCATTTCGTAAGCAGCCTGCGGGTCAGGGAACAGACCGGGCGTTGTGAACGCCAACTGCGGGTCAATGCTCTGGCTAAGCATCTGTGCGAAAATCTGAACCTTGCTCTGCTGGTTATCGTACTGACGGCGGGGCAGTTTGATGTTGATGTCACTTGCCATCAGCTTAGAGCCAGCCGTATCACGCAGGATTTTCAGCATTACAGACAAGCTTTGGCGTTCCGAGAACTTGAACATATTCTCATACTGCTGCGCCCTTGCTTCGGTGTGATTCCAACCGTTACGAACGATAACTGCGCCCACGTTGTCAGACGTTGCGTTTTCACTGCCAGTGGCACTAGGCATAGCAGTCAGGCTGCGGTACACGTTCAACATGGAATCAAGCAAGGTCTGGCTCTGCTGCTGGTCAAGCTCGTTTGCAAGCTGTGCGACCGAAGCTGGCTGACCGGAAGATGACTTCAGGCACATTGCGCCCATAGCCTTAACAGCTTTTAAGGCTTCTTCGTCCACAAGGCAGTTGGTAAACACCATGATGGACTGAATGAACTGTGCCACGCCGTCCAGACGGTTGCTTTCAAGGTCGTTGATGGCATCCAGCACAGGGATAGCCGGTTCAAACAGACCCATGCGCTCCGGGTTGAGTTTGTATTCGACCATCGGAAGCATCCCCAGAGAATGGCTTTCAGATTTTGTGATCTTGCCGTTGTCGATTTCAAAGTACTGGTTTGGCGTGTACACGCAAATCAGGTCGTTCAGGTCATTCTGATAATTGCGCGGGATATGCAGCACGTTGGCAATCGGCTTGTGACCGATGCCGGAGTTGTAAATCACATACGCCATGTCAGGGTCTGGAACGTCCACCAGCAGGGGTGTTTCGTCCGGGTAGTTGCCGCCATACCCCTTGTCAGGAAGAACGATGCGGTATCCCTGTCCACACTCCAACATCCACTGCCAGAGCCGCCGATCAAGCGCGTCCTTGCCCTCATACTGCAAGGCGTTAGACAGCCGGGCGATTTCCTCACCGTCACCTGTTGCCGTTTCAGACCGCACATAAGAGCAAGGCGTGCCGCTCATGTAACCTGTGTAAAAGCCCACGCATTCATTGGCGTGGTTCTCTACAATGCGGTTGGTGATTTCAGCGTGGTATTCCTTCGTACGGTGGAGAACAGGCTGGCTACCCAAGTAGTAGTTGTGCAGAAAGCGAATCTCGTTCTTATTTAGCAGATGAATAGGCTCCGCCTTGCCCATGACCACTTTCAGCACGTTCTCCCGATTGATTTCCGTCTCCGGCGTTTCAATCGGTCTACGTCCGGTCAGCGGCTTATTCAAGAATCCGTCAACAACCATCTGATACTCAGCCATGTGTTCCTCCTTTCCGGCAAAATAAAAAGCGCAGCAAGACAAACCTGTTAAGGTCTATCTCACTGCGCCAAAACTGCGCTTCAAAAGCTATTTACTTTTCAGGTGGATGGATGATTTTGACCCATCCTTCCTTTGTGTCCCCTTCGATAACGCCCTTGCATCTGTCGCACTTGAAATGGTATCGTCCGTCCACTTCGCCAAGATAGCGGTTGAAGGTCTCATCATTTTTCAACCAGGCTTTGATGTTATCGACCTTCTGCGCCAGTTCCGGGTCGGATTTCAGGTTATCGATTAGCTTTTGCGTCGCGCGGTCAAAGGTCTGGCGGATCTGGT
>ENA-UERY01001603-UERY01001603.1-human-gut-metagenome-genome-assembly--contig:-NODE-1603-length-13417-cov-3.582834_pt1 | contig 13417 bp, 10 predicted proteins | sample MGYA00242989_ERZ507990 | MGnify/ENA primary metagenome ERZ507990 (study PRJEB26167, sample SAMN06115529) | human gut metagenome | host: Homo sapiens | place: China:Fujian | collected 2015-08-26...
AGGTTGGGGAGTCAAGAGGGGCAGGGAAACCTTGGTGTCCCTGCCCCTTTTGCCCCCGCCGCCGGGCGGCGGCATCCTGCGGGGCGCTTATTCCTCCTCGCCGAGAAGCTCCATCACGTCGACCACTGTATCCCCCCGGGATGCCTCCACATGCACATGCGTGCCGATCGCTTCCTCCGCCGGAATGCCTGCCGCGCACACGCCCAGCGCCTCTCCCGACGAGACCGCCTGCCCCTCGCGCACGCGCACCTCGCTCAGACCGCGGTACGTGGTCCTGAGGTCGCCTGCATGCGCGAGCGTGACGCACGTTCCGTACAGTCCGTCCTCAAAAACAGCCTGCACCGTGCCGTCGGTCAGCGCCAAAACGTTCTCCCCTGCCTCGCAGGCGAAATCCGTGCCGCTGTGCACGCGCCAGTCTCCGAGCGTCGGCTGAAACAGCAGCATATCGCCCGAAAACGGCGTCAGCACCGCGCCGGCCGTCGGCCGGGTATACACCGGCGCGGAAACCGTGACCGCCGGTGTCGGCTCGGGCACGGAAACAGGCTCTTCGGCCTCGGCGGTCGTTTCTTCCCCGCTCTCCGGCTCCTCCGCCGTCACGGGAACATCCTGCACGGTCAGGTCGGGAACATCCTCCGCCGGCGTGATGACCGGCGCGCCCGTCTCGGGAACGGCAGTCTCTGCACTCGACCCGGCGTGCATCCAGAGCACCCACGCGCTCGCCGCGATGATCAGTCCGCACACGGTCAGGATCGTGTAAAATCCGCGGTCGGACAGCGCGGCGATATGTTTCGGTTCATAATGTTTCATGGTTTTTCCCTCCTTTTATCCGCAGTATGTCCGCGCAGCTTTCCGCTTATACAAAATTAGCCTTCGCTAACTAAAAAACTTTTCTTTTTGCGATAAATGTGGTATAATATCTATCAAGCGAAAAGCAACTAATGAAATGGAGCGACAATCATGACTAAAATTGATATTATCTCCGGTTTTCTGGGCGCAGGCAAGACCACGCTCATCAAGCGTCTGCTCGCGGACGCGCTCAAGGGCGAACAGGTCGTTCTGATCGAGAACGAGTTCGGCGAGATCGGCATCGACGGCGGCTTCCTCAAGGACGCAGGCATCGTTGTCAACGAGATGAACGCAGGCTGCATCTGCTGCTCGCTCGTCGGTGATTTCGGCAAGGCGCTGCACGACGTCGTCGACCAGTATCACCCCGACCGCATCCTCATCGAGCCGTCCGGCGTCGGCAAGCTCTCCGACGTTATCGCAGCGGTTCAGAACGCGCACCTTGACGTTCAGCTCAACAGCTTCGTCACCGTCGTTGACGCGCTCAAGGCCAAGATGTACCTCAAGAACTTCGGCGAGTTCTTCGAGAACCAGGTCGCGCACGCAGGCGCTATCCTGCTCTCGCGCACCGCAGAGTGCCCGGAGAAGCGTCTCGACGAGACCGTCGCCATGCTGCGCGGCCTGAACGAGCACGCACGCATCGTCACGACTCCGTGGAAGGATCTGACCGGCGAGCAGCTGCTCGCGACCATGGAGGGCAGCCGTGATCTGGTTGCCGAGGTGCTCGAGGAGATCGCGCACGAGCCGCATCACGAGCATCATCACCATCACCATGACCATGATGAGCACGACCACGACCACGAGGAGCATGAGCATCATCACGATCATGACCATGACGAGCACGACCACGAGCATCATCATGAGCACGGCGAGGACTGCACCTGCGGCTGCCATGACCACGAGCACCATCATCACGATCATGACCACGAGCACCATCATCACGACCACGACGGTCACTGCTGCTGCGGCCACGATCATGACCACGATGCGGACGAGGTATTCACCTCCTGGGGCCGCGAGACCACGCACAAGTACACCGAGGACGAGCTCACCGCAGCGCTCACCGCGCTCGGCGATGTTACGCTCGGCACGGTTCTGCGCGCGAAGGGCATCGTTCCGGCGGCAGACGGCGGCGAGTGGCTGCACTTTGACTATGTTCCGGGCGCACCCGAGATCCGCCGCGGCTCGGCCGACTACACCGGCCGTCTGTGCGTCATCGGCTCCGAACTGGACGAGGAGCGCATCGCTTCCCTGTTCGGCGTAAACTAAGGGAGGAACCCCCACATGGCTAACAATCCCATTCCGGTATATGTCTTTACCGGTTTTCTGGAGAGCGGCAAGACCAAGTTCATCCAGGAGATCCTTGCGGACCCGAACTTCCCCGCACGCGAAGTGACCGCGCTGCTGCTCTGCGAGGAAGGCATCGAGGAATACGACGAAAAGTGGCTCGCCCACTACGGCACGGCGCTCGTTCCGATCGAGTCCGAGGACCGTCTGACCCCGAATATCCTCAAGCGCATCGAGCAGAAGTACAACCCTGACCGCATCATCGTCGAGTACAACGGTATGTGGAAGCTCGAGTCGCTGATGCAGGCGTTCCCGGCGCGCTGGGAGCTGTACCAGATCATCACGACGGTCGACGCGACCACCTTCGAGGTCTACTCGAACAACATCGGCCCGCAGATGTTCGAGCACATCACCACCGCCGACATGGTCGTTTTCAACCGCTGCACGGACGCGCTCAAGGAGATGCTCTACAAGAAGAACATCAAGGCGATGAACCCGCGCGCGGCCATCTACCTGGACGATCTCAACGGCAATTCCGAGGACTACTCGCGCAATATGCCGCTCCCGTTCGACATCGACGCCGACATCATCGACATCAAGCCGGAGGACTACGGTCTCTGGTACATCGACGCGACCGGCGAACCGGAAAAGTACGACGGCAAGACCGTCCGCTTTCTCGCGCAGGTCTACCGCGGCAAGGATGTTCCGGCAGGCTCGTTCGTACCCGGCCGCTTCGGCATGGTCTGCTGCGCAGACGATGTGACCTTCCTCGGCTTCATCTGCCGCTATGACAAGGCCGAAGAGCTCGGCGTCCGCGACTGGGTCACGGTCACGGCGTCCGTGACGGTCGAGACGCTGCCGCAGTACCGCGGCGAAGGCCCGGTGCTCCACGCCATCGAGGTCGTTCCGGCCGAAAAGGCGAAGGAAGACATCGTTTATTTCAACTAAAAGATAAAAGAACCCCCTGCATGACATTTTCCGTCCATGCCGGGGGTTTTTACGTAAAGCTTCAGTGGATAACGTTCTTCTCCATCTGCTCGATGCGGCGGAGCTCCTCCTCCGCCTTGCGCTCGACGGCGGCCTTGAGCCGTTCCAACTCCTCCAGCTCCTCGTCGATGTGGAACTCGTCGCGCTTGCGCATCTCGTCGCTCTGGAGAGGCTCCGCAGCAGACGCTTCCGCGTTCTCTGCGGCGGGCGACGGCACGCTTCCCTTCTGCTTGTCCTCTTTCTTTTTCCGTTCCAGCTCGCGCCGCTTGTCCAGACGGGAGATGTACAGGAACTTTCGAATGACGAACAGCACGCCGACCGACAGCACCGCCAGCAGGTTTTCCTGCGGCGAGGTATGCTCGACGATCATCTGACGCGCGATCGCGAGCAACATGACGTCGACCACCGAGTCGATGGTGTAGCTCGTGATCATCTTGAGCATCTCCGCGCCGATCAGGATCAGGCAGGCGTCACTCATGCGGTCCTGCAGGTAATGCGCGTCGCCGAGCAGCTCGGCGATGCTGGTCGTGCCGATCAGACCGATGCCCGATATGATGCATCCGATCAGGATAAGGCCGCCGACCACCATCTCGATCATGGTCGCGCAGAACGACAATCGTTCTCTGAACTGGTTCTTCATCTCTTTTTCTCCTCTTGCTGCTACTCTTTCTCTCTTCTGTTTTTTGACAAAATCTTAACAATTCATCTGTGAACATTATAGCACACGCCCTCGGCCAATAGCAATGCTATTCGACATTTTTCATAAAATAGCCAAAAATACCGACGAATTTTTGTCACAAAAAAGGACACAGCCCGCAGGTCTGCGTCCTTTCTGCTCTTTACTGTTCTTCCGGCGGCTCGACCAGCGTATAGTTTCCAGTCTCGCCGCTGCCGATCACGGTCAGCACATCCTCATGCAGCAGGAAGCGCGTTTCGCCGTCCTCGGAGGCTGCGCTGTCGCGGTCGGCCGAGGCCGTGCCCGTCACGCCGTCCGAGAACGTGAAGGTGAATGTTCCCTCGCCGGTCTGCTCGAGCGTGACCGACGCGCCCGAGGAGGCGGCATAGCAGCCCGCCCAGTCGGTCTCCGTGTCCCCCGGCTCGCTGAGCAGGGCGTCATACTCCCCCAGAACGCCCTCGCCGTGATAGCTGTACCGGTCGCCCGTCACGCGGTCCACGGCCACCTGTCCGACCGCGCCGCCGTCCGCGCGGCGGCTGACGTCGAACACGGCAAACGAATGGGTTTCTCCCTCGACCTCGCATTCCAGCGTTTCGCGCGACGGCGCTACCGCATAGCTTTCGCTGTCGAACTGCTCGCCAGCGAGCTTCTGCGCCTCATACACGCTGAGCAGCTGCGGCTTTTTCTCCTCTTCCCGGAGCAATCCCGCCTGCTCGGCGCGCTCGAGCGCCTGCGTCTGCGGATTGACGGTCGCGGTCGTTTCTCCGGTGCAGCCGGTAAGGCATGCCGCAAGCAGTGCGGCGGCAACAGACCATCGTTTCATGGACTGCGGTCTCCCCTCTCTCAAAATCTGCCGAAAGACCGGAAAAACGGCTGCGCTGACGCAGCCGTTTCCGCTTTCGGGCGTTGATACACCTATCATACAGTATTTTACTGATTTTTGCAACGGTAATCTGGCGGGTTTATTCGGCAGAAGCCGGGTTTTCCTCCGTGTTCTCGCCGCTGCCGCCGCCCTTTCTGCCCTTGCCGCCCTTGCGGTGCGGCAGGTGAACAAGCTTTTTCAGGCGCTCTGCGATGCTGTCGGTCAGCGAGTAGTAGACCGGCGTGATGAACAGCGTCGCGACGGTCGAGATGACCATGCCGGTCATCATGACGACGCCCATCGGCTTCATCATCTCCGAGCCCTCGCCGTTCGAGAATACCATCGGCACGAGGCCGAGGATGGTGGTCATCGCGGTCATCAGGACCGGACGGACGCGGCGCGGGCAGGCGTTGAGGATGGCGGTATTCTTGTCCTCGCCGCGCTCCCGGCGCTGAAGGGTATAGTCGATCAGGACGATGGACGAGTTTACGACCGTACCGGCCAGAATGATAACGCCGAGCAGCGCGACCATGGAAACGTGGTTTCCGCTGGGCGCGAGCAGCATCATCGAGCCGAGCAGGCCGATCGGCAGGATCAGCATGATCGCGATCGGCAGCGCGAACGAGTTGAACTGGGTCGCGAGGATGAAGTAGACGAGGGCGATCGCGACCGCGAGGGCGAGCATGAGCGTGCCGGTGGTCTCGGCCATCTGGGAGGCCATGGTGTCGCCGTCTCCGATCTCCACGCCGTCCGGCGTCTCATAGGAGCCGAGCACCTCGTTTACCTTTTCGGTGATGGCGTTCGCGTCGCCGGACTCGCTTTCGCCGGTGATGGTGACGGTCTCCTTCTGGTTCTTACGGACGATGGACTGCGGGCTCAGCTCGGTATAAACGTCTGCGACCGAGCTCAGCGGCACATTGCCGCCCGTTGCGGTCGGCAGCTGCATCGAGCGCAGCGCGTCCAGACTGGTCGCGACGTCCGCGTCGCCCGAGACCGTAACGTCGTATTCCTCGCCGTTCATGCGCAGCGTGGTCGCCGTCGAGCCGGTCAGCTCGCCGCGCACCAGACCGCCGATGGCGGCCGGGGTCAGACCGAAGCGCGAGGCGTTCTCGCGGCGCACCTTGACCGCGACGCGCGGCGTCTGCTCGCCGGCAGAGGACTCGACGTTGATCGCGTCCGGGATGGCGGAGAGCTTCTCCACGAGGTCGTCCGCCGTCGCGGCGAGCTGGTCATAGTCGTCGCCGGTCAGCTCCACGCTGATGTCCGAGTCGGTGGACATGCTCATGGATTCGCTTGCGGAGACCGTGATCTCGCAGCCGGCGATGTCCGCAAGGTCGCGGCGGAGCTGTTTGGTGATGTCCTGCGCGGAGCGGTCGCGCTTGTCGAGGTCGACGAGCGAAACCGTAACACTCGCGCCGGAGGCGGAGGACATGATGGAGGTCGAGTCGCCGGTCGAGTAGTAGATCTGCTCGGTCTCCGGCACCTTATCCATGACAATGCCCGCGATGCGGTCCTGGATGGCCGCGGTATCCTCCATGGTCGAGCCGTTCGGCATGGAGATGGAAACCGAAACCTGACCCTGGTCCATCTCCGGGATCAGCTCCATGCCGGCCATGGCGATGCTGATGACGCTGACGACGCAGATGGCGAGCGTGATAGCGATGCCGGCCCAGCGGTGGGTGATGAGGAATTTCAAGCTGCTGCGGTAGCGGCGCATGAGCGGCTTTTCCACGATCGTGGTGGCCTTGAGCTCATCCGAGCCCGCCGAGGCGGCCTTGCTGACCTTGGACGCGCCGAGCAGCATATAGCACAGCAGCGGCACGAGCGTCAGCGCGATGATGAGCGAGCTGAGCAGCAGCGCGACGATGGTGATGCAGAATTCCCGGAACATCATGCCGGTCATGCCGCCCGACAGCGCGATCGGCAGGAATACGGCGATGGTGGTCAGGGTGGACGCCGTGACCGAGGTCATGACCTCGCCCGTGCCCTTCGTGCAGGCGTCCCAGCGGCTGTAGCCGTCCGCGCGGTAGCTGAAGATGTTCTCCAGAACGACGATCGAGTTATCGACGATCATGCCGACGCCGAGCGTAATGCCGCCGAGCGACATCATGTTCAGCGTGATGCCGCACACGTTCATGATAAGGAAGGTAAACAGGATGCAGCACGGCATCGCGATGGTCAGCGACAGCGTCGCGCCGAGGTCGCGCAGGAACACGAGCAGGACGACCGCTGCGAACAGCACGCCCATCCAGATGTTCTGCACCGCGTTGTCGACGGTCATGTTGATGTAGTCGGACTGGTCCATAACAACGTCTGCCTGAAGCGCATCGTTTTCCGCGATGACCTCGTTCAGGCGGTCGACCGCGCTCTGCGCGACCTTGACGGTGTTCGAGCCGGACTGCTTGTTGACCGAGAGCATGATGCACTCCTCGCCGTCGACCTTGGCGATGGTCGAGCGGTCCTTGGGCTGCATGGAAACGTCCGCGATCTGGCTGAGGCGGACCGTGCCGCCGGCCGGGAGCGAGATGAGCGCGTTCTTGACATCATTGAGCGAGGAATACTCGCCGTCCGTGCGGACGGCAAGCGTCTGCGAGCCGTTGTCGAGGTCGCCGCCCGGGATGGCCATGTTGTCCGCGCCGAGCTGCTGTGCGACCGAGGTAATGGTGAGGTTGTAGCCCTTGAGGCGTGCGGCGTTGGTCTTGACCGCGACCTCGTCCTCGTAGCCGCCCGAAACGTCGACGGATGCTACGCCGTCCAGACGCTCGAGCGCCGGGGAGATCTCGTCCTCCGCGATGGACTGGAGCGCCGCGAGATCAGAGCCGCGCAGCGCGACCTGCACGACCGGCATGGAATCGATGTCGATGCTCATGACGGTCGGGTCGGAGGCGTCGTCGGGAAGCTGGCTCTTGACCTGGCTGACCTTGTCGCGCAGGTCGGTCATCGCGTCGTCGAGGTCGGTGGAGTCGGTGAACTGGACGACGAGCATCGCCATGTTCTCCGACGAGGTGGACTGGAGCGTATCCAGACCGGACAGACCGGCCACCGCGCTCTCGAGCGGCTTGGCGACCTGCTGCTCGATGTCCTCCGGGCCTGCGCCCGGATAGGTCGCGTACACGATCGCCGCCGGAACCTCCATGGACGGCATCAGCGCGAGCGGCAGGGTCGAAAAGCTGTAAAAGCCGAACACAATGACCATGAGATACAGAAGGATGGTCATTACGTTGTGCTTGATAAAGGTTGCTGCTACTTTCATCGGGCCTTAACCCTCCCCGCCGTCACTGGTGACGACACGGACGGCAGAGCCGTCGGACAGGTAGGACTGACCCTTGGTAACGACGCGGTCGCCCTCGCTCAGGCCGGAGGTGATTTCGGTCTGGGTCTTGCCGACAAGACCGGTCTCAACCGTGACGCGCTTTGCGGTCGTGCCGCTCTCGTCGACGGTGAACAGGTAGCGCTCGTTGTCGTTGCCGGTCAGCACGCACTCGGTCGGAACGGAGAGCGTGTTCTCGCGGCGGTCGGTGTAGAAGATGACGGTCGCGAACGCGCCGATGGCCGGCTCGGTGCCGTCCGGAACCGAGACCGATACGTCATAGAGGTTGGTCTGCTGGTTGGCCGCCGCCGGGAGCGAGACGATCTTCGCGCTCTTGACCTCGTCGGACAGGACGGAGATCTGCACGCCCGCGCTGTCGCCGGTGTGCAGACCGGCGAATACATCCTCAGAGACCGATGCGTTGATCTTGACGCGGCTGTCCTCGGCGATGACGACCGCCGGCTGTGCGGAGGAGGCCATGCCGCCCTGCACGACGTTCACCGCCGTGACCGTGCCCGCGCAGGGCGCGGTCACCGTGCCGTAGGAGGCCTGCTTGTTGATCTGATCCATGCTCGCCTGAATCTGGGCGAGGGACGCCGCCTGCTGCGCGCGCGCCTGCTGTACGCCGGCCTGCGCCTGCGCAAGGCCCTGCTTGGCCTTGGTCAGATCCTGCTCAGCGGCCGCGCCTGCCTCGAGCAGCGCCTCGGTGTTCTCGACGGCGAGCTGCGCCTGCTCGACGCCGATCTGCGCGTTCTCAATGGCCTTTTCGGTCGCGGTTTTGGTCGCATTGTACGACTCGCGCAGCGAGGACATGGTCGAGGTGACCGACGAAGTGTCCACGTTCAGCAGAGTCTGCCCCTTCGCGACCTTGTCGCCCTCGCTGACGCTGAGCGTCAGCACCTGACCGGCGAGCATCGGGAACACCTGCACCTCGTTGTCCGCTGCGACCTTGCCGTTGACCGAGTATTCGGTGCTCATCGCGCCCTTTGTCACCTCGGCTACCTCAACGGCGGTGCCTGCTGCGGTCTGCTCCTCCCCGTCGTCGCTCGTCTGGCTGCCGCAGCCTGCGCAGAGCGCCATGGATGCTGCGAGCAGCGCCGCTAAAACACGTTTTTTCATCGGTCTCCTCCTTAAAATTTGCCTGTTTCCTCAGTTCGCGCTCGACATCACGCCGCGCGTTGCCCACTCGTAATTGTTGTATGCGGTCAGCAGGTCGGTACGCGCGTTTTCCGCCGTCTCCTGCGCGGTCATGTACGTGTCCTGCGCCTCTTCGTATTTCAGCCGCGAGATCATGCCGCGCTTGTATTGCAGCTCGGAGACCGCGAAGGTCTTCTGCGCCTGCGTCAGGTCGCCCTGCGCGGCGGTCATGGCGGTGATCTTCTCCTGCATGGTCTTGTACAGCTTGCGGAACGAGCTCTTTACGCTCTCCTCGGTCGCGTCGCGCTGAATCTTCGCCGCCTCATAGGCGTGCAGATTGTTGGTGACGTCGTTCTCGTAGTCGTCGGACGCCTTGCGGACGCTGTCACCGGCGGACCAGATGGAATAGCTGTTCTCGAGCGCGGACGCGAGGTCCTTCTCGTAGTCGACAGCGGCAAGCTGCTCATTTGTCACGCCCGGCAGCGCCTCGATGGTGATCTCGGTGCCGGTCGGGTAGCCGCACTGGATGGCGAGCGTGTTCCTGAGGCTGTCCGCCGAGGTCTGTGCGCTCTTCTGCTGCGCCGCGAGCAGCTCACGCTGGCTCTGCAGGCCGGAGAGCGTGTTCTTCGTGGCGATGCCGAGGGCGACCTGCTTTTTCGTCTGCGCGATGGTGCGGTCGAGCTGCTGAAGGCTGCGCTCGGTCTGCGCGAGCGAATACTGCATGGACGCGAGCGAAATGTAGTTGTTCTCGGCCGACATGCAGATGGTGTCCGCGTTGTTCTGCATCTGGCGGCGGGTCGAATCGACCGTCTTTTTCTGCTCGTCCTTTGCGTCGTCCTCGTCGTCGTCGAGATCGTTATACTGCCGATAAAGGCTCTCGCGCTGCGCCTGCAGCACATTGATCTGCGCGTTGATCGATTTGAGCAGCTCCGTATCCGTGATGCCGTCTCGCGACTTCTTCAGCTCCCTGATCTGCCTGTCGTAGGCGTCGATCTGCTGCGACAGATTAAAATACTTGTTGATGTACTGGTCGGAAACGTCGGTCTTTTCCGCGCTCTCCACCGTCTGCTGATACGAGCGGATGGAAACGTTTCCCTCGCGCACGGTCTTTTCGAGCGTATCGAACGTCAGCCTGACCGGCGTCTGCACGGCGGTCTGCGCCGTGGTCGTGGTCTGTGCGGGCTTCGCGGCGTCCGCGGCGTAAGCCGGGGCGCACATACCGCACAGCAGAGCCGCGCAAAGTCCTGCGGCAGCTGCTCTTTTCATATATGTATCAACCTTTCCTAAATAGCGAAATGGGATTTATCAAACGTTGAGGCAATACCGTACAATTGAACAAGAGCGATTTGCGAGCAAATTTTGCGTACTGACGAGGCGCGGTTTTGCGGTAATACTTGATGTATTACCGTGAAATCGAAACGAAGTCAGGGCGCAAAATTTCCGCAAAGCGCCGCAGCTTTCATTGTGCGGTGTTGCCTTAAACACCGGTCGGAAGCGTCAGCACGCCCTGCTCCGCCCACTGGCACGCCGTGTAGCTCTGCGCTACCTTGAGCTGCGCCAGCTTGACGTTGATTTCAGCCGAGGCCACGCTGTCCTGCGCGGACTGGTAGCCCAGCCGGCTCATCGTGCCGAGCTTATACTTGACGGAGGCCAGACGGAGATCGTCCTGCGCCTGCGTCAGCGCGTTCTTCGCCGCCGTGAGCGACACCCGGCTGTCCTTCATATTCTGAATGACCGTGGCATAGGCCGCTTCGACCGACTCCTGCGTCACCGCAAGCTGATCCTCTGCCGCCTTCACGGCTTCCGCCGTGCCTGAAACGTCCTTGTCGTAGACGTTCTGCGCCGCACGCAGCGACACGCGCCTGCTCCAGATGTCAAAGCTGTTCTTTTTCGCGTTCTCGAGACCGGTCTTCGCATTGATCCGGTCGAGCTCGCCCTCATAGGGCATGACGAGCGTGGACGGCTCGACGAGCGTATCCGCGTCCAGTCCGCACAGCTGCGACAGCGACAGACCGATCTGCTCGCGCATATTGGCGAGCGTCTGCTGCGAATTGACCAGCTGCACGCGCTGGTTCTCCACCGTGTCGAGCTGGAGCTGACCGATCATGCCGCGGCTGCGCTGCACCTTCATCACCGCGAGATTGCGGTCGAGGGTCGCGATGCCGTTTTTCAGGCTCTCCATCTGGCAGTCCAGCGTTTCCATCGTATACAGCAGGTTCTGCGCCGCCATCGCCATCTGGTTCGCGATGCTGTCCGCCTGGCGGCGAAGCTGATACGCCTGATCGTCGAGCTGCGAGAGCATCGCGAGCGCACTCTGATACTGCACGCTCACCGACAGGTTCATGTTCTCCGCATTGCCGCGCAGCGCGATGATCTGCGCCTCGTAGGCCTTTTTCGTGTCCCCGTCCAGCTTTCCGCTCTCCAGGATCTTCTCGAGCGTGTCCGCCAACTTGCTATATGCCGCGCCGGGACTGACCGTGCTCCCCATCGACGACGAACCGCCCGTCGCGCCCTCGATAGCGGAGGCGTTCCTGCGCAGGATGCGCACCGTGCTGTTATCCTCCTGCACCGCCTTTTTCACGGCCAGCACGCCCATCTGCCGGACCTTGAGCGCGGGCGCCTCCGCGCCGATGCCGGCAGGCGTCTGCCCCGCCGCCGTCTCCCCGGCCGCGAGCGCCGGCACGGCCGACCCTGCGAGCAGGGTGCAGGCGAGCAGTGCGCTGATGACTTTTCGTTTCATATAAATACCTTGTCTCTCCTCTCGCTTGCGGAGAACGCGCGCCCCCGAGCGTACTCTTGCAATATTAAAGCAGTTCTCTCGTGATGATGCTCGTGTGGATATATTCTATGCTCCGGCGCGGCGATTCGCCCGTGCGCAGCGTGTGTGCGAGCACCTCGATCGCGCGCGTGGTCTGCGCGGAGAAGTCCTGGTCGATGATGAAGTCCAGTCTCCCCTCCTCGAGGTATTTGCGCGCATAGGGCGTCAGGTCATGGCAGATCACGTGGATACGGCGCGCCGGCCTGACACGCTCGAGCGCGTCCATGCAGCCGCGCACGGACTCATTCGCCATGTAGATGCCGCGCAGCCGCGGATGACCCTTCGCGTAGTACAGCACGCCGTCATAGGTCAGCTCGTACTTTTCGACGCTCTCGATGACGTTCACGACCACGTCGTCGCCGCGCAGCTCGTGCAGCCGGTCGAGAAAACCGCGCACGCGCAGGTCATGCGCCGCAAACTCGCGGTTGCCCGTAACGACGAGGATCTCGCCGCCCTCCGCATAGGGCGCGATCAGTCCCGCCGCGACGCGGCCCGACTTTACCATATCCTGACCGATGTGATACAGGCGGCGGCTCTGGCAGACATCCGAGTCGCAGGTCACGACCGGCACGCCGGAGGCGACCAGACGGTCGATCTCCTCACGCATGACGAGCGTGTCGGGCGCGGTGACGATCAGGCCGTCGATGCCGCGCTCCTCCATGCGGCCGATCGCCTCGAAGTACGAGCGCGGAGAACGGTTCTTCAGCTCCTCGACCAGCACGGTGATGTCGTTCAGGCCGCGGTTGTGCACCGCGGTGCGGATGCCGTCGCGCATGCGGCGGATGAAGAACGCATCCCAGCTCGGCAGGATAACGCCGATGCGGTACACGCCGCGGCCCGCCCGGGCCGCCTGCCGCTGCGTCGGTGTTTTGTAGCCGTATTCGCTGATCAGCTTCTGAATGCGCTCGCGCACCTCGGGCGAGACGTTCGGACGGCCGTTTACCACGCGGTCTACCGTTCCGCGCGATACGCCGCACTGATCCGCGATCCACTGTGCAGTTACCTTCATAGCAGGATTCTCCCTTTTACTCTCTCGTGCATTTTTTGTTCACAGCACGAAATCACGGTAAATTGTGCATTTTAGTTCACGATTGCACGGTTTATTCTATCATACCAGACAAAGCTTCACAAGCAATTCTGTGCATTTTAGACACTGCGCGCGAATTTGTCGCATTCGGTTGTGCATTTTTTGTTTTTGCACAACGCACGGCTTTTCTGCACGTTTTTGCACGTGATTTCCTGCACTTTTCACCAAACAGACATGCAAAAATTGGGCGGTACGCTAAAAATGAAATCCCCACTTGAAGCACGATGGCAAGTGGGATATAATAAAGTTATCCAAGGGGAGAGCTGCGGAATGCGGTCTGCGCTGTGCAGACTGACCATCCGGAGCCTCGACCTACTGAAAAGGAGAGAATTACAATGGGCATTCTGAAAATCGGCGTAGTTGGCTGCGGCCGTATCGGCAAGCTGCACATCAACAACCTGATCAACTCT
>ENA-UERY01001604-UERY01001604.1-human-gut-metagenome-genome-assembly--contig:-NODE-1604-length-13414-cov-12.040939_pt1 | contig 13414 bp, 10 predicted proteins | sample MGYA00242989_ERZ507990 | MGnify/ENA primary metagenome ERZ507990 (study PRJEB26167, sample SAMN06115529) | human gut metagenome | host: Homo sapiens | place: China:Fujian | collected 2015-08-26...
CGGTTCGTTGGTCAAGCGGTTAAGACGCCGCCCTCTCACGGCGGAAACACGGGTTCGATTCCCGTACGGACTGCTAAAACAAAAAGCTCTCAGTACACAGTGCTGAGGGCTTTTTTATTTTTGCAAGCTATTAATAACTATAAAACCATTGGGAACAAAAAGCTGATGCCTGCATGTAAGCATGACGCATCAGCTTTTTTATTCTTAAGGTGGCTCAAATCATTATGTCTAAAGTATAATAATACTTGCGCACTTCAAATCATTGCCCAGATTGTATACTCTGCCGGAATCGACGCCGACAACAGTTGGTCGAAGAATGTAGTACTCGCTGTTTTTTACAACTCTTGCCTTTTCACCATTGCTAAGCTGTACAATTGAATCAACAGGATATAGAATCATACTGCTCATGAAAGCACGCATGACACCTATATCAAGCTGGTTTGTCATGGACATAAGCATCTCAACTGCATCTCGCTGTGATAAGGCATCCTTGTACGGACGCTTTGTGACAAGCGCATCATAGACATCTGCGACAGACAGAATCTTTGCAAACTGACAGATTTTGGGTGCATCAAAGCCTAGTGGATATCCGGTTCCGTCAATGCGTTCGTGGTGCTGCAGCACTCCCATCAGTATAGAGTTGTTTAAATCCTTTCGGTCTTTTAGCATATTGTAGCCGTACACGGAATGTTTTTTCATGATATTAAACTCATCATCCGTGAGCCTGCCCGGCTTGTTTAAAATCTCATTGGGGATCATTGTCTTGCCTATATCGTGCAGCAGGCCGGATACACCTATGTCGTGGATTTCGTTGTCAGGCAGCTTCATCTGCTTGGCAAGAATCATCGAAATAGTAGCCACATCCACACTGTGCTTGAAGGTGTACTCATCGCTTGTTTTGAGAGAACTGATATCGACAGCTATGGCATCGTTTTCGTTGATAGCCTCCATAAGCGAGTCGGCAATCTGGTTTGTAGTCTGTGTAAGCTCCTTTGAGCTTGTGTTGTTGAAGATGTACTGGACACCGGTTGATACACGCTGCCTGACACTGTCGCTTAAGGTGACCTTGGAACGGTCGTCTGTACGCAGCTGTTTGACCATGGCAGCAGCCTTGGGAGACAGTATGGCATCAGGATCGTCAGGGTCTGCACTTCCCTCGCGGATGTATACTGACATTATACCGAGCTTAAGCAGCGAAGAGATGATATAATCATCGATAGCTGAGCCCTGTACCACCAGGTTACGTCCGGTAGGATCCTTGATGACCTGATCAATAATCATGCCGGGTTTCAATTGTCGCGTTCTCATATATCTACGTTTAATCATATCCACTCCACAACAAAATTAGTCTAATCTAAAAGATAATGTAAAACACTACGAATATTATATAGTGTATTTGTACTAAAAACAATCATAAATTGAGATTTTTTAGTGTTTTTGTAATAAAACAACCCCGGCATTTGCCGGGGCTGATGATGGTATTGTATTTATCAAAATCAGAGGTTAGATGTGGTGACCGCCGCCGCTGTGACTGCCGCCACTATGACCTCCACCACCGCTGTGACCGCCACTTGAGCCTGAGCTTTGTGACTGTAGTGTCTTGTCTGGTTCATAAAGCGTGCGCGTGCATTTTGAATCTCTACCTTTGTAAATGCTGCACCCATGAGCTCGTTGCTCTTAGCCTTGCGGCCCTTTGACAGGGATAATGCATATACAAAGCAAAAAATCATGCCGGCAGCGAGAGCGATAAAGATGCTCGAAATGTATCTGAGAGGCTGTGATATATGTCCGCCTGCAAGGACTGTGTTGACCTGGTCTATTGTTTCCGTACAGCAGGTGAAATAGTCGTAATCATGACTTGAGGTGGCATATATATAAGTGTTGTCACAGATGGAGTTACATTTTGAGTTCGGGATGGTTCTCTGCGTGCTTCCCTCACAAGCCAGATAAATCTCGTTTAAATCTCTGTCTATTACAAAAATGACACCGTTTGCACCGGTTCCGAAATAGCCTTCAAATGTATTGACTGCATAGCTTTCAGTGCTTCCGTAAGGATGTGAGGTAGTGGTGACAACAGCTATGTTGCAGTATTCGGTTGTCTTTTTCATCTGTGAGATGAGCTTGCCTTTTACGGCATCGTCAATGAAATTGGCAGAGTCCTCAAGGATGTACTCGTAGCCGGTAGACTTGTTTGTGCCGCTTAGATTGTAATTTGTGGCTGTCTCAGTGGCATATACATTTGATGAGCTGCTCAAAACAAGGATTGTAACAAGCAAAAATAATGTAAACAAAGCTGAGCACATGCATTTTATACAATGCAAAAAAGGACTTTTATAATTATTTCTATGCACGGTCATCACCTCCCTTATGTGTGGCAAACTGTGGCAGCTTGCGCGTTGTAAGCACATTGAATGCGCGGATGACATTAATCAGTGTGATAAGCACTGAGGCGATGATGATAAAAGCTGCGCCATAGTACCATGCATCGAGCACCGGCTGGAACAAAAGAACAGCATCGCCAATAAGCATGGATACCATGCCAAAGATGAGTCCGGCAACTCCCTTGTGTCCGGGCATCCGGTCAAAGCTTGAGAAGGCTCTGATTGAAAAAATAAATGATATGATGGTCAAAATAACAAATAAAATCAGGCTGCCGTCTGCATTGCCAAAGCTGCCTCCGATACCTGCAATGATTGCAAACAGAGCAGGAACAAATTGAATGACAAATATAAAAAGTATAAAGTAAGCTATAAACGATGTGTTTGTCTTTTTCTTTATGGTTTTCGTGGCCTTTTTTGCAGCCTTAAGGCGTCTGCGGTTGTTGATTGCACCAAGTGCCTCCGGCTGTTCCTTTGCGATACGGCCCTTATCCTCGGTACCGGCTTCCTTTACAGCAATCATGGTCAGCTCCTGTGAGTAACAGATATTTGCGATAATCGCAAGCACACCGACTATGGTGAGAGTTATTCCGGGAGTGAGAACCGTCAGCAGACATAATAAAATGTATACCGGAATTGCCGCAATGAGTGAGCCTAGCAGGAATTTACCGACAGATATAGGCAGATCTGCAACAACCTTGCCGGTCTGGCCGTTTACTGTGGCATATGCTACACGATCCTTATTGCGGTATGACAAAAACCATACCGGAAACATCGAGTAATCTGTTTCTTTTACAGTAGTGCCAAGACTTAAAGGTGAAAGAGCCGCGGAGTCACTGTCGACTGACAAGCCGGTAAAGGCAGGCTCTTTACTTATTTCGTTTACTGTGTTTGTGCAGGCAGCATCCATTGCGTCACTTGCGTAAACCGTTGATGGTAAATCAGCTGTATCAGCGTAAAAACCACTTAAGAATGCCGGTGTAAAGCGCTTCATATTCTTCACATCATAAGGCGCGAGTTTTTCGCTGATGCTGTCATCAAATGATGAAGATGCATCGTAGGACAGGCCTTTGTAGTAGGCATCGAGATCTCCCTCGAGCCTGAAATGGTCTGTAATGATGTAATCTCCTGAACGGTGGGATCTTTTCGCCGGAAGTGAAATAGGAGCCTTCTGGGTTACATAATATGTCCAGTAAGGCATGTAGATACCTCTGAATCCGTCGATAAACTTAGGATCCTTAAGCTCCTTTGGCGCGAAAATAGCCTTTTTCATGAGGCTCATGTAGGCCTGCTTACAGTCATCCTTGCTCTTTGCAAATGGTATGATATAAGCCGGCTTGTGCTCCTTTTGCATGCGGCTGTAGAGCACAGTTGATGCACCGCAGAAGCTGCAGAAGCCTGCTGCGGTATCGTCTGTGCTCAGGATTTCTCCTCCGCACTGAGGGCATGTGAAAATGGTTGCGTCGAAGTCCTTCTGGACCTCGGCGTCAGAGGTTTTGTCCTCGTACGCGTAAGGGTCGAAAAGTGAATGACAGTATTCACAGGCTAACTGGCCTGATTTGATGTCAAACTTCACATTTCCACCGCAATTTTTACATGCGAACATTTTGTTTCTCCTTTCTATTCCCTTTTACTTTTTTATCTGCTTGAATAAATAATTCCTTCCAGATTGACGGATGGAAGAGGATGAGCAGTGGAAACAGCTCGAGTCTTCCGGCAAGCATGTCAAACATCAGTATATATTTGGAGAAATTATTAAAAAAGCCGAAATTGCATGTCGGACCGACCAGAGAAAGACCCGGTCCGATATTGTTAAATGTAGCTGCGACAGCCGTGAAATTGGTAGTGAAATCATAGTTTTCAACGGAAACAAGCAGCATTGAAACAACAAAAATGACGGCATACGTCATGAAATAAACATTTATTGACCTGATAACATCATGGTCTACAGGCTTGTGCTCAAAGGTGAGCTTTTTCACACTCTTTGGGTGAATGTAGCCATTTAACTCCTTAAGTATTGTCTTTACAGCGATGACAATACGAGATACCTTGATACCGCCGCCGGTGCTTCCGGCACATGCACCAATGAACATCAAAAGCACAAGCAGTGTCTTTGAAAGCTCAGGCCATCTGTCGAAATCGGTGCTGGAAAATCCGGTTGTCGTGATGATTGAGCCAACCTGAAACGCTGCCTTTGTGACTGCGTCAAACACACCGGTACACATATGCGCGATATTCACGCTTATGACTACAACGGAGGCTATTATGATGCCGAAATAGTATCTGACCTCCTCAACCTTAAGTGCGTCACGGATGTGACCGAAGAAAAGCAGGTAGTAAGCGTTGAAATTGACACCGAAAAGTATCATAAATATGGTAACAACCCATTGCAGATAAACATTATAGCTGCAAAAACTGTCGTTTTTGATACCGAAGCCTCCTGTACCGGCTGTGCCGAGAGAGGTACAGATGGCATCGTACAGAGGCATTTTTCCGAAAAGCAGGAAAATAATCTCCATAGTCGTAAGACCAAAGTATATTATGTATAAAAGCCTGGCGGTGTGCCGCATCTTTGGAACGAGCTTTCCAACCGAAGGACCCGGGCTTTCTGCGCGCATCAGGTTTATATTGCTGCCGCCTGAAAGCGGGATGATTGCCAGAAGAAATACAAGCACACCCATACCGCCAATCCAGTGCGTAAAGCAGCGCCAGAAATTCATGCAATAGGAGAGTGATTCTACCTCAGGCAGGATGCTCGCTCCTGTCGTGGTGAAGCCGGAGATGGTCTCAAAAAGAGCATCTGTGAAGCTTGGAATCTCTCCTGATATGTAAAACGGCAGACAGCCGAATATACTCAGTACAATCCAGCCCAGTGCGGTTGTTGCACAGCCCTCCTTCAGGTAAAAGGTAAAATCCCTCGGTTTTTTAGCCGAAAAAATAAAACCGATAGCTATGCTTATGAGTGCAACAATCAAAAAGTAGATGCCGCTTTTTTCATAATAAATACCGGCAACAATACATGGCAGAAGCAGCAAAAAGCCTTCAAGCTTTAAAATATATCCCAAAAGATATCGAATTACTGAAGTGTTCATATCATTCCCCCACTATTCCATAATATCCTGAAGATTCGTAAAGCCGGTATTGGTTGTTATAATCATGACAGTATCATTTTTTTGTATGCAGTCATTACCTGTAGGGATAATAATTTTGCCGTTTCGGTTGATGAAGCAGATGAGCAGATGCTTTTTGAGCTTTAGGTCTCGAAGCGGTATGTCTGTCACATTTGAGTTTTCTGATACAAAGAATTCAATTGCTTCAACTCTTGAGTCGTACATGTGGTAGAGAGTCTCTATATTGCAGTTCATAGAGTTTTTCTTTGCACGGACATAGGCAATTATGGCTTCTGAGGTGATGTATTTTGGCGAGATTACACTGCCAAGGTCCAGGCTGTTTATGACATTGGTAAAAGTTATACGATTAAGCTTTGTTATGACCTTTGCATTGGAAACCTGTTTCGCATAGAGTGTAAGCATGATGTTTTCCTCGTCTATACCGGTAAGAGGTACAAATGACTGACAGGTCTCTATGCCCTCTTCCTTTAAGAGTGCCTGTTCTGTTCCGTCACCGTTTATGATGACAGCATCCGGAAGCAGTATGGAAAGCTCCTCACAGCGCTCGAAGCTATTTTCGATTATTTTGACCTTTATGCCTCGTGATATGAGCTGCTTTGCCAGGTAATATGCGGCTTTGCCTCCTCCGATAATCAGTGTATTTTTTACGCTGTGTGTATTGACTCCGATGTGGCTGAAAAACTCCTTTGTATGTCTGCGTTCGCCGACAAATGACAGTTTGTCTCCCTTGCGGAGCACAAAATCACCTGATGGGATAGTGACCTCATCATCTCTCTCGACTGCACCGATAAGTATGTTGGCATGGTGTCTGGTGCCCAGATCCATGAGCTTTGTTCCGTCGAGGATGCTGCCCTCGGGAATCTCATACTTGATGAGCTGTGCCTGACCGTGAGCAAAGTTTGTCACCTCAAGGCTGGACGGCAGATGAAGAATATGAGCCATCTCAATAGCTGCCTCAAGCTCAGGATTGATAATGAGTGCAAGACCAAGCTTGTCGCGCAGATATTTGGCCTCCTGGCTGTATTCAGGCGTTCTGACTCTGGCTATAGCAGCACAGTTGCCGACCTGTGTGGCAATGGTACAGCATAGCAGATTCAGCTCATCAGAGCCTGTGACTGCGATGATTAAGTCGGCATCATCAATACCCGCTTCCTGCAGTATCTTGTAGCTGGCACCGTTTCCTGCAATACCCATTACATCATAGATATTGGATACCTGGGAAATCCTCTCCCTGTTTTTGTCGATAATTGTTATGTCGTGCCCCTCCTTGCCAAGCTGCTCAACGAGAGTACGGCCTACCTTGCCGCATCCGACGATGATAATTCTCAGTCCCTGGGAGGGAACCACTCCTTTTTTGAACATTATTTCCTCCGTATATAAAAATATAATGATATGAGGGTCAAAAGGTATTTTGCCCCTCATTTATGATTGTGTGGTGGATAGAATTATTATGACTATCATATATCAATGGATTATAACATAACGCATATATATTTCATAGAGAAAAAAGTCCCAAAAAATATGAGATTGTAATAAAGTACAAAAAGTGATAAAATTGATTTAATTGTAGTATTTGAATAGCTGTTTGAACAGCAATAAGAGATAGATTTTTGGAGCTTTAAGTAATGACGGGATTTTTAAAGGCAAACTACCATACGCACACCTATAGGTGCCAGCATGCATATGGCAGCGAGCGCGAATATATAGAGGCGGCTATCAGAATGGGTATCGCAGAGCTTGGTTTTTCAGACCATGTGCCGTGCCCCTTTAAGGATGGCTATGTGTCGGGCATCCGGATGACGATGGAGCAGGCACCGGAGTATGTGTATGCCATCAGGGAGCTTGGGAAGGAGTATGCATCCGACATAAAGCTCTATGTCGGCTTTGAGGCGGAGTACATACCGGAGTTTTTCAAGGAGCAGAAGGCTATGTTTGACAGGCTTGGCTGTGATTACATGATAATGGGCCAGCATTTTATGAAATCAGAGCAGACAGGCCCGTATACAGGCACACCGACAGATGATGAGAGCCGTATACGCGAGTATGTGGATACTGTTATAGAGGGAATGAAAACAGGCATGTACAGCTATTTAGCACATCCTGATTTAATAAATTATCAGGGACTTGATTCCGTCTACGAATGGGAGATGACGAGGATGTGCAAGGCACTTAAGGAGCTTGACATACCGCTTGAGATAAACATGCTTGGTATCAGTGCAGGAAAGCACTATCCGACAGAGCGCTTCTGGTGTATACCGCATGACATCGGCAACAAAGTGATACTTGGGCTTGATGCACATACAGTGGACAATATATGTGATGTGGAAAGCTATGAAAAGGCACTTGATATAGTCAGAAAATATGACCTGAATCTTATTGACCGGATTGAGATATAGTTACTTACAAAATATCAAATACCAAAAGTGAGGAATGCTATGATTATTACAGAAGAAAAATATAATGAGGAATTAACAAGATATGTTTTGCCTTTTATCAGGCTTAATTTTGAAGATGGCTATATGAAGAGTGCAGATGGCACACGCATACATTACGGCTATGTGACGACACCTGTAGCAAAGGCTGCCATAGTCATATCACATGGATTTACAGAGTGTATGCCTAAATATTATGAGATGATTTACTATTTCGCAAAGGCCGGATACTCAGTATATATGGTGGAGCATCGAGGACATGGCTTTTCGGACAGAAGTGTATCCGATATAAGCATGGTCACTGTAAACAGCTTTGACGATTATGTGAGTGATCTTGATATGTTTATCCGCGAGATTGTGATGAAGCGTGAGGGGCGCAGACCGCTTTACCTGTACGGTCACTCTATGGGAGGCGCGATAGCTGCCCTGTATCTTGAGAAGCATCCTGAGGTATTTACAAAGGCAGTACTTTCAAGCCCTATGATAGAGATGCTTTATGGTAATTTTTCACATTTTGCCGTGGAGGCGATACTGTTTGTCGCAAGTGTGCTTAACTGGAACGATAAATATCTGCCGAGCCAGACACCGTATACGGATGAGTATGATTTTGAATCGAGCTGTTGTCTGTCAAAGGCGCGCTATGACTACATATACAAGTGCAAGGTGGAGGAGGAACGCTATCGTACAAATGGCGCCACCTACAGATGGTGCAGGGCCGGGCGCAAGGCATCCAAATATATAAAGAAGCATGCACAGAAAATTAAAATACCGGTGCTGTTATGCCAGGCGGGAAAGGATTATCTGGTTTCAAATGCCGCTGAGGATGAATTTATTGCGAAACTGCCTCAGGGCATTAAGAAGGTCTATCCTGATTCAAAGCACGAGATATTTAATGCGGATGATGATACCTTGGAGAAGTTTTACTCAGATATCCTTGATTTTTGGGCTTGAACATGAAAATGAAATTCGTCAAGTGAAAAATGTGACATAAAAAATCATTTGTTTTGTTAGAAATGACATATGGATTTAAAATACAATATATAGTATAATCACAACTGTTGCGGACAAGATGTTAGTATTTAAGCCGATGGTAAGAGTACGTAAAGCATAGCCCGTACAGAGAAAAATAATAAAATATATCAATATTGTAACAGGTAAATATACTATCAAACAAATGTGAGGAGAAAGAGAATGTCAGACGAAGTTTTAGACGATGTAATGATTAAGGGTTCATGTAAGGGAAAAGCAGATGCTATTGTAAATTGCCAGTGCAATATCGAGAGTGCACCGGTCAGATGCGAGCAGGCAGAAAGATGTATGTTCTATTCTTATTATAAGTGCAGCAAGCAGTGGAAGAGGCTTGCATAGTTAAAATTAAAGATTAAAAGCTCCGGGCTGACAATGAAGTCGGCATGGAGCTTTTTTGCGTATATAAAGAAAAAAATATTTTACACGCGGAAAACTTATGATAATATATATAATATATTATCAAGATATAGGAGAGAAGCGCATGAAGAGAGTTTTGGTACTGAGTGATTCACATGGTAATGTGGGAAATATGATTCGGGCAGTCAAAAGAGAGGAGCCTGATATGATACTTCATCTGGGAGACTGCGTTGTGGATGCGGATGCCCTTAGGAGAGAGTTTCCTCATATAACCATGGTCAATGTGCCGGGGAACTGTGATTTTTCACGGGGAGATACAGAGAGACTTATTGATATCGACGGCTATAAGGTACTCATGTGCCATGGACATACATATGGAGTAAAGATGTCATATATGCATCTGGAGCTTCATGCGAAGGAAGTCGGGGCAGACCTGGCGCTCTTTGGACATACACACAAGCTGTTTTATGATAAGCACAATGGTCTTGCGATGATGAATCCGGGAAGCATCGGTGCACCGCTTTGGGGCTGCATGCCATCATACGGTATCATCACATTTGACAAAGAACACGATGTTATGAAGCTTGATGTTGACTACATTGAGTATTGACGAATGATTTATCAAAGCGGTATAATATTGGCTAATACAGTTATTTATATAGGAAGCAGAGGAAAAACAGACAAATGGTAAAGGTAGTAAAGTTTGGCGGCAGCTCGCTCGCCAGTGCAGAGCAGTTCACAAAGGTTGGCGACATCATAAGAAGCGATGAGTCAAGAAAATATGTTGTGCCGAGTGCACCGGGAAAGAGAAATTCCAAAGACACAAAGGTAACAGATATGCTTTATGCATGCTATGATCTGGCTGAGAATGATCAGGATTTCAAGGTTATGCTCAGAAAAATCAAGGACAGATATGATTCAATCATAAATGGCCTTCATTTAAAGCTGGCACTTGATGAGGAGTTCAAGATTATCGCTGAGAATTTCAAGGCAAAGGCAGGTGCAGATTATGCAGCCTCTCGTGGTGAGTACTTAAACGGAATCATCATGGCAAACTATCTCGGATATGAGTTTATAGATTCGGCAACAGTCATCTTTTTTGATGAGAATGGCAATTTTGACGCGGAAAAGACAGACAAGGTGCTCTCAAAGAAGCTTGAGCAGACAGAAAAGGCTGTTATTCCGGGCTTTTACGGAGCAGGACCTGACGGAAAGGTAGTCACCTTCTCAAGAGGTGGTTCGGATATCACTGGTTCCATCGTGTCAAAGGCATGTCATGCCAGCATGTACGAGAACTGGACAGATGTTTCAGGCTGTCTCGTAGCTGATCCTAGAATTATCGACAATCCACAGCCAATCAAGGTTGTTACTTATAGAGAGCTCAGAGAGCTTTCATATATGGGAGCATCAGTGCTCCACGAGGATGCTGTTTTCCCTGTAAGAAAGGCAGGCATCCCAATCAATATCAGAAATACAAACGACCCGGAAGCACCTGGTACTCTCATCGTCGAGAGCACATGCCAAAAGCCTGATTATACCATCACAGGTATCGCCGGAAAGAAGGGCTTTGTTGCGGTAAATATCGACAAGGACAAGATGAACTCAGAGGTGGGCTTCTGTAGAAAGGCTCTCCAGGCGTTTGAGGAGAACGGTATCTCTATAGAGCATATGCCATCAGGTATCGATACTATGACAGTATTCGTACATCAGGCAGAGTTTGAGGGCAAGGAGCAGCAGGTTATCAGCTCAATCAGAAGACTTGCTCATCCTGATATCATTGACCTCGAGTCAGACCTCGCGCTTATCGCTGTTGTTGGCCGTGGCATGAAGTCAAACCGTGGTACAGCCGGCAGGATTTTCTCTGCACTTGCACATGCCAATATCAATGTGCGCATGATTGATCAGGGTTCATCAGAGCTCAATATCATCATCGGTGTAAGCAATGATGACTTTGACAAGGCAATAAAAGCCATCTACGATATTTTTGTTGTCACACAGCTGTAATAAGCTACAGAGAGATTATCCGTTGGAACCGGAATTGAATAGGATAATTTGAAAATTAAATGTAGAATTTATAAAATATACAGGGCTTGGCAGAATATATGCCAGGCTCTGTATTTTTTGAATAGGTAAAGCTTTGAAAAAGCTTTATGAGGAAGCTTTAAGCGAGAAAACAAAATACCCTCACATAAGCTGGAAATGCGCATATATTATAGCGAAAGGAAGAAGTTATTATGCAAAAAGACACTATAATATATGTTACGGATCAGAGGCAAAAGTACCTCGCTGATATGCTGGGAGGAGAACAGACAGATTGCAGAAATAGCGGTGGGATTGATTATGAGCGTGTTGGGAATATTGTGTTTCCTACACCGTTTTCAAAGCTTAAGCTTATAAATAGTGATATAGAAAAATTAAAACATAATATAATAATTAACAATATTGCAGTGTGGGGCGGCATGATGCCGGAGTGCTTTCCCGGTATTGACAGGGGCTGTGACTTTATGAGAGATGAAACTGTCATAGAGCAGAATGCCATTGTTACGGCCGAGGCCACTGCGTCCATAGCAATACAAAAAAGCATACATGGTATATACGGCTCAAAGGTGCTTGTGAGCGGGTTTGGAAAATGCGGAAAGGCAATTGCCCGCGTTTTTTCTGCTATGGGAGCCCATGTCATGGTGATGGCAAGGAGAAAACAGGCAAGGCATGAGGCCGCTGAACTTGGATATGAAACGGTGGATTTTAATGATCCTGCCAAGGCCTGTTTCGAAACACTGTTTCTCATAAATACAGTACCGGATAGGGTTATAGATGAAAGTTTAATCATGATTTTGCAAAAAGATGCAATAATTATAGACATTGCATCTAAGCCCGGCGGCTGTGATTTTGAGGCTTGTAAGAGGTATCAGATAAACTGTACGCATGCGCTCGGCCTTCCGGGCATATACTGTCCGAAAACCGGTGCAAAAATACTTTATGACTGTATGAAAAGAAAAGGTATGACGGAGGGCTTATGGTTATTTCGGATTGCACCGTAGGAATGGGAATTACAGGCTCCTTCTGTAGTTTTGAAAAGACTAAGGATGTTGCAAAGCGGCTTGTGGATAGCTTCACACATGTGACACCTGTATATTCCTATAATGCACAGATGATGAACACACGCTTTGGAAAGGCGGGGGACTTTATGCATACTATCTCCGAAATCACAGGGGATGAGGGCATCAGGACACTGCAGGAGGCAGAGCGTGTCGGCCCGGGAAAGCTGTTTGACGTGATGGTGATTTATCCATGCACCGGCAACACAGCGGCAAAGCTTGCAAACGGCATAGTGGACACACCGGTCCTTCTCGCGGCAAAGGCTCATCTGAGAAACGGCAGACCGCTTGTTATCGGGATTTCCACAAATGATGCGCTCGGCATCAACTTTAAGAATATCGGAAAGCTGATGAATATGAAAAATATTTATTTTGTGCCGTTTGGGCAGGATGACTGTGTGAAGAAACCGAATTCACTCGTGTGTGATGGAAAACAGGTTGTCGGCACAATAAATGAAGTGATGGCAGGACGACAGATCCAGCCGGTAATCCTCTAGAGAGGGAATATTACTTTATTGAGATTATAGTACGGGACGATTCACGCGGGCACCGCGGTGGGCTGCATACACTCCGGTGTCCGCTACGCTGCGCAGCCAAGATACTGTGCAAATTATGCTTTGTAGGTTTTCATAGGATGACGAAACCGTCGAAACTCGCCATCCATGGCTCGATTTCTCCTTGCCTCGGCGTCCATGCCTCGGCATTTCTGTGTAGCATGTGCATAATTCGACAGTATCTAAGCAGCTTCGCTATTCGCGGACTCCGGAGTGTATGCAGCCCACCGCGGTGCTCGCGCGAATCGTCCCTTACGTTATGGCGTAAATAGTAAATAAATAAGATTTATGAATCTGAATCGTTGCCGGTCACACTGTTAGTTGTGAACAGTAACTTCTGAATTGAAAAACTGAGTTGGAAAAAGCTAACTTGAAAAAGTAAATTCCAGTGCAGAAGTAAATTCCACACTCATTTAAAAGTTCTTGATTTTCTAA
>ENA-UERY01001613-UERY01001613.1-human-gut-metagenome-genome-assembly--contig:-NODE-1613-length-13371-cov-3.349932_pt1 | contig 13371 bp, 11 predicted proteins | sample MGYA00242989_ERZ507990 | MGnify/ENA primary metagenome ERZ507990 (study PRJEB26167, sample SAMN06115529) | human gut metagenome | host: Homo sapiens | place: China:Fujian | collected 2015-08-26...
GGACAAGTTAGAAGACAAGGCAGACATTGGGGAAACTGCATCAAGTAAAGTGGCACTTGCACAGCTTATGGAAACACTTTCACAGCGTGAAAAAGAGCTTATCAGAATGCGTTATTATGATGATTACACACAGATGCAGGTTGCTAAGGAGTTCGGAATATCGCAGGTGCAGGTGTCGAGGATGGAGAAGAAGATTTTAAGTGGCATGCGCAAGCGGCTGTTTGCGTGATAGGGTTCATTCGGTATATGGCAGTCCCGCCGCTGTGTCCGTCTATGGCATATGCCCTCAGGATTTCTTCATCTAGTGGGAGTAAATGCCGCCATCTGTATAGTTTATTACGGTGCGGATAAACAAACGCGCTTCGCTTGAACGAGTTTATCCACACCGCCCTTTTACATCTGGCGGCATTAACTCCCATACGATTCGAAATATTCGGGCGTATACCATAGACGGACACAGCGGCGTAGTTTTATGCTGAATGAAAACAGTATGCGAAAGATAAAAAGGCAGGGCAGCTTCATGTATAATTCTCCTGGTATGTACAATACTAGAGTGTGGAGGGAGTTGTTATGTCAGAGAAGATTTATTTGAAGATTTGTTTGATTTACCATTTTATGATGACAGTAAGGTTGAGAAGAAATTGTATGGCAGACATGCAAAGAACCTTATGAAAACGGATATCAAGGAAATGGATAACGGCTATGAGCTGATTATTGATTTACCTGGATTCAAGAAAGATGAGATCAACGCAGAACTGAAGGATGGTTATCTGACCGTCAGTGCCGAGAAAGGTCTTGATAAGGACGAGGAAGATAAGAAAGGCAAATACATCCGCAAGGAACGTTATGCAGGTGCTCTGAGCAGAACCTTCTATCTTGGCGAGGAGATCCGGGAAGAGGAGATTAAGGCAAAATTCGAAAACGGTATCCTGAGCGTATCAATTCCGAAAGAGGAAGAGAAGAAGGTTGAAGGTCCGAAGCACATTTCCATCGAAGGGTGATCTGACAGCCCCGAGCGGTAACGATACAGAAACGCATGCGAAGCTGCCACGTATCTAAAAGATTAAGCCGCCCGGCGGATGAAAATTTCGCTGGGCGGTATTACTGACAACAAACACAACAAGTACTTCAGAATTGAAGGGAGGCTTGCGATCATGAATATCAGCAAATTTACACAGAAATCAGTGGAAGCAGTCCAGAACTGCGAGAAGCTGGCTTATGAATATGGAAATCAGCATATCGACCAGGAACATCTCCTGGTGAGTCTGTTAAAGTTAGATGACAGCCTGATCTTAAAGCTGATCACAAAGATGGGAATCTCCGGTGAGCAGTTTACGGATGAGGCGGAAGCAGCACTTAAGAAGCTGCCGAAGGTATCCGGAGGCGGACAGGTTTATCTGACCCAGGACCTCAATAAAGTCCTGATCGATGCCGAGGACGAGGCAAAGGCGATGGGAGACGAATATGTTTCCGTTGAGCATTTGTTCTTATGCCTGTTAAAAGAACCGAACAGGGCAATAAAGGAACAGTTCCGTACTTATGGGATCGACCGGAATAAATTCTTACAGGCATTGTCCACGGTTCGCGGCAACCAGAGAGTTACCAGTGATAATCCGGAGGCAACCTACGATACCTTAAATAAGTATGGTTCCGATCTTGTAGAAAAGGCAAGAGACCAGAAGATGGACCCGGTGATCGGCCGTGACGCCGAGATCCGGAACGTGATCCGGATCCTTTCCAGAAAAACGAAAAACAACCCGGTTCTGATCGGTGAACCTGGTGTTGGTAAAACCGCCGTTGTAGAAGGTCTTGCACAGCGTATCGTCCGAGGTGATGTACCGGAAGGCTTAAAAGATAAGAAATTATTCTCGCTGGATATGGGTGCCCTTGTTGCGGGCGCGAAATACCGTGGTGAGTTTGAGGAACGTTTAAAAGCCGTTCTCGATGAGGTGAGAAAGAGCGAGGGACAGATCATTTTGTTCATCGATGAGCTTCATACCATCGTCGGAGCCGGAAAGACGGAAGGCTCTATGGATGCCGGCAATATGTTAAAGCCGATGCTTGCCCGTGGTGAGTTGCACTGTATCGGTGCGACAACTCTGGACGAGTACCGGAAATATATTGAGAAGGACCCGGCTCTGGAACGTCGTTTCCAGCCGGTTATGGTTGATGAGCCGACGGTCGAGGATACGATTTCGATCCTTCGTGGACTGAAGGACCGTTATGAGGTCTATCACGGCGTAAAGATCACCGATTCTGCGCTTGTAGCAGCGGCAACTCTTTCCAACCGTTATATCAGCGACCGTTTCCTTCCGGATAAGGCCATTGACCTCGTGGATGAAGCGTGTGCAATGATCAAGACGGAACTCGATTCCATGCCGACGGAGCTGGATGAACTCTCAAGAAAGATCATGCAGCTTGAGATAGAGGAGGCAGCTCTCAAGAAAGAAACAGACCATTTAAGTCAGGAACGTCTTGCGGATCTTCAGAAGGAACTTGCGGAGCTCCATGACCAGTTCGCGACTCAGAAAGCTCAGTGGCAGAATGAGAAGGCGACGGTTGATAAGCTTTCCTCCATCCGTGAGGAGATCGAGGCAGTCCATCGTCAGATTCAGGATGCACAGCAGAAATATGATCTGAATAAGGCAGCAGAGCTCCAGTACGGCAAGCTTCCGCAGCTTGAAAAAGAGTTGAAGGAAGAGGAGGAGAAGGTAAAGAACGCAGATCTGAGTCTTGTCCATGAAAGCGTTACCGAAGATGAGATCGCAAGGATCATCTCCCGCTGGACCGGTATCCCGGTTGCAAAACTCACGGAGAACGAGAGAAATAAGACCCTTCATCTGGACGATGAGCTTCACAAACGTGTTGTCGGTCAGGATGAGGCAGTCGAGAAGGTTACAGACGCGATCATCCGCTCCAAGGCCGGGATCAAGGATCCGACAAAGCCGATCGGCTCCTTCCTGTTCCTCGGACCTACCGGTGTCGGCAAGACAGAGCTTGCAAAGACGCTTGCGGCAAGTCTGTTTGATGATGAGAACAACATGGTCCGGATCGATATGAGTGAATACATGGAGAAATACTCCGTATCACGCCTGATCGGAGCGCCGCCAGGATATGTCGGATACGATGAGGGTGGTCAGCTCACAGAGGCAGTCCGCAGAAAACCGTATTGTGTCGTTTTGTTCGATGAGATCGAGAAGGCACATCCGGATGTATTCAATGTTCTGCTTCAGGTCCTCGATGACGGACGTATCACAGATTCCATGGGTAAGACCGTGGATTTCAAGAACACGATCATTATCCTGACCTCCAATATCGGTTCCCAGTACCTGCTCGACGGTATCGACGAGAACGGTGATATTAAGCCGGAGGCAAAGGCAGAGGTTATGAACGATCTGCGTGCCCACTTCCGTCCGGAGTTCCTGAACCGTCTTGATGAGACGATCCTCTTCAAGCCGCTTACAAAGAACAACATCGGAAGCATCATTGATCTGCTTGTTGCCGATATCAACAAGCGTCTGGCGGATAAAGAACTTGTGGTTGCACTTTCCGATTCTGCAAAGCAGTTTATCGTGGACAACGGTTATGATCCGGTATACGGCGCAAGACCGCTTAAGAGATATCTGCAGAAGAACGTGGAGACTCTGGCAGCCCGCCTGATCCTGTCGGATGGTGTCCATACCGGAGATACGATCAAGATCGACGTGGTCGACGGAAAACTCAACGCGTCTGCGGAGAGAGGAACAAAAGAATAATCAGAAAACCGGATTCCGGGTAGGTGCTTTGAAGGCAGCCTGGGATCCGGATAAAAGAAAACTTCATCCTTGGAGTTGTTCAGACCGGTATCACAGCCTGAAAAACTTCCGAAGATGAAGTTTTTTTGCTCTATAGGAAAGAGTGCGTTACATTAAAGCGTGAAAGCAGTGATTCCTATAGAGCAAAAAATCCCTCCGGGGGGATCGCACTGCGGCGGAATGGAATGATGTCGCTAACGCGACCCGCCGCAGGCGGAGAATCCTGCAAAGCAGGATTCTATTTTATGCGACAGAAATGATTTTTTAGTGTGTTTCTCCTCCAATCACTTTGATATCCTGCTCATATTCAACAGCGGCCTTCACCGCCGCCTCCAATGCAGCCGTAATATCCGCAATGGCCATAGACGGGGTCGCCGGTTTATTGACAACCTGGGAAACGGCATACGGAACGTGGATAAAGCCACCGCGTACATTTGGAAATTCCTTTTGGATATAGTATAAAATTCCATACATGACATGGTTGCAGATATAGGTTCCTGCGGTGTTGGAGAGGGTAGAAGGATAACCGGCGTTCCTGATCTCCTGAACCATCGCCTTCACTGGAAGATTGGAGAAATAGGCAGCATCTCCGTCTGCAAAGATCGGCTCATCGATGGGCTGGTTTCCTTCGTTATCCGGGATTCTTGCATCTGTTACATTGATCGCAACACGCTCCGGAGTCACGCCGAACCGTCCGCCGGCCTGACCGATGCTGATGACGATATCCGGGTGGAGCTCCTGCATTTTTTCATGGACTTTCGCAATGGATTTAGCGACTACGGTCGGGATCTGCAGCTTTGTGATCGTTGCCCCGGCGATCTCGTCTTTCATGGCTTTTACGGCTTCCCATGCCGGATTGATCGGTTCTCCGCCGAAGGGGTCGAACCCGGTGATCAGTACGTTCATGTAAATTCCTCACTTTCTTTAAAGCCGCCTCTGCAACGCGGGGGATTTTCAGTCCGGAAAATCCACGCCGTGATATTAACGGCATATTTTCTCAGGAGACTTATTTGACAAACAGAGTCTCCGACGTTATGATAGATAAGGATATTATACAGGAAAATAAAAGAATTCGCAAACGCAATTCCTGTACACGGACAGGGATTTTCTAATGTAACAGGAAATTCCGAGGAATTTCCTGTTACATAAAAAGGCACTGACGTGCCAAAGATGCGCACTCGCGCAAAGATGTAGACTGTCGCAAGCGACCGCGCGAGGCGCGAGAATGTGCCAAGGCACATTCTTTTATATTGAAAATCCCGTACGATACAGAGACGCAAAAACAGATAGAAAAGAGGAAAAATTATGTTTCGCAGAATCGGAAAAAATGATCCATGCTGGTGTGAAAGTGGAAAACCATATTGTGAGTGTCATATGACATTTGACCAGAAGATCAGTCGCGCCCGCTTCGCAGGCCACGAGGTTCCGTCCCACAAGATCATCAAGACACCGGCACAGATTGAGGGGATCCGTGAGAGCGGAAAACTGAATGTAGCAGTCCTTGACTATGTGGCGGAGCACATCAAGACGGGAATCACCACAGAGGAGATCGATCAGTGGGTATACGACTTTACGACAAAACACGGCGGGATTCCGGCACCGTTAAATTATGAGGGATTCCCAAAGAGCGTGTGCACCTCCATCAATGATCAGGTATGCCACGGAATTCCGTCCAAGGATGTTGTCTTAAAAGACGGTGATATCATTAACGTGGATGTCTCCACGATCCTTCACGGATATTTCTCTGATTCGTCCAGAATGTTCCTGATCGGCAATGTGGACCCGGAGAAGGAAAAACTTGTCCGCGTCACGAACGAAGCAGTGGAAAAGGGTCTCGAGCAGGTAAAACCGTGGGGATTCTTAGGAGATATGGGTCAGGCTGTCCATGACTATGCGAAGCAGAACGGTTACACTGTTGTCGAGGAAGTCGGCGGTCATGGTGTCGGTCTTGAGTTCCATGAGGATCCGTTTGTAAGCTATGTGACAAGACGGGGCGAGGAGATGCTTATGGCACCGGGGATGATCTTTACCATCGAGCCGATGATCAACATGGGCCGTCCGGATATCTTTGTGGATGACAGCAACGGCTGGACGATCTATACCGATGACAGGCTTCCGTCTGCCCAGAGGGAGATCATGGTACTCGTGACAGAGACCGGACATGAGGTCCTTGCGTGGTAGAAAAAACGAGAGAAAAATCCAATAGAAAACAGGGAAATTCCTTGAAAAGTATCTGAAAATTCGGTATAATATAGTCAAATAACAGTAAACGTGAGATTTGAATAAGGAGGATCGTGTATGGAGTTAAAGTATAACAAAATTCAGACGACCGGTACAGATACCCCGTTAAAAATCGTAAAGGGACATTTTGCAACGAATCATGCCCACACGAATTACTATTTTGACCTGACGACGGTAAAGAGCCGTCTTAGTGAGGCGGGAGGAATTGCCCAGGCACTCGTACATATGTATCTGTACGATATGATCGTTGATACGATCGTATGCATGGAAGGGACCGAGGTGATCGGAACCCTTCTTGCGCAGGAGCTGACAAAAGGCGGTTTCATGTCGAAGAACGCCCACAAGACGATCTACGTTATCAAGCCGGAGTTCAACAGCAACAGCCAGATCGTGTTTAAGGACAATTACCGCGCAATGATCAACGGAAAGAATGTGCTGATCCTCACCGCGACCGTGACAACAGGTCTGACGATCAACAAGGCGATCGAGGGTGTCCAGTACTATGGAGGAATTATTCAGGGGATCTCCGCAGTATTCAGCGCGCTTGAGAATGTCAATGGGATTCCGATCAAGTCGGTATTCGGATTAAAAGATGTTCCGGATTACCAGTACAGCGACTACAGAAACTGCCCGTTATGTAAGGAAGGAAAGAAACTGGATGCGCTGATCAATCCGTATGGATATTCAAAACTGTAAAAAAATGATCTGAAATAGGACCGGCTCTGCAGGCCGGGGAAATCCCAGTGCCTGCAGAGCTTTTTCTTTTAACAGGGAACTCCGATGAATTCCCAGTTAAACAAAAAGGCACTGACGAGCCAGCGATGTTACATAACTCTGGTTCATACAAGCTATAAAAAGAAACTACTTGCAATTTCTGACAAAGTGCTTATAATAAAACATAGCAACATTGCTGAAGGGCAACTGGAAAGGAGACGCAAAGATATGACGAATCTTATTCTACTCGCAGTCGTGATTCGAATTATCGTCAGCATTATCGTCGTGAACGGGAATGCTTATTTGCGTTATACTGAATCCGGGATTGCCTGATAGAAACTTGAAAGAACAAGTTACGAAGAAAAGCAAAGCCTTACAGTGTAACGCTGTAAGGTTTTTTTATACCTGAATTTTAATACGGACATTTGTCCGTGCCAGAAAAGAAAAAGGCGGGAATGTCTGACAGAGCCGGACATTCCTGTGAGAAATAAGATGAGGGGAAAACAGCTATGAAAATGAACGGAGCGCGGATCCTGGTGGAAGAGCTGATCCATCAGGGCGTGAGAGTGGTCTTCGGATATCCGGGGGGCGCAGTGCTTGATATCTATAATGAACTCTATCTTGCGTCTGACCGCATCGGACATGTCTTAACGGCCCACGAGCAGGGAGCTGCCCATGCCGCTGACGGATATGCGAGAGCAAGCGGAAAGACCGGCGTGGTACTCGCTACAAGCGGACCGGGCGCGACAAACTTGGTAACGGGAATTGCGAACGCCTACCTTGATTCCGTACCGATGGTCGCGATCACAGGAAACGTCGCGGTAAACAGTCTCGGAAAGGATTCTTTCCAGGAGGTGGATATCGTCGGGATCACACAGCCGGTGGTAAAACACAACTTCATGGTCCGGGACATTAAGGACCTTCAGAAGACGATTATTGAAGCCTTTGAGATCGCGAATTCCGGACGTAAGGGACCGGTTCTCATTGATATTCCGAAGAACGTCCAGTCCGCAGAATATGAATACGTGGAGGACTTAAAGGTCCCGAGCGTTGTGAAAAAACCGAGAAAATCCGAGTGCGGAAATATCGACGAAGTCGTAGAGATGATCAAAAAAGCGAAAAAGCCGTTTATCTATGCAGGCGGCGGTGTCGTTGCGGCGGGAGCACAGGATGAGGTCCTGGAGCTCTCAAAGAGAGTCGATGCGGCGATCGGACTTTCCATGATGGGGATCACATCCGTTCCGGCCTCCTACCCGTTAAACCTCGGAATGTGCGGAATGCACGGAAAATATCCGTCGATCAAGGCACAGTCCGAATGTGACCTGCTCCTTGCAGTCGGCGTAAGATTCTCCGACCGTGCAACGGGAGATTTAAACGAATATACAAAGAAATGCATGACGGTCCATATCGATATCGACCGTGCGGAGATCGGAAAGAACGTCAGCCCTGACGTGAGTCTCTGGGGAGATGTGAAGGAGATCCTCACAAAGATCCTGGAAGCACTCCCGGAGCATAAACATCCGGAATGGGTTGCAGAGCTGGAAGGTTACAAACACGAGATGATCCTCCCGGCGCCGAAACCTTACGGACCGGAAGCCATCATTGAAGAAGTCCACAAACACTGTACGGATGATACGGTCGTAGCGACCGATGTCGGACAGCATCAGATGTGGACGATGCAGTTCTATCCGTTTGAAAAGCCGCACACACTTCTTACTTCCGGCGGTCTCGGAACCATGGGATATGGCTTCGGAGCAGCCATCGGCGGATGTATCGCCGCGAGAGGCAGAAGAACCGTTCTCTTTACCGGAGACGGAAGCTTTGGAATGAACTTAAACGAGATGGCGACGGCGGTGAGCCAGGAGCTCCCGATCACGATCGTCGTTTTCGATAACGATGTCCTCGGAATGGTGAGACAGTGGCAGACGATCTTCTATGACTGCCATTATTCCCAGACCGTCCTTGACAGAAAGACAGATTTCCCGGCGCTCGCAAAGGCGTTCGGTGCAGACGGATATGCCGTTTACACGATGGAAGATCTGAAAAAAGCCCTGGATGCGGCAGACAAGTCCTCAGGACCTGTCCTGATCGACTGTCACATTGGCATGGACGAAAAAGTCCTGCCGATGATCCCGCCGGGACGTTCCATCAAAGATATGATCGTGGAAGGATAAGGTGACCATGGAAAACAAAGTTGAAAAGTTTGCGGTCGCCATGATCGTAAACAACCGCTTCGGCGTTTTGAACCGGATTGCCGGTCTCTATGCAAAACGCTGTTATAATATCGATAATATCTCCGCAGGTACGCTGGATGATCCGAACTATACGCGGATCACGATCGTCTCCACAGGAGATGAATATATGAAGGACCAGGTGGTCCGTCAGCTGGAAAAACTGATCGATGTCCGCGCGGTAACCCTTTTGGAGCCGGAGAACACCGTCTTTGCCCAGCACATGTACATAAAAATGCACCTGACAGGAACCCACAGAGGTTCCAGTAAGCATCAGGTACTGGATCTGATCAACGAGTACGGCGGAAAAGTCGTAGACTTCGGTGAAGAGCATCTGACAGCCGAGATTACCGGAGACAGCAAAAAAGTTGAATCTTTTATTGAAAAAGTCAGAGATTTTGGTATATTAGAACTTAGCCGGTCGGGAGAGATCGCGATCGGTTTAGGAATAGACAACACATTATGTGTCGATCACAATGAAGAATAAGGAGAAGAAAAACTATGGCAACCATGTATTATGAGAGAGATTGTAACTTATCACTTCTTGATGGAAAGAAAGTAGCTGTTATCGGTTACGGTTCCCAGGGTCATGCACACGCACTGAACTTAAGAGATTCCGGCGTTGATGTTGTAGTAGGCCTTTACGAAGGTTCCAAATCTGCTGTAAAGGCAAAAGAGGATGGCTTCACAGTTATGCTCACAGCAGACGCTGTTAAGGCAGCAGACATCATCATGATCCTTGTAAACGATGAGAAGCAGGCAGCTCTCTACAAGAAAGACATCAAAGATAACCTGACAGCAGGCAAGACACTTGCATTCGCTCACGGCTTCAACATCCATTTCAAACAGATCGTTCCGCCGGCAGATGTAAACGTTATCATGATCGCTCCGAAGGGACCGGGACACACCGTTCGTTCCCAGTATGTTGGCGGCAAGGGCGTTCCGTGCCTCGTAGCTGTTGAGCAGGATCCGAGCGGAAACTCCATGGAAGTTGCTAAGGCATACGCTGCAGGCATCGGCGGAGCAAGAGGCGGTATCCTTGAGACAACATTCAAGGAAGAGACAGAGACAGACCTCTTCGGTGAGCAGGCAGTTCTCTGCGGCGGCGTTTGCGCATTAATGGAAGCTGGTTTCAACACACTTGTTGAGGCTGGTTACAAGCCGGAGAACGCATACTTCGAGTGCATCCACGAGATGAAACTGATCGTAGACCTGATCTTCAACGCTGGTTTCGAGGGAATGAGATACTCCATCTCTGATACAGCTGAGTATGGTGATTACGTAAGCGGTAAGAGAATCATCGGCGACGAAGCTAAGAAGGCTATGAAGCAGGTATTAACAGAGATCCAGGATGGTACATTCGCTAAGAACTGGATCCTTGAGAACCAGGTTGGCAGAACAACCTTCAACGCAGCAAGAGCAGCACACGCTGATACACTTGCAGCTAAGACAGGCCGCGAGTTAAGAGCAAAGATGGGCTGGAAGCAGACACAGGATCTTGACGAGGCTAAATAGTCGCGATAGCAATGAGCAGTGCGAATCCGACGAGGAAAGATTCACGTTGTGCTCGCACATAAGTGAATCTTTGCCGGCGGATTCATAGGGCGAATGCCCGCGCACGAGCGGACGCTAGTCCGCGAGTGTGCCACTGCGGACTAGCGGAAAACGCAAGTCCGTGAGTGTGCCACTGCGGGGCAGAAAACTCTGCAAATATTTCAGGGCCAGGCATCACCGCCTGGCTCTGGATTTCATAAGGAGAAAAACAATGAATTCAGATAAAGTAAAAGCAGGCGTAGAACATGCGCCGCACCGTTCCCTGTTAAAGGCAGACGGATACAACGATGAGCAGATGCGCCGCCCGTTCGTCGGCGTTGTAAACTCTTTCAACGAGATTGCTCCGGGTCATATGCACTTACAGAACATCGCACGTGCCGTAAAGGACGGTGTTCTCGCTGCAGGCGGAACCCCGATGGAGTTCGATACGATCGGTGTCTGTGACGGTATCGCCATGGGACATGACGGAATGCATTTCTCTTTGAGCTCCCGTGAGCTGATCGCTGATACCATCGAATGTATGGTAAAGGCACACTGCTTCGACGCACTCGTATTCATCCCGAACTGTGATAAGATCGTTCCGGGTATGTTAATGGCAGCAATGCGTCTGAACCTTCCGTGTATCTTCGTATCCGGCGGTCCGATGCTCTCCATCAACCAGAGAGATTTAAATACTGTATTCGAGGCAGTTGGTGCCAGAAAAGCAAATCTGATCAACGACGAAGAACTCGCTGAGATCGAGGGAAGCTCCTGCCCGGGCTGCGGTTCCTGTTCCGGTATGTTCACCGCAAACTCCATGAACTGCTTAACAGAAGTTCTTGGTCTCGGTCTTCCGGGAAATGGTACGATCCCGGCTGTATACGCTGAGCGTGTCCGTCTCGCAAAGACTGCAGGTATGCAGGTTATGAAACTCTTAGCTGACGATGTTCGTCCGCGCGACATCATCACACCGGCAGCATTCGAGAACGCTTTAACAACCGATATGGCTCTCGGATGTTCCACAAACTCCGCGCTTCATCTTCTTGCAATCGCCCATGAGGCTGATATCACTCTTGATCTTCACATGATCAACGCGATCAGTGAGAAGACTCCGAACCTGTGCCACCTCGCACCGGCAGGACATCACCACATGCAGGATCTCCTGGAGGCAGGCGGAATCTCCGCAGTATTAAAAGAACTTCTCGATGCCGGTATGATCCACGGCGACTGCAAGACTGTAACAGGAAAGACTGTTGCGGAGAACGTTGCCCGTGCCGTAAACCGCAATCCGGAAGTGATCCGTCCGTTAGACAATCCATACACAAAGACCGGCGGACTTGCCGTCCTTTTCGGAAACCTGGCTCCGAACGGCGCGATCGTAAAGCGTTCCGCTGTAAAACCGGAGATGTTAGTCAACACAGGTACCGCAAAGTGCTTTGATTCCGAGGAAGAGGCGATCGCAGCGATCTATGCTGGAAAGATCGTTCCGGGCGACATCGTTGTCATCCGTTATGAGGGACCGGCAGGCGGCCCGGGAATGAGAGAAATGCTTTCTCCGACATCCGCGATCGTTGGTATGAAGCTTGACACAACCGTTGCTCTTCTTACAGACGGACGTTTCTCAGGCGCATCCTGCGGTGCAGCTATCGGACATATCTCCCCGGAGGCAGCCGCAGGCGGCCCGATCGCTTACATCAAAGACGGCGACAAGATCGCTATCGACATTCCGAACTACAGCTTAAAGCTGCTTGTTTCCGATGAGGAGATGGAAGAGAGAAAGAAGACCATGAAGATCCGCGAGCCGAAGAAGCTGACAGGATACTTAAAGCGCTATGCGAAGAACGTATCCTCTGCGGATAAGGGTGCTATCGTAGAGTAATTTGATACCTGGGGTCAAAAGGCTTTTTGACCTTGGAACCCTGGTATCGCATGATATATAAAAGGCGGCGGGCTTATTTTGGAAGCTGCGCCGCCTTTTTACCAGGTATCCGACGGAAAATGCCATACGGCAGTTTCTGAAGGCTGCCAGGTTTCGGAAAAATCCCCGGAAAGAGAGGAAACTATATGAACGAGATCGTATCAAACCTGCTCGTATACGGCAGCCCGCCGGAAGACTCGATCCTCTGGCAGCTTGCGGATATCTGTGAGAAACTGAAAGATGGAACAGAGACGAAGGCGGCGCTCAGAGGCCGCGTTTTCCACCAGGTGAAGAATCTTCTGACGGTTGCCACAGACTACGCTTTTGACAAGAACTTATGGCACAACTACCTGACATTCCTCCTGATCACGAATGAGAATCCGTTCAGCCTCGTCTGTGAAAAGATGGGGGCTCAGGAAGGAACGGTCAACAACTTTGTGACCCACGATTTCGACATGTTCAAGGAACTGTTCGATTACGATTTTTCCTGGCTGGAGAAAGAACTCTCCATCGATTGCTTCACACAGCTGACCCACTACCAGGCAATCCGCAAAAAAGAGCTGATGTACAATAAAAATGTCAGCGAGAAAGTGAGAAACTTAAGCGAGAAGCTTGAGACGGCCGAGTCAGGCGCAGATTTCTTCCAGTATGTGACGGAGTTCTACAAAGATTACGGTGTCGGCATGTTCGGACTCAACAAGGCATTCCGCATTGCTGAGAACAAGGACGGATCCATCCGCTTCCTGCCGATCAACAACATGGATACCGTTATGCTGGATGACCTCATCGGCTACGAGCTCCAAAAGAAGAAACTTGTGGAGAACACCCAGGCATTCTGTGACGGAAAAGCGGCGAACAACGTGCTGTTATTCGGCGACAGCGGTACCGGTAAATCCACCAGCATCAAGGCCATCGTCAACCAGTTCTACCCCCAGGGCCT